>JGI25616J43925_10000221_pt1 | contig 19125 bp, 12 predicted proteins | sample GraSoi2013_100cm_FD_43925 | JGI IMG/M metagenome (IMG submission 43925) | reverse complement strand
GTCGGCTGGGGTAACGCCGGTACGGGCGTCGACGACAAGAAGGAGCGCATCGGCGTGTCCGATCACCTCCCAAGTGCGCGCGATGCCAATTGCCTCAACCTCGTCGGCAGCGTCTCGCAGACCGGCGGTATCGATGATATTCATGGGCACGCCGTCGATCTGAATCGTCTGGCGTACTGCATCACGCGTGGTGCCGGGAATTTCAGTGACGATGGCGAGGTCTTCTCCGGCCAGCCGGTTGAGGAGCGACGATTTTCCTACGTTGGGCTGACCTGCCAACACAACCTGAAGTCCGCTGCGAAGGACGCTGCCCTGACGAGCTCGAGCAAGCGAACGGCTAACCTCTTCCCGCAGATGCCCCAGGCGCCCCCGGGCCTCCTCTCGGTCCATTTGATCGATTTCCTCCTCGGGAAAATCCAGGGTCGCTTCCACCANCGTGCGCAGCTCAACGAGCCCCTTCGCAAGGTTTGCGATCACCTGCGAGAATTCCCCGCGCAGCGACCGGAGCGCGCAACGCGCCGCAGCCTCGGTAGCGGCGTCGATCAGGTCGGCCACGCCCTCGGCCTGCGCGAGATCGAGCTTGTCATTCAGGAAAGCGCGACGGGTAAATTCCCCGGGCTCGGCGAGGCGCGCGCCAAGCTCCAGGCATCGCTTCAAGACCATGTAGAGGACCACGGGCCCCCCGTGACCCTGTAGCTCAAGCACATCCTCGCCGGTATAGGACGCCGGTGCAGGGAAAAAAAGTGCGATGCCGTCGTCGATCGGCTCACCGGCCGCGCCACGGAACGTCGCACGCACGGCCAGTCGCGGCGCCGGTACGACGCCGAGTAAGCGTGACGCGAGCTGCTCTAGCTTCTTCCCGGAAACGCGCACAACGCCGATACCCGCCCTTCCCGGCGCAGTCCCGACAGCCGCGATCACATCGGTATCGGACGGTCCTGCCATGTTTGTTCCCGCGCATTATCGTCTGCCCGCTGTCGGGCAGCGGTTCAGCGTTTGACGCTGGCGGCGGTTTTTTCTCCCCCGATCATGCGGGTGATCTGCCACTGCTGCAGGATCGACAGGATATTGTTGACGAACCAATAGAGAACCAAGCCCGAGGGGAAGAAGTAGAACATCACCCCGAACGCAAACGGCATGATCATCATCACCTTGGCCTGAACCGGATCGGGCGGCGTGGGATTCATCTTGGTCTGAACGAGCATGGAAGCCATCATCAGCGTTGGAAGCACGTACCAAGGATCGGGTGCCGAAAGATCCTTGATCCACAGGTAGAACGGGGCGTTACGTAGCTCCACGCTTTCGAAGAGGACCCAGTAGAGCGCGATGAAAACCGGAATCTGCACGAGGATCGGCAGGCAACCCCCGAGCGGGTTGATTTTCTCAGTCTTGTACAGGTCCATCATTGCCTGGTTCATCTTCGCTTTGTCATCCGCATACTGCTCGCGGAGCTTCATCAGCCGCGGCGTCACCAGCTTCATCTTCGCCATCGAGCGGTAACTCGCGGCCGAAAGCGGAAAAAAGATCAGCTTGATGACTACGGTAAGCAGGATGATCGCAAGACCCCAGTTCCCCATCCACCCATGGAAGAATTTGAGAACCCAGAAGAGCGGCTCCGAGATCATCTTGAAGTTTCCGTAGTCGACCACGAGCTGCAAGCCCGGGGCGACTGCGTCGAGGTTATCCTGATACTGCGGACCCGCGTAAAGCGCGACTACGACGCTCTCAGCGGCGCCGGGCGCGATCGGCCCGACCGGAATCTTCACGCCTACGGAGTAAAACTCCTCCGCGAGTCTGCTCGCATAGAAATCGCGCTGCACCTTGTCCGGCGGCAGAAGCGCAGCCACAAAGTAGTGCTGAACTATCGCGATCCAGCCGTCGCTAGACTTTTTCGACGGAAGCTTTCCCTTGTCGATGTCGCTGAACGGCAGTTTTTGAAACTTGTCCTGCTCGGTGTACAGGGCGGCACCCGTATACGTCTGCGCCATGCGGGGATCGCCTGCGGGAGCTTTGCCGTCGCGCGTGAGCTGGAAATAGGCGAAGGTCGAGAGGGGCGAAGCAGTGCCGTTTCTGATCTCCTCGGTCATGTCGATCTGGTAGCTAGCGCGATGAAAGGTGAGAATTTTTGTCACCTTCACTCCGCCCGGTGCGCTCGCCTCGAGCCGAACCTCCAGGTGGTCTTTTCCCGAAGCGAGAGACGTTTCCAGTTCCGGCGTCGTGAAGAGCGTTCTGTGGAATGGCAGGCCGCCCGTCAAGCCACTTTGCGCGGAATAGCGATGCTCGGGTCCAAGCAGCACCAGATTTTTGCTTCCATCGAGCGTATCTCTGTGCTGCAGAAGTTCCAAGTAAACGAGGTCGCCACCCAGTGTGTCGATCTCCGCGGCCATGGTGTCGGTGCGTACGTGCACGCGTTGGCCGCTTTGGGGAGCGTTGACCGCTGGAACGACGCTTGCACCCGGGGCTGTCGCAGGAGCGCTCGGCGCGGGAGCCGATAGGGGCGAAGGGGGCGCGGCAGGGACAACCGGCCGATGCTCCTTCTGCCACTCTTGCCAAAGGAACAGCAGCGAGAACGAGAAAACGAGGAAGAGGATCAGACGCTGAGTGTCCATGAGGCGAGCAGACAATTACGGGACCGGGTCATGGCCACCTGGGTGCCAAGGATGACACCGCGCTAGGCGCGCGAGAGCAAGCCACGCGCCACGCGCCGTGCCGTGGCGTTCGAGAGCCTCCAGCGCGTATGCGGAGCAGGAGGGATGGAAACGGCAGTGCATGCCAAGCAGCGGACTCAAACCGTAGCGATAACTCCGAATCAAGAGCGATAACAGTCTACTCACGACGGTCCCACCAGGCATCGCTCCACTTCCGCCAACGCAACTGTACCTGCGGTTAACCGAATCAGAATATCGCGGCTTCCAAGTCGNGCTTGTTGAGCTCGAAACAACTCCCGCAACGAGCGCTTCATCCGGTTGCGGTCGACTGCACGCGGAANGACGCGCTTGGGAACGATGAGACCTAGTCTGGGAACACCGAGCAGGTTTGCTCTGAATAGCACGCTGAACCCGGGACGCTTGAGTGCTCGCCCGCCGGAAAGCAGCGACGCAATATCGGCCGTTCCGAGCCGCTGCCTTCGACTGTAGCGCTTGCGAGCGCTCAAACGCTCAAACGGGCACGCCCTTTAGCGCGGCGTGCCCGAAGCACGGCCCGACCCCCGCGCGTGCGCATGCGAACAAGAAACCCGTGAGTACGCTTCCTGCGAACGACAGAAGGGTGAAAAGTACGTTTCATTAGAGGGATTCTCTGGAGCGGACAATAACCTTTAATTAGACGATATTTTAGCCAGAATTGTCAAAGAATTAAGCGCTCTCCGGCTGTGGATAACTTTCCAAGAAACGGGTAAAATCGCTGGGCTCTTTTCCTCGAACCGAACCACATAAGTCTCCATGCAGGGTTTCTGGGCCTCGTGCCTGAGTCGCTTCGAAAAAGAGCTTCCCGCTCAGCAGTTTAATACCTGGATCCGGCCGCTCAAACTCGACGCTTCGGCGGCGCCATCTGGGGAGCTGCGTATACTCGCTCCCAACCGCTTTGTGCTTCAGTGGGTGAAGGAGCGGTTCGTTCCCCGCATCGAGGCGATGGGGGCGGAATTCTTCTCGTCCCCAATCCGCGTATCGCTCAATCTCGAAACCGCGAGCGCAGCGGAGCCTATTAAGGCTTCCGCTTCTGCCCCCGCGATCCGCGCCGCGCGCACTCTCGCGCCTCGATCTCCGCACGCTGAGCGTTCGAGCCTGATTCCAGAATTCAGCTTCGACGGCTTTGTCGCCGGAAAAGCCAATCAGCTCGCGCGCGCCGCGGCACTGCAGGTCGCCGAACACCCCGGCACATCGTACAACCCGCTCTTCATCTACGGTGGCGTGGGTTTGGGAAAGACCCACCTGATTCACGCGGTCGGCAACCTTGTTCTCGCGCAGCACCCGAGCGCCCGGGTGCGCTACCTCCACGCCGCGCAGTACATCTCCGACGTCATTAGAGCCTACCAACAGAAATCCTTCGATGAGTTCAAACGTTATTATCACTCGCTCGATCTTCTACTGATCGATGACATCCAGTTTTTCACCGGGAAGGACCGCACTCAGGAGGAATTTTTTTACGCATTCAATGCCTTGATCGAGGCACACAAACAGCTCATCATCACCTGCGATACATATCCCAAAGATCTGGCGGGAATCGACGAGCGCCTCAAATCACGCTTTTCTTGGGGCCTAACTGTGGCAATAGAGCCCCCAGAGCAGGAAATGCGAGTCGCAATCATCTTGAAAAAAGCCGAAGCAGTGTCGCTCAAGCTCTCGGAGGAAGTCGCCTTCTTCATTGCCAAGCACATCCGCTCGAACGTACGCGAACTGGAAGGCGCACTCAAAAGCGTCATCGCTTATTCGCGCTTCAACGGCCGAGATATCACGCTTGACACCGCCAAGGAGGCCCTCAAGGACCTCCTAACGGCGCAAAACCGGCAAATCACCGTCGACAACATCCAGAAGACCGTCGCCGATTACTACAAGATCAAGATATCCGACATGCATTCGAAAAAGCGCAGTCGAAACGTCGCCCGGCCCCGCCAGCTTGCAATGGCGCTCGCGAAGGACCTCACCCAGATGAGCCTACCGGATATCGGCGATGCGTTCGGCAACCGCGACCATACAACCGTCCTCCACGCGTGTCGCACTATCGCAGCGCTGCGAGAGAAGAACCACGACATCAACCGCGATTATCACGTACTCGAGCAGGTACTCAAAGGGTGAACAAGCTGCGCACAACCGTGGGACGAATTGTGAGCAAATGGCGCCGCCGAGAGGCGGCGGTTTCTTGTTCATGTCAATACCACAATTTATTCTGCTCTTTACTAACAGCTTGCGAACGACGAAGCGTCGTTCCCCAAGGGACTGAGCAGAGTTATCCACCTAGAAGATCGTGATCATCATCATCATCAAGGAAATTAAATGAATCTGTTGAAGACCCAACGCGAAGCGCTGCTCGCGCCTCTGCAGGCGGTCACTGGAATAATCGAGCGGCGCCACACACTGCCGATCTTGTCCAACGTATTGCTTTCTAGGACGGACACCCACATCGAGTTTGTCGCCACCGACATCGAGATCGAGATCACGACGAGCATGACCATAGAAGGGCCAGGCGAAGCCAAGAAATTAACAGTCGGAGCACGAAAACTCGTCGATATTCTGCGCGCTCTCCCTGAGGGATCGGAGATTACGCTCGCGTTGCAGGACAAGAGACTTCAGGTAAAGTCAGGCAAAAGCCGTTTCAACTTGCAGACGCTCTCGGCAGAGGATTTCCCGAGGTTAATACTGGTCGAAGCCTCGGCGACGAACCTATCGGTACCTCAAAAGTTGCTGAAATCGCTTTTGGGACTGGTTCAGTACGCCATGGCTCAGCAGGATATCCGCTACTACCTCAATGGCCTCCTCATGGTCGTCGAGGAGGGGCAGCTCAAGCTGGTGGCGACCGACGGGCACCGGTTGGCCTACGCAAGCCGAGAAGTCGGGGGAAAGAATCTCCCGAAGCAGGAAGTGATACTTCCGCGCAAGACGATTATCGAACTCTCCAAGCTCCTTGAGGACAGCGATGATCCGGTCGCGATCGAATTGTCCTCGGCCCAGGCCAAGTTCAAGTTTGGCAACGTAGTGCTCGTGTCGAAGTTGGTAGACGGAAAATTTCCCGACTATGTCCGGGTGATTCCGCAAAACCATCCGAAGAAACTGAAGCTCGAGCGCATTGCTCTCTTGCAAGCATTGCAGCGGGCCGCGATCCTCACCAGCGACAAGTTTCGCGGAGTGCGGTGGGTTCTGGGCGACGGAAGTCTCAAGATCAGTTGCAGTAATACCGAGCAGGAGGAAGCTCAGGAAGAGCTCGATGTGCCGTACAAAGGGGAGACGCTCGACATTGGGTTCAATGTCGGGTATCTCGTGGACGTGCTCAACAATCTCGACGTTGCCGAGGTCGAGTGCGGATTGGGCGACGCCAATTCGAGCGTGCTGTTTACCCTGCCTGGGCGCAACGATTTCAAATACGTCGTGATGCCGATGCGGATCTGAGTGAAGAGAAAATAAATGTCTGAAGCAGAAAAGAGCGATCACCCGCGCGGCCAGTACGATTCCGACAGCATCAAGGTACTGAAGGGTCTGGACGCGGTCCGCAAACGTCCGGGTATGTACATCGGTGACACTTCCGACGGGACGGGTTTGCACCACATGGTGTTCGAAGTCGTGGATAACGCCATCGACGAGGCACTAGCGGGATTCTGCGACGAGATAACTGTCACGATTCACACGGATAACTCGATCAGCGTCATCGACAACGGGCGCGGCATTCCGACCGGGACACACGAGGCCGACGAGCAGAAGCGCTCGGCCGCGGAGATCGTGATGACCGAGCTTCACGCCGGCGGGAAGTTCGACAACAATTCCTACAAGATCGCCGGCGGCCTGCACGGCGTCGGCGTGTCCGTGGTCAACGCGCTCTCCGATTGGCTACGCCTTACCATTCGACGCGACGGGAAAAGCCACTTTATGGAATTCCGACGCGGTGTACCTGTGGCGCCGCTCAAGGTAACCGGCAAGACCGAGAGACGCGGCACCGAGGTGCATTTTCTGGCTAGTGCGGAGACCTTTCGGGTGGTCGAGTACCACTTCGACATCCTGGCGCGGCGGCTGCGCGAGCTTTCGTTTCTCAACAACGGGGTCAAGATCCAGCTGGTCGACCAGCGCTTTGGAAAGGAGGAGAACTTCGCGCACACTGGAGGGGTGAAGGGGTTTGTCGAATACATCAATCGAAGCAAAAACGTGCTGCACAGCACACCTTTTCATGCAATCGCACAGAAGGAAGGCATCACGGTCGAGGTTGCGATGCAGTGGAACGACTCTTACCAGGAGCAGGTGCTCTGCTTCACGAACAATATTCCACAGCGTGACGGCGGCACTCACCTGACGGGCCTGCGGGCTGCCATGACACGTAGCTTGAATCAATATATCGAAGCGAACGAAGTCGCCAAGAAGGCCAAAGTCGAGACCACTGGAGACGACATGCGCGAAGGTCTGTCATGCGTGCTCTCGGTGAAAGTGCCCGAGCCGAAATTCTCTTCGCAAACGAAGGACAAGCTCGTTTCCTCTGAAGTGGGGCCGGTGGTCCAGGAGCTCGTGGGCGAAAAGCTGAAGAATTTTCTCCTCGAGCGGCCAAACGATGCCCGCATCATTTGCGGCAAGATCGTGGACGCGGCACGTGCGCGCGAAGCGGCGCGTAAGGCGCGAGAGATGACGCGCCGCAAAGGCGTGCTCGACTCGTTCGGGCTGTCCGCGAAGCTCGCCGATTGCCAAGAAAAGGATCCGGCCCTTTGCGAGCTCTACATCGTCGAGGGCGATTCGGCTGGCGGTTCGGCCAAACAGGGCCGTGACCGCAAGTTCCAGGCGATCTTGCCGTTGAAAGGCAAGATACTGAACGTCGAAAAAGCGCGGTTCGACAAGCTGATCTCCTCCCAGGAGATCGTCACCTTGATCCAGACCTTGGGCACCGGGATAGGCAAGGACGAGTACGACATCTCGAAACTGCGCTACCACCGTATCATCATCATGACGGACGCCGATGTGGACGGCGCGCATATCCGCACTCTGCTGCTCACTTTTTTCTATCGACAGATGCCGGAGCTCGTCGAGCACGGACACGTGTACATCGCGCAGCCCCCCCTGTACAAGGTGAAGCTCGGTAAACAGGAACGCTATTTCAAAGACGATCACGAGCGTGCACAGTTCATGCTCGCACAGGCTTTGGTGGGAGCGTCTCTCGCGCCCAAAAAAGGAGCGCAGGCGATCGAGGGCAAGACGCTTGAGCAGCTCGCGAAAGCCTATCTATTTGCCGAAGCCGTGGTGGCGCGAGCCTCGAAGATCATCGACGTCGAGGCCTTGGCCGCGCTCATGCGTGGCGTCAAGGTCGATCTTTCCAATCCGCAGTCTGCGGGAGCTAGCGCCCTCCGCCTCAAGCAGGCTATGGCTGCCAAAGGGAATGGAGTCAATGTAAGCGCGCGCTATGACGGCAAGAACGAGCGCCACCAACTGGTGATCGAGCGGACCCACCACGGAAATATCCGAACGAGCGTGCTCGACGAAGACTTTCTGTCTTCGGGAGACTACCAGCAACTCAACCGGATCGCGCAACTGCTTCAGGGTCTCATCGGGCCTGGCGCCGTGATCCAGCGCGAGGACAAGGAGGAGGGGGTGNTCGATTTTCCGCAGGCCATGAAGTGGCTGCTAGGAGAAGTCGAGCGCACTGCCGCTATCCAGCGCTACAAGGGCCTCGGAGAGATGAATCCGGAGCAACTTTGGGAGACAACGATGGATCCGCAGTCTCGGCGGTTGCTCAAAGTGCAGATCGAAGACGGGATCGCCGCGGATGAGATTTTCACCAAGCTGATGGGCGACGACGTCGAGCCCCGGCGGGTGTTCATCGAACAGAACGCACTGGTTGCGCGCCTCGACGTTTGAAGGCCGCCCGCGATGGCGGGCACCGCATCTAAGCCGCTTTCTTGCTTCGAACCGCCCGTCGGCGATTGGCAGGCCGTTTCGCGCGCGTCTTGCTGTCGGCTTTCGGCTTCGCCGGGGTCGTTTCGGGTGCTTCGACCGTCGCAGGCGGGCGCGCGGCGGCTTTCGCTGCGCGAGGCGCGAACTCGAACCCCACCTTGCCGTCTGCGCCGCGCACCAGGAACGCCGAAAACGGCCTGCCTTTCCGGGAAATGAATCGATGCAGAAGATCGGTCCTTCCCGTGGCGAGCAGCTTCCGTATCTCCTCGGGCTCAACGGGCCGCTGCAAGATGACGCGTCCGGAGCGAAAGTCACAGCGTCGCTCGGAGTTGACGCTGTTCTCACAGACATAGGCCATCGGCTGCTCGAACACTCGGCCGCCGCATTTAGGGCAGGGGCCGAGCGGGGTCAGCGTTGAAAAATCCACCTTCGCCGCAGCCCCGTCGGCATCCGCCTGGCGTCCGAAGTCAAACTCGGCGCGAAATTCGGGCGTAAGGCGCACCATCGCGGCAAACGGCTTGCCGACTCGGCTGCGAAAACCCGTCAAGGGCCCCACCGAGCGCTTGGCGATGAGGGTCTCGATTTCCTCGGGGGCGAACTCGCGGCTCGACACCACTTTCCAGATCGCAAAGTCGCACTTCTGGCACTTGAACTTGCGGTAGGTCTCCTGCACCTTGCCGCCACACTTGGGACACGGAGTCTTCAGAGTGAGGAACACGGTATCCGGGATGTCGCCGTGCTTGATGCGCGAAACCATCTCACGGGTGAGATCGACGATGTGATCCATGAACGAGCTGCGCTGAAGATCCCCGTGCTCCATCTGTTTGAGCTTGAATTCCCAGTTCCCGGTGAGCTCCGGAGAGCAAAGTTCGTTCACCCCAAAGTGGCGCAACGCGAAAAGGAGCGACGACGCCTTCGGNGTCGGTTGGAGCTCGCGACCGATGCGGTGCACATAGTCCTCGTAGATCAAACCCTCGATGATTTGNGCGCGGGTTGCGGGAGTACCCAGTCCCTTCTCGCTCATCGCTTCGCGCAGCTCCTCGTCCTCGACCAGTTTTCCGGCGCCTTCCATCGCCGAGAGCAGCGTGGCTTCAGTGAAGCGGGCCGGCGGCTTGGTCTGAATGGCGCGAACATCCACTTCGCGCGTGCGCACTTTTTCTCCGTTCTCGATCGCGACGAGGCTCGGCGATTCGCCCGTTTCAGCTTCCTTGCCGTAGACCTGGAGCCAGCCGGCTTCAGTCATGACTCGGCCCTCGGTCTTGAACGCTTCGCCCTCGACGCGGGTGATTCGNGTCGTCACGAGATACTCCGCTGCCGGGAAGAACACCGCGAGAAAGCGCTTCACCACCAGATCGTAAAGCTTCCCTTCCGCCTCGGAGAGATGCCCCGGCCTCTGGATCGTGGGGATGATCGCGAAGTGGTCGGAAATCTTCTTGTTGTCGAATATGCGTTTATTCGGCTTGACCCAGCCTTTCTTGAGTATCTGAGCCGCGTGGCGCGCGTAGCCCGATTTCTGCGCCACGAATGCGTCAAGCGTCTTCTTCACCGTACCGAGATAGTCCTCCGGTAACGCGCGCGAATCGGTCCTCGGATAGGTGAGGGCCTTGTGTCTTTCGTAGAGCGCTTGGGCGAGCGCGAGCGTAGTTTTTGCTGAGAAGCCGAAACGGCCGTTCGCCTCGCGCTGCAGGCTCGTCAGGTCATAGAGAAGAGGAGAGAGCTGCGAGGCAGGCTTCGCCTCCTCGGTGGCAACGCCCGGCTTTCCGAGGCATTTCGCGCCGATACCCGCGGCGCGTTTCTCCTCCCACAATCTCTCGGATCTTGTCTCGGCATCCTCTTTTTCCTTCTGGAAGTTTTCGTCGAACCAGCGACCGGCGTACTCACCGGCCGCGGCGGCAAACGNCGCGTGGATTTCCCAATAGTCGCGCGCCTTGAAACTGCGTATGCGATCCTCGCGCTCCACGAGAATTGCGAGCGTCGGCGTCTGCACTCGGCCGACCGTTGTCTTGTAAAAGCCGCCTTCCTTCGAGTTGAAGGCGGTCATGGCGCGCGTGCCGTTTATGCCGATGAGCCAATCCGACTCGGAGCGGCACAGCGCCGCGTCGGCGAGAGGGCGCAACTCGCGGTCCTTGCGCAACTGCTCGAAACCTTCCTTGATGGAGTTTTGCGTCATCGACTGCAGCCACAAACGCTCGATCGGTTTCGTGTTGCCGGCATGCCGGACGATATACCGGAAAATCAACTCGCCTTCCCTACCCGCGTCGCAGGCGTTTATCACGCCCGTCAAATCCTTGCGTCGGAGCAACTTGACGAGGAGTTTGAGACGTTCTTCGGTGCGCTCGATCGGCTTCAGATCGAAGTGCGGTGGAATCACAGGCAGATGGGCGAACGACCATTTGCCTCGTTTGACCTCCACCCCCTCGGGCGGAACGAGCTCGAGCAGATGACCGATCGCCGACGAGAGCACGTAATCCCGGCTTTCATAGTAGTCGCCGTGACGAGTAAAGGCGCCCAAGGTGCGCGCGATGTCATTCGCGACTGAGGGCTTTTCGGCGATGATGAGTTTCTTGGCCACTGAGAAGAAGAGATTGCGAAAAAACAGACGGCGGGATTCGAGGCCGTCTCTACGCGAAGCGCAGAATGATAAGTGTAATCGGAACGTGAAGCAAGAAACTGTCGCGCGCGAAGGGAGACTTCGGCGCGGTACTAGTGCGTCTGGCGTTTCTCGCCGTCGGGTATCAACTCGTCGAGAATCAGCGCGTCCACGTTGCCTCGGCGCGTCCAAAGCACCATCAGGACGATCACCTTGAGCTTGTCCAAACCCACGACTTCGTTGGGTAAGGCCATTCCGCGCTCGATGATAAGTTCACGCAGCAACGGGGTGAGGATTTTTGCACCCTCGAGAAAGGCGATGAAGCCTCGGCTCTCCAATGACAACTTGGTTGCTTCGTCTGCAGAATACCCGCGGAAGGATTGTCGTTCGTCGAGGGACTCCGGAAGAGCCTCCTTGGGGAGATCGGTCAGGGTATTCAGCCAATCCAACGCGTCCTGGATGTCGTCGTTCTCGAAGCCCGCCGCATGTAGTTTGCGCTCGAGCGTATCCTGATCGGGATAGGTTTCGGTCTGGTAGTAATTCTCGAAAAGGTATACGAGCACGTCGAACATTCGCTATGGATCCTCAGCGGACACGTTGGTATAGACCTCCGGGGAGGCCCGCAACTTTTCCTTCGAGCTCCAACTGCAGCAGAATGGCCGATACGATTTCGGCCGTCAAGCCGCTGCGCGCGATCAAGCCGTCAATATCGCACGGATCGAAGCCCATCTTGTCGAGCAAGTCGTGACCTGCGCTGGGCTCCTGCGATCTCGTTTCGGGAACCCCCGCCACGCCGAGTTCCTCGAGAACGTCCTGCGCACTCTCGACCAGCTTCGCGCCCTGCTTGATCAGCGAGTGACAGCCTCTGGAGAGCGGCGAGTGGATCGAGCCCGGGATGGCGAGCACTTCGCGACCTTGTTCCGCGGCGAGGCGCGCAGTGATGAGCGAGCCGGAATCTAGGGTAGCCTCGACGACCAGACAACCGCGGGCAAGACCCGAGATGAGGCGATTGCGCCGGGGAAAATTTCCCGCGCCGGGCGGTGTGCCAAGCGGGAATTCGGACACCAGCGCGCCCCGCAACGAGATTTGCTCCGCGAGCGGCTCGTTGCGACGCGGATACACGATGTCGATGCCCGTCCCCAGAACCGCGATGGTGGACCCTCGTCCCTCCAGGCCGCCCGAGTGCGCAGCGCTGTCCACACCGATTGCCAGGCCGCTCACGATGACTAGGCCGGCCTCGCTGAACGCTCGCGCGAAGCTCTGCGCATTCTTCAGTCCCTGAGGCGTCGCGTTTCGGCTGCCGACCACGGCGAGGGCCGGGGAAGAAAGGAGCCNCGCGTTGCCGGCAACATAAAGCAAAGGCGGGGGATCGGGGATTTCCAGGAGTTGCTTTGGGTATTCGGTGTCGGCGAGGGTCAGCACCCCGTGGTCTGGCCGGGCGGCCCATTGGAGAGCCCTTTCGACTTCGGAGCCCTTGTTTCGCTCGAGGATGCTCTCCGCAAGCGCTTCGGGCACTACGCGACAGAGTTGCGATCGCGTCGCATTCAATACGTTGGTGGGAAGACCGAAGGCGGAAAGCAGGGATCGGAATCTCTGGCTACCGAGCCCGGAGACCAGACTGAGTTCGATCCAGGCGGCCAGGTCGCCTGCATCGCTCATACGTTGGCCTCGCCGGACGGGAATTTGATCAGGGGTTCTGCACGATATCTCCCCCTTGCACCGGCCGTGAACTTTCCATTACCAGCNNGTAAGAGACCGAATCGAAGGTACGGAAGATGAAGGCNAGGCCATAGCGCTCTGGAGGCAGCTGTATCACTGGGGAGCGGTCACGCGATTTCAGATAGTCCCTCTGATCGTAGATCACGACGTTGCGGTAAATAGCAAGCACGTGTCCGACCTCCAGGCCGTCGCGCCTGCCTCTATTGATGGAAATGATCGAGTCGCGCCCGCCCACGCTGGTAGCCAACGCATCGTAAAGTCCCATGATTCGACCGCTTACCGGCGAACTCGGCGCATGAGGCAAATATTGGGGGATGGTCGGCGGGGGAGCAGGAATCAGTCGATCCCCCGCAGAAATCTCCTTCTTGGAATTCACGATTTGTACTGTCGCGGGTTCGCCGCTTCGCGTCACACGGGCCGTACCCAGGAACACGGCTTCGAAACCCAAGGTCCTCTGGTTGTCAGGGTCGACCAGCGCTTGCCCGGCCCGATAGATCTGCCAAACGGGCTCGTCGGTATCACCAAAACCGCTGACATAGGCCACATTGCCGGCGCCTACGTTGACCCGATTTTCCTCGGTAGCGATAATCCGCGGGGCCTTTTCGAGACCGCCTTCCTCGATGATCAGTGGCTGCGTCAGAAACGGCTCGATCGCCCTCGGCGAAATGGCGGGTATCGCCTGTGACGTCAAGGGCTGGGTGTAGATGCGCGGTAGAAGCTTTACCGCTTCTGCACCCCCAACGCCACCGCCGCCGATGCCGCCATCGGCGAGACGCAATTGCGGCGGCGACACGCTCCGGTCGAGCACGAGAACATCGCCCGGGAAGATATTGTGCGGGTTTCTGATCTGCTCCTGGTTCATTCGCCAGATTTCCGGCCAGCGCCATTGATCGTTGAGGAATTTGGTGGCGATGCTCCAAAGCGTATCGCCCCTTTGCACGACGTAGCGGTCCGGCGCCGTATCCTTCACCTGTAAGTCGCCCTGTGCAAGCGCCAACAACCCCGCGCCCGCTAGGGCAAGTGCCAGGAGAGCTGTGATAGACTTTTGCATGACCGCCTCGTCTGGATTTAGCTGCCGCAGTCCCTATATTAACTTTCGCGGCTTGCTTTTTACAGTCTGCATTAAATTCTGCATCTAATTCTTTCAATTTGCAAGTATTTATGGCGCTGTTAGACATCCTTCGCTACCCCGATCCGAGGCTCTATGAGAGGGCTGCGCCGGTACTGGAGGTTGACGAATCGGTTCGCACTTTGGTCCGCGACATGGCCGAAACCATGTACGCAGCGCCCGGGGTGGGACTCGCGGCGACGCAGGTTCACGTCAGCCAAAGAGTGATCGTTATCGACGCCTCCGAGACACGAAATGAGCTCCTGATTCTGATCAATCCGGAGATCGTCAGCAGCGAGGGCGTCCAGTATCGCGAGGAGGGCTGTCTGTCGGTGCCAGGAATCTACGAGCCTGTCGAGCGCGCGGAGCGCGTGACGGTGCGCGCGCTTGGCCTGGACGGAGGATCTTTTACGTTCGTCGCAGAGGAGCTCCTCGCGGTCTGCATCCAGCACGAAATGGATCATCTCGAGGGCAAGGTTTTCGTCGACTATCTGTCGCGCCTCAAGCAGCAGCGCATCAAGGCGAAACTTCAAAAACAGCTCCGCAAAACGGCCTGAGGCAGGGTTGGGACCCGGCCGACTCGTTGTCCGACGAACGCCGGAGCGCTGCCTTTCGCGCGAGCCCTGAGCGGGTGCCGCTTCCGTGAATGTCCTCTTCGCCGGCACTCCTGAATTTGCGGCACGGTGCCTCGAGACGCTGCTCGGGTCACGCCACCGTGTGGTCGGTGTGATGACNCNGCCGGATCGACCCGCCGGGCGTGGCTTCGCGCTCGCGGCATCACCNGTGAAGAAGCTGGCGGCGGCGCGAGGCATTCAGGTAACCCAACCCGAGAGTCTGCGGGACGCGCAGGCGCAAGCGGAGCTCGAGCATTTCGGAGCTGACGTGTTCGTGGTTGCCGCTTATGGCTTGATTCTCCCCCAGCGGGTGCTCGAGCTTTCTCGGTACGGGGCAATCAATATTCACGCGTCTCTGTTGCCGCGATGGCGCGGCGCAACGCCCATTCAGCGGGCGCTGCTCGCCGGTGATCGGGACACCGGCGTATCTATCATGCAGATGGACGCTGGGCTCGACACCGGGCCCGTGCTGATGCAGGAAAAGATTCCAATACTGGAAGACGATACAACGGGAACGCTGCACGACCGGCTCGCAGAACTTGGTGCGAAACTCATANTGCAAGCTCTGGATGCGTTGGAAGCCGGTGTGATCAAGGCGACACCCCAACCGGCCGACGGGGTGACGTATGCAGCCAAGCTCGACAAGCGCGACGCTCGTGTCGACTGGCGCGACAGTGCGGTGACGGTGAATCGCCAGGTTCGCGCGCTCAATCCGTCACCGGGCGCAGACGCACGCATGCGCGGGGTGGAGGTCAAGATTTGGCGTTGCGCCACCGCAGCGGGGCGGGGGAAACCCGGTGAGATACTGAGCGTAGGCCCGCGCGGCTTGTGCGTCGCCTGCGCGGAAGGCGCTTTGGTCATAACCGAGCTGCAACGGTCGGGGGGAAAACGACTGCCCGCCGCCGAATTTCTCAGGGGCTTTCCGCTTTCGTCCGGCGAACGCTTCGAGGCCCAGTAGCAAATGCGGTCAAGCGCACTGCGCCTATAATGCAAGTAACGCCCGTAACCTTGCGCAGTGCATCCGTGCCCACCGTTTCCGCCGGCCCTTCCCTCGCAGAGGCCTTTGTTGCCGCGGCCGAAGCCATTGGGCGCGTCTCCGGGGGAGAGAGCCTGAACACTGCGCTCGCGGATCTGAAACACCGTGCGTCGGCGCAAACACTTGGTGCCGCAGCGCAGGATCTTTGCTATAACGCGCTGCGGAGCTACGGGGTGGTCGATGTAGCCCTGGAGCGGCTGCTGCAGAGACCTCTGACGGATTCCCCGGTGCGTGGGTTGCTGCTCACCGCGCTTGCGGAGCTCGCCGCCCGGCCGAAGTCTGCGCACGCGGTCGTGCATCAGGCGGTGGAGGCGGCTACCTTGCTCGGGTACTCGCGCGCGAAGGGGCTGGTCAACGCGGTGATGCGCAACTTTCAGCGCCGCATGCCCGAACTGCTCTCGGAGATCGAGGCTACCGAATCCGGCCGTTACCGCCATCCACAGTGGTGGATCGACGAGTTGCGCCTGGCCTATCCGCGCGAATGGGAGTCCGTCCTTTTGGAGTCGAACCGACATCCGCCCATGGTTTTGCGGGTAAACCGGCGACGACTCTCCGCAAGAGCATATCTGGAGAAACTGGATCAGGCCGGAATTCCCGCGCAGGGGCTCGGACAGGAAGCGGTACTGCTCGAGAAGCCTTGCCGGGTCGAACGGCTCCCGGGTTTTGCAGCCGGCGAGGTCTCGGTGCAGGACGCGGGCGCTCAGCGGGCCGGCCCGCTTCTGGATGTTCGCGACGGAATGCGAGTGCTGGATGCCTGCGCGGCGCCAGGTGGCAAGACCGGACACCTGCTTGAGCTTGCGGAGTGCGAGCTTCTCGCAGTGGACGCGGACGGCGTGCGCGCGAAGCGTATCGCCGAAAATCTCTCCAGACTGAAGCTCTCGGCAAGAGTCGTGGTCGACGATTGCCGCAAGCCGGAGGATTTCTGCGAGGGGAAGCCCTTTGATCGCATTCTTCTGGATGCGCCTTGCTCGGGATCGGGCGTGGTGCGGCGCCATCCCGACATCAAATGGCTGCGTCGGAAGAGCGATCCACCCAAGTTCGGCCGCGTGCAGGCGGAACTGCTGGAGGCTTTATGGCGGGTGCTCGCCCCCGATGGTAAATTGTTGTACGCCACGTGCTCGGTGTTTCCCGAGGAGAACGGCGCTCAAGTGGACAATTTTCTCGTGCGGCACCCGGAAGCGGAAATGCTTCCCCTCCCAGGGCTCGCCCAGAACGACAAATGGACCCAACGGCCTCTGGAGGGCCAGATCCTGCCGAGCGCCCATAGCGACGGTTTCTTCTACGCCTTGCTAAAAAAAACCACTGGCTAAGGTGAGGAATGAAGACAGGCTTGCGTCGATCCATTGCCGCGCTCGCGGCAAGCTTCGTTGTGTCGGCGTTGGCGCAGCCGATCCAGGTCAACAACGTAGGGTTGGAAATCGCCCAGACGCGCTATTTCCTGAATGCCGATTTTCGCCTTGAACTGACTGCGCCGCTCCTGGAGGCCCTGAACAACGGCGTATCGCTCGGCTTCCTCGTGGAGTTCCAGCTGGTACGGCCGCGATGGTACTGGTTCGACGAGAAAACCGCCTCCGAAAAGCTGGAGCTACGGCTTTCCTATCTCCCACTTGCGCAACAGTACCGGCTATCGAGCGGCACGCTGTATCAGAACTTCCCCACGCTCGCCGAGGCGCTCGAGGCACTCGGCAGGGTTCACGGCTGGCCGGTGCTGGGACAGGATCAGGTCGACAACGGCCGAGCCTACGTTGCAGCCGTGCGGCTGCGCCTTGATCCGGCCCAGCTGCCGACGCCGTTCCGCGTGAGTGCCGTCACCAACCGCGAGTGGACGCTGACGTCTGATTGGAAGAGATTTCGCTTCACGCCGCTTGCGCCGGTGCAGGAGGCCCGATGACCTACGTGCTCATCGCCAGCGCCGCGCTCGGGGGCATTTTACTTTTCCTGCTTGCCGCGGCGACCGCCAACTCGCCGCTCTTTGCCGAGCACTATCCGCTGCTGCTCGGCTTGAACGCGGCGATTGCTCTGGCCCTTCTCGGACTGGTGGTGTACCAGCTGGCGATCCTCGCGCGGCAGCGCCGCGCCAAGGCGTTCGGTTCGCTGCTGACGTTTCGGGTGCTCGTCATGTTTGCGCTCGTGGGGGTGGTCCCAGGGCTCCTCGTCTATACCGTGTCGCTGCAGTTCCTCGCGAAGAGTATCGAATCTTGGTTCGACGTGCGCGTCGAGCGCGCGCTCGAGGGGGGACTCAATCTCGGCCGGGCGGCGCTCGACGTTATGTTGAACGAGCTGCTTCTCAAGGCTCATGTGATGGCGCTCGATCTCTCCGAGACCCCGAGGCGCGAGCAACCCGCCGTGCTTTTTCGTTTGCGCGAGCAAGCCTACGTCGAGGAAGCGTGGCTCATGACCGAAGGCGGACAAGTGCTCGCGAGGGCGAGCCGCGAACCCGGAAAACTCGTGCCGCCCGGCCCAAGTCCACAGGCATTGCGCGATGCGCGGCAAGTGCGGGGTTATGGCGTGGTCGAGCCGGTGGGCGACAAGGGACTCTTGCTGCGAGTGATCGTGTCCCTGGAGAATCCAAGGCGCTCCGACGAGGCGCGCTTGCTGCAGCTCACGCACTGGGTGCCCCAGACGCTCGCCGAACAAGGCGAATCAGTGCAAAGCGTGTATCGTGCATACAAGGAGCTGTCGCTGTCTCGCCAGGGGCTGAAGGAGATCTACATTCTCACGCTGACCTTGACGCTGTTGCTCGCCCTGCTTTCGGCGATCGCCCTCGCGTTCCTGCTGTCGCGGCGCCTGTCGAAACCGCTCGCCGTGCTCGCGGAGGGCACTCAGGCGGTGGCGCGCGGCGATTTTTCGCGCCGCGCCCGTGTCACGAGCCGCGATGAGCTGGGCATCCTTACGCAGTCATTCAACAGCATGACTCAACAGCTGGGCGAAGCGCAGAGCGCCGCTCTGCTCAATCAGGGGCAACTCGAAACCGCCAAGGCGTACCTGGAGAGCATTCTCGCCAACCTGTCGGCGGGCGTGCTCGTTTTTGATCATGGCCTCATCCTCCGGATTGCAAACAGCGGGGCGGGCAGCATCCTGCACGAGGACGTTGCGGCCCTGATCGGACTGAAGCTCGAGAATTGGCACACGCTCGCCGAGTTTGCTCGCATGTTGCAAGCGGAGTTCGAACAACACAGAGGAACCGCGTGGCAGCAGCAGATCGAGATGCGCGAGCGTGGGGCAGTGATTCTCGTACGCGGTTCGCCGCTGCCCGAGACGGGTGGCGGTGGNTACGTCGTGGTATTCGACGACGTCACGCAATTGATCGCNGCGCAGCGCGCGACGGCCTGGGGCGAGGTCGCACGCAGGCTCGCTCACGAGATCAAGAATCCGCTCACGCCGATCCAGCTCGCCGCGGAGCGGCTGCAGGCGAAACTCGGCGACAAACTTTCGCTCGAGGCGGCGCGCGCGCTCGACCACGCCACGGAGACCATCGTGGC
>JGI25616J43925_10000220_pt1 | contig 19147 bp, 18 predicted proteins | sample GraSoi2013_100cm_FD_43925 | JGI IMG/M metagenome (IMG submission 43925) | reverse complement strand
AACACTTGAGCGGCTAGAATCTCCGCGGTTTGCGGACCGAGCTGGGGCGCGTCCGCTAAGACAACCTTCGCCACACCTTCTATGCGCGCGGCGGCTTCAGCTACCTTCCGCGCATCCTGGCCCATCACCAAAACGTGAATTTCTGCACCGTCAGCCTTTTCGCTGATCTTCCTGGCCGCCGTCACCGTATGCCGAGTGGCAGGCTTCAAAGCGACATTATCGTGTTCAGCTAATACGAGAATCGGCATACGCGGAATGGAGTGGTGGAGTGATGGAGTACTGGAGTGATGGAGTACTGGAGTGATGGAGTATTGGAGTATTGGAGTGCCGGGTGGTGGAGAATCGGAACTTTTTTTTGGCTATTGGCTATCGGCTATTGGCTATTCTTTAGATGACTTTGGCTTCATCGCGCAGTTTGGTGATCAGCTCTTCCACGCTATTTACTTTGATGCCTGGCTTTCGGGGGTGCGGGGCTTCGACTTTTAGAGTTTTTAATCGGGGAGTCACATCCGTCTGCAGGTCCGCCGCTTTCAGGATGTCGAGGGGCCGTTTCTTTGCCTTCATGATGTTGGGAAGGGTGGTGTAGCGCGGCTCGTTCAAGCGTAAATCGGTGGTGATGATCGCTGGCAATGGAAGCTCCAACGTTTCTAAGCCTCCATCGATCTCACGGGTCACCGTCGCTTTGCCGGCGGTTACCTCCAGTTTCGAAGCGAAGGTACCTTGTGGCCAGTCGAGCAAGGCAGCCAGTATCTGACCGGTTTGATTCGAATCATCGTCAATGGCCTGTTTGCCGAGAATCACCAATTGGGGTTCTTCTTTCAGCACGATCTGTTTTAGCAATTTGGCCACCGCGAGCGGCTCAAGCTCCGTGTCAGTCTCGACCAGAATTGCGCGGTCTGCCCCCATGGCGAGAGCCGTTCGTAATGTCTCCTGGCAAGTGGCAGAGCCGAGTGACACCGCGATGACCTCGGTTGCCACACCCCGTTCCCTAAGCCGAATCGCTTCTTCCACCGCGATCTCATCAAACGGGTTCATCGACATTTTAACATTATCAAGATCCACACCTGACCCATCCGTTTTGACTCGCACTTTGACGGTGAAATCGACGACTCGCTTGATCGGCGTGAGGATTTTCATTGAGGTGGAAGGGGGGGCGGAGTGGTCGAGTAACGGAGTGTTGGAGTGGTGGGTGGCTGCTCTGCTCTAGAGTGCACTATAAGCAATCGAATCCATTTAGCGCAACATGGCGCCGGGCGCTGGTCGGGGCGGCAACCGGATCCCAATACTCCAATACTCCGCTGCTCCGCTGCTCCGTTCGCCACTCCCTTGCGCTTGTTTTTGCATCCCACGAGCGGTACGCTAACAGCTCCCGCCCATGTCCAACGTGACCCGGAAAATCTATCCGTCGCTCGATTTCGATCTTGGTTTCGAGATTGATCAATTGCGCGAAACCGTTCGTGAATTTAGTGACCACGAGATCGCACCGCGAGCGGAAGCAATCGATCGGGAGGATAAATTTCCTCGTGATCTTTGGCCCCAAATGGGGGCGATCGGCCTGCATGGAATCACTGTGGATGAAGACTACGGTGGAACCCAGATGGGTTACCTGGCTCATGTCGTAGCGATGGAAGAAGTGAGCCGCGGCTCAGCTTCGGTTGGGCTTTCGTACGGCGCTCATTCCAATCTCTGTATCAATCAGATCGCGCGCAACGGTAACGAGGAACAGAAACAACGATATCTGCCGAAACTGGTTAGTGGTGAACACGTGGGAGCTCTAGCCATGAGCGAGGTAGGTGCCGGCTCTGATGTAGTGAGTTTGCGGACCCGAGCCGATCGAAAGGGGAACGGTTACGTCTTGAACGGGACCAAGATGTGGATAACCAACGGCACAGAGGCAGATGTTTTGGTCGTTTACGCGAAGACCGATCCCGACGCGGGTTCTCGCGGTATCACCGCGTTTCTGGTCGAAAAAGGTATGGCTGGTTTTGCCGTGGCCCAGAAACTCGACAAGCTGGGCATGCGGGGCTCGCCCACCTGCGAATTGGTTTTTACCGACTGCGAAGTTCAGGTCGAGAACGTGTTAGGTGAAGTTAACGAGGGAGTTAAGGTGTTAATGAGCGGGCTGGATTATGAGCGAGTGGTGCTGGCGGGGGGACCACTTGGAATTATGCAAGCCTGTTTGGATGTCGTTGTTCCCTATGTCCACGAGCGCAAACAATTCGGCCAAGCGATCGGTGAGTTCCAATTGATCCAAGCAAAACTGGCCGATATGTACACGACGCTCAATGCTAGCCGCGCCTATGTGTATGCTGTGGCCAAGGCATGCGACCGGGGAAAGACCGCACGCAAGGATGCAGCGGGTGCGATCTTATTCGCAGCGGAGGGAGCTACCCAAATGGCGTTGGAAGGGATTCAGGCGCTGGGCGGTAACGGTTATATCAATGATTTTTGTACCGGACGCCTGCTACGGGACGCCAAGCTTTATGAGATCGGCGCCGGTACCTCGGAGATTCGCCGGATGTTGATTGGCCGGGAGCTTTTTGAAGAGACAGCATGAGCAAGCGCTCTCCTATCGTTAGATGCGCCGGTCTTGTGCTTCTGCTGTTTGCGCCGCTCCACTGGTCGAAGGCGGACGAAACTAAGTTATTCATTTTCTGGGAAACCGTTTCACCAGATGGCAAGTACGCGCTCGGTTGGTCAACCAATGGCTCGCCTGATGCGGACAGCATCGTCAACGGGGTAACTGAGATTAAGAATGGTTTGGTTGACGTTACGTCCCGAAAGATGCTTCTGATTTTGCCGGATGTCGACTATTGGCAGCTGCCGGAGGGTACGCATCCTAACCACTACTCAATGGGGACCGTTTGGTCTGATGATAGCGCCTCTCTCCTGGCGATCTACGATTCGCGTTACGGAACCGATGAAGTCTATTTCGTGGACGTGAAAACGATGCGAGTCAAAGGAATGATCGCTGATCTCAAGAGTGCTTTCTACCAAGCGGTTCGAGACAAAGCAGCGTCATATTACCGCAAGTATGGGAAGGAATACTCCATTGCATTTTTAAATCCCTGGTTCACTGGGCGTGATCGATTTGAGGTGAGTGGCTCAACCTTCGTCTCGAAATTTGACGACAGCACTGTCGCCTTTGCGTTGACCCTTCAATTCACGCCTGCAGGCAAACTCTCGTCGATTAAGTCTGAGAAGTTGGGAGACGACTTAGGAGAATCAGACGACCGACAATTGAACCGAGCTTATCGTTCCTTGATCGGCTTGCTGACCTCGGATGAAAGAAAGGCGTTGGTCGAAGAAGAGCGTGCCTGGATCGTTCAGCGCGACAACGCAAGGAGTGTACAGGCAAAGAAAGATTTGGTAGCGACGCGAATCGAAGCATTGGACACCCGGCGTCAGGCCAAGGTCGATGCCCTTCTAGCGGCGGATGCCGAGAAAACGGCGAAGTAGAACTAAATTCACAGCCCGGATCTGATGTCCAGTAGCGGACGGGCGAACGATCCGATGCCGGGGGGGCAGAACCGTACCCACCTCTAGGTCGAATTCGCCAAACAAGCCGCCACGAATCCTTTGAACAATGGATGCGGCGAGTTGGGTTTTGAGAGGAATTCGGGGTGGAATTGGCAAGCGATAAACCATGGATGATCCGACAGTTCAATCATCTCGACTAAACGACCATCCGGGCTGGTACCGCTAATCACGAACCCATGCTTTTCCATCAATGGACGGTATTTGAGGTTGAACTCGTAACGATGCCGATGCCGTTCGACGGCTTCATCCGCTCCGTAGGTGCGTTGCGCCAGTGTCCCGGGAACCAGCTTCGTAGGCCAACTTCCAAGCCGCATCGAAGCTCCTTTGTTGCGAACCTCTTTTTGTTCTTCCANCAGGCAGATCACCGGATCACCGGCTTTTTCATCGAATTCCGTGCTGTTGGCTTCTTTCAGGCCACAGACGTTTCGGGCGAACTCAATGGTGGCCACCTGCATTCCCAGGCAAAGGCCGAGGTAAGGGATGCGATGTTCGCGCGCGTAACGGCAAGCCGCAATCTTTCCTTCGACGCCGCGATCGCCGAATCCGCCGGGTACAACGACACCGGCAACTGAACCCAAGAAATCTCCGGCGTTCTGTTGGTTGATATCCTCTGAATCGATTTTGACGATATCTACGCCGCAATCATTCGCCGCTCCAGCGTGCGTCATCGATTCGTAAATGCTCTTGTAGGCGTCTTGCAGGTCGATGTATTTCCCGACCACAGCCACCTTCAGGTGTTTTCGCGGGTGGACCACCCGTTCCACAAACCTTCGCCACTCCGTCATGTCGGCCGGCGGAGTCTCTAAACGCAGTGTACGACAGACGGTCTCATCCAGCTTTTCTTCCTGGAGAGTGAGCGGCAGCTCATAAATCGTATGGTCGACATCTCGGACCTCGACAACTGCGGGGAGAGGGACATTGCAGTACATCGAGAGCTTCTGCCGAATCTCCAGATCCAGAGGCCATTCGGTCCGGCAAAGCAAGACCTGAGGTTGCAAACCGATTTCGCGGAGTTTCGCGATGCTTTGTTGGGAGGGCTTGGTTTTGAGCTCTCCGGCCGCTTTAATGTACGGGATCAGCGTCACGTGCATGATCATCACGTTTTCGGTACCGGCCTCCAGCTGGAATTGGCGAATGGCTTCCAGGAACGGCAACCCCTCGATGTCTCCCGTCGTTCCTCCGATCTCGGTGATAATCACGTCGCTCGGTTGAGCTTCGGCGTTACGGACGATGCGACCCTTGATCTCATCGGTCACATGCGGAATCACCTGAACGGTTTTGCCCAAGTAATCCCCTCGGCGTTCCTTGGCCAGAACGGTCTCATATACCTGGCCGCTGGTCACATTATTGGAACGAGTCAGAACACAGCTCGTAAATCTCTCGTAATGACCGAGGTCCAGGTCGGTTTCGGCACCGTCACTTAAGACGTAGACCTCTCCGTGTTGGAACGGACTGAGGGTACCAGGATCGACGTTGAGGTAGGGATCGAATTTTTGGAGAGTGACTCTTAGCCCTCGGCGCTCTAGCAATGTTCCCAGGGCTGCCGCCGCTAATCCTTTACCTAAGGAGCTTACTACACCCCCAGTCACAAAAATATATTTCATTTAATTCTTTGCGGGACCCACTCGGAGCAGCGTCGCCATCGCCGATATTTGCCGGCTTAGCTCGAGTGTCGGGCCCCTCCATTTCCTCCTAAAATCTGTTGCTCGACCGCCCGGGCGTCCTCAGGAGTGTTTACATCGATCGTGTTGATCTCCGATACGACGACGCGAATTGTCATCCCATTTTCCAATGCGCGCAACTGCTCGAGCTGTTCTGCCGTTTCCAGTGGCGAGGGTTTCAGTCTGATAAATTCAAAAAGAGCTTTCCGGCGGAATCCATAGACCCCGAGATGTTTGAGATATTGCACCTCGGCTCCATTTCGGACGAAAGGAATGGGGCTCCGCGAAAAGAAGAGAGCTTTCCCGGCGCGATCGGTTACGACCTTAACCACATGCTCGTTAGAAGCTTCCTTTGGATGGATAGGGCAGGCCGCCGTGATTAAGTCGGCGTTATCGCTCCGCTGAAACTTCTTCACCAGTTTCCGGAGTAATCGCGGGTCGATGAGCGGTTCGTCGCCCTGGACATTGAAGAAGATCGAGGTTCGCTTCAGTTTTTTGGCGACTTCCGCAATCCTNTCGGTGCCGCTCGTATGCTCCGGAGAGGTTAACGCCACTTCAGCGCCAAATTGGAACGCGGTTTCCATGATCCTCATATCGTCGGTAGCGACGACGATCTGATCGAAGATGTTCGCTTCGAGGCAGCGCTGCCAGACGTGTTGGATCAGAGGTTTACCGGCGATCCCGTGGAGTGCCTTGCCCGGGAAGCGGGTCGACCCCCAGCGTGCTGGGATGATGGCGGCGACCCTGCTCATAAACCAGCACTTGTAATCGACGGTTGCGCCAAAAACAAGCTTACTGTGGATAAGAAATGACAAATGACAGATAACAAAATGACAATCGATGTGGGTTTCTGCTTTCAGATTCATTCGAAGAACATCTCGCAGGGATCGAATGATAGTAGCCAGGCATCTCGCGGCGGCGGGATTACCTTGGTTTGTGCGTAGGAAAGGATCCGTCCCGTAGGGACGGCATGATCGTAGCCAGGCAATTTATTGCCTGGAACAGGTCCAATTGAGAATCCGTCCCGTAGGGCACGGTCTGATTGGGTCCGGTAAGCGTGCTACGATCAGGGACGATTAATCAACCCCGGGGTAAGGATCAGACCGTCCCTACGGGACGGATCCCTTTTGAAACGGAGTCCAGGCAATAAATTGCCTGGCTACGTTCGTTCAGTCCCTCCGGGACGAAAATCCGATAACCTCGCCGGGACGAAAATCCCGATGACCCCCGAGACAAACACGGACGAGCGGGAGCTCGTCCCTACCGGTCTGCCAAGATCATTTCAACCGCCGATTTGAAATCTGGCGCCACCCAAACCTCTTTGCGATCTGCTAATGTGGCTGTGGGGGAATCCGTTACCCAGACCGCAGCTTGTACGCCTGCGTTCAAGCCGGCCTCAATGTCGGATGCCTTGTCTCCGATCATGAAACTGGCGGAAATGTTTAGGTCTAAGTCGTTTGCGGCCTCGAGCAACATACCTGGGGCGGGTTTGCGGCGATTCGACGCTTCATCCGGATGATCCGGGCAAAAGTAGGTAGCGGCGATGAGTTTTTTGCCCAGTAAACTTTCCAGCCTTGCCTGAACTGCCCAAAAATCGGTTTCGCCGAAAAAGCCACGCCCGATGCCGCTTTGATTCGTGATGATTACAAGTTTAAATCCGGCTGATTGCAGCGAGGCGAGACCCTCCTTTACACCATCCAACAGCTGAACCTGTTCGGGTTTTGAGGGATAACCGGGGTCGACCATCAGCGTACCGTCCCGATCTAAGAAAACTGCTCTGGACCGTTCTGATTTCAACGCAGCTGAGAAAGAGTGATGCTTTCGCGTAGCTCAGCTGGGGTAGCGGTTGCGGTCCCTAGCTTTGCGACCACCACGCCGCTGGCGTGATTAGAAATTTCCGCCGCTTCCACCGGGGTAGCGCCTGAGACTAGCGCCAGCGTGAAAAGCGCAATTGCGGTGTCGCCCGCACCCGACAAATCATAGATTTCTCGCGCTCGCGGTGGAATGTGATGGGGCTCGTCCGCCTTGGTAAAAAGCATCATCCCTTGTTCTCCCAGCGTGATCAAAAGCTGATCCGGGTCCCAGCGCTGCAATAGTCGCTTCCCGATTTCTAGCAAATGGTGATCTTTCTGGGGCTCGGTTTCGGGTTCTTGCCAGGCTACATTTGCTGCGGCGAAGGCTTCACTCCGGTTCGGTTTGACCGCAGTCAAATGTCTCCATTCGATCGGGCTCCGTGGATTGGGATCCGCGGTCACCACTTTTCCCGCCGCCCGGGCGAGTCGCGTCACTTCGTCCACGAAGGATTGAACAATGAAGCCTTTCCCATAATCCTCGAAAATAATACCGTCCAACTTTGGCACCATTTCTGTGATCTGCTGAAGGCATCGCTCTAGACTGGCGGTCGTGACCGCGTGAGGGCGTTCATGATCGACACGAACCAGCTGCTGCTGCCGGGCTATGATCCGCGTCTTCACAATGGTCTGAAATTCGGATTCTACCGCCAACGTTTCCAAGCGAATCCCGCCGGCCTCGAGGATGGATCGGAGACGCTCGGCCGGCGAATCTTTACCGACTAACCCCATAACGTAGACTTCGGCACCGCACTCACGAACGTTTCGCGCCACATTGGCGGCCCCTCCCGGGAAGAACGATTCGCGCAATACTTCCACCACGGGTACAGGCGCTTCGGGCGATATACGGGATACTCGCCCCCAAACGAATTCGTCCAGCATGAGATCCCCAATCACCAGCAACCGCTTTTTGGAAAACTGGGCGGCGATTTGGTCAAATCTCTCGACTTGCATAGGTAAGAGGCATAGCGGGTGGTGGATGGGATAAAAAACCTGAGCCCAGAAGTGATCGCTGTTAGTTCAGTGGTCAAGCGGAATGGCGTTCAATCCTGTTTGCCCAAATTTAATTTTGTTATATTCTTGGCGCGGTGTGCCTGGGGATGCACGCTAGCGCGGAGTCTTTGCCGTGGCGGCGGCTATAAACATCCGAGGCGGTGATTCTTAGAAGAATGAAGATCAGAACCCAATTATTTTTCGTGACGGTTACATTAGCCGCCCTTTCGCATTTTTCAGCCGCCGATGCGCCACCCAGGCAGATCGATCTCAATCGGTTTCCCGCGACGAAACTGGAAGATGTGGTCGTTCCACTACCAAGCGAAGTTTTTAACGTACTCGATAAACTCGGGACCCCGGACTGGAGGGGTGAAATGCGCGCTCCGAATATCAGCAGCCGAGGGGCACGGGCTCAGATCGCTTTGCTGCTGGGCTCCGTAGTGGCCGAAGGTTTTGTGGCGGTTGAGGCAGCAGACAAGGAGCGAGTGAAAACGATCGGCCGTGATGTCTTGGAATTAGCTCGAGCGATTGGGGTCGAAAAAACCGTATTAACTAGGACGAACTCGATTGTAACCAACGCTGATGACGGCGACTGGCTCGGTGTGCGGCGTGAGTTGGACGGAGCCCTAAGCGACGTGAAAAATGCCATGATCGAGCTCCGGGACGATCAACTGGCTCATTTAGTAAGCCTGGGTGGATGGCTGAGAGGGACCGAAGTACTCACTTCCATTGTGGGCAAAAGCTATTCTCCGGACGGAGCCGATCTGCTTAATCAGCCGGATCTACTAAAATATTTCCAGGAGCGCTTGGCCGGGATGCCGACACGCCTCCGGAACAACCAATTAGTCGGCAAGATCCAAAAGAGTCTGAACGAGATCTCGCCTTTGATTAGCCAGAAGATTACACCTGCCGCTGTTAAGAGAATTCACGAAATCACGAGCGACATGGTTAAGGCTATCAATTCGAATGCTTAAGGCGCGATTGTGAGACGATTGATCATTGCAGTTAGTTTGTTGGCATTGTGCGGAAAAAGTTTGGCCACGGTGGATGATGCCATTGCCCGGGCCATGGAAGCCATCAACCCTTACGTGAAACAGGGATACCTAGTGCGGGACGACCAGTGGGGTGGTGACCTTGGAGTTAAGCAGGAGCAAGCGATTACCCATACCCTTTTCAAAGGGAATGATTACTGGTTTTGCACGGGAACCGATATCGATTCGGCTCGTATTGCCATCCACGTTTACGACAGCCGCGGAAGGCTAGTGGAGAATGATTCTTGGCAACATGGACGATCGGCTGGCGCTCATCTGGTGGCTCCGGCCACCGGTACCTACTACGTTATCGTCGAAATTTTGGGCTCTCCCGTCGAGCGGACCCACTGGGCGATGGTTTACGGTTACAAATAGACTTGCGAGAGTTTTCCAGGAGACGATAGTTGCCCGCAATCCTGCTTTTTGCCCCGGACATTGATGGTTTGGCGATGATTCCTGGCTTTCCATTATGACACCCCTCAGCTAAACGGTGACTTGGCTTCTGCAATGGTAGAATCTGAGACGCTTCAGTTTGAGAATGGACGAGCGCTGCAGAATCTGTACGCGAACGATCTGAAGCTATTGCAAACTCTGGAAGAAAAGCTGGGTGTCAAAGTCACTACGCGAGACGGGTGGCTACGCTTAGAAGGCGAACGCGACAATATTAATAAGGCGCGCCAGGTGTTTGACCAGTTGGAGCAGGCGCGCCACCGAGGAATGCAGATTCAGCGGCACGAATTCCAGTATGCTTTGGATTCCGTGAGTGGTAACCAGCACCAACCTCTTGGCCAATTGGCCGGCGTACAACTCCTCAGCTCGAATCGGCGCGCTCCGATTAGTCCGAAGACAGGTCAGCAGTTAGCCTACGTTCAAGCGATCCAGTCGAGAGATTTGGTTTTTGGAGTCGGACCGGCCGGAACGGGGAAGACCTATTTGGCCATGGCCATGGCGGTGGAGGCCCTAAAACGGGAGCTCGTCAAGCGTGTCATTTTGACTCGACCTGCGGTTGAAGCCGGCGAAGCCCTGGGATTTCTCCCTGGGGACCTCCAGGAAAAGATCTTTCCCTATTTGCGCCCCCTATATGATGCGTTGTATGATATGATTTCTGGAGAGGAGATTCAGAAATTCATGGATCGAGGCGTCATCGAGATCGCGCCTCTTGCGTATATGCGCGGGCGCACTCTGAACAGCGCCTTTGTGATCCTGGACGAGGCACAGAATACGACGGCTGAACAGATGTTCATGTTTCTGACGCGCTTGGGCATGGATTCCAAATGCGTCGTCACCGGCGACTACACACAGATCGATCTTCCGCCCAACAAAACTTCGGGCTTGATCGAGGCGATGCGGGCTCTAAAGAAGGTTGCCGAGATAGAATTTATCGAGTTTAGCGAGCGAGATGTGGTTCGACATCCGCTAGTTCAATCAATTATTCATGCCTACCGGGCATACCGGGAGGCGCCCAGGAACGATCCATCGCGGTTAGGGAAATAGGGAATACCCACAAGAGACGCAACGTATGTTTGGCTCAATTGATCGTAAGCGCTTAGTAAAGAAGGGATTAGCCTGCCAAAAGCAGCGGCGGAAGCCGACGCAAAAGGAATGGATGCGCAAGCTCGACACTAATCTCTGGGTCAAGGTGTCGATTCTCGGCCTGTTTGTTCTGGTTTTAGCGCTGTTAATTTTTTCCGGTTTGAACCAGGAACCGGCTAAGTTTTTCCTGATCGGTTTCCTGGTTTTTGTGACGGCGGTAGCAGAGCTTTGGATCAATCATCCAGAGACATTTCAAAAGAACTCTCGGGTAGGCTTGGTCTTTGGAACGATGCTGTTCCATTTGTGTGCCGCCAAGTTGATCATGGTGTTCTGCAGTGATCCGCGTGGTGGTCTACCTCCGGAGTTCGGTGTTTTGGTGATTCCTTACGCCTTGGCGCCTCTGGTCTTGTCGGTTTTGCTCGGCAAAAACTACGGGCTTTACGCTGCGGTATTTGTCAGTCTTTGGAGTTCGCTGCTGCTTAGAGGCGTCGATGCCTTTCTGCTGGTGATGTCGCTCATCAGCGGTTTTATCGCGGTCTTTGTTACGATCCAGGTGCGGCGTCGCAGCCGGTTGTTACGCGCTGGTCTCTATGTTGGCTTAGCCACCTGGGTGCTGGCGCTGTCTTTTGGAATTATCTCAATTCCTTGGTTGCAATTGAACCAAATGGATTGGGCCCGATTCGCGGAACAATCGGCGGCCGCAATCTTCACCAGTGTCATCACCGCCATGGTAGTGGGTGGCGCCCTGCCGTTAATCGAGACGCTCTTTCAAATTACCACGGACATGTCGTGGATTGAGATGGCGGACCGCAATCATCCGCTTTTGCTGCGCTTGAGCCTGGAAGCGCCCGGTACCTGGCACCACAGCGATGTGGTGGCTGATTTGGCGGAAGCTGCCGCTAATCGGATCGGAGCAAACGGCACCATGTGCCGAGCTTGCGCCTATTTTCACGATATCGGCAAGCTAGTTAAACCGAATTACTTTTCTGAAAATATTGTGGGTGACGAGAACCCGCATGATGATCTGGCGCCGACGATGAGCGCTTTGATCATCATCGCGCACGTCAAAGAGGGAGTTGACCTGGCGCTGAAGTACGGCTTGAACCAGCGCATTGTTGACGTAATCCAGCAGCACCACGGAACGTCGTTGGTCAGTTATTTCTATAAGCGCGCCCTTCAACAACAACAGGACGCGCGAGAAGGCGGCAAGATCATGAACATGCGGGAGGAAGATATCCCCGAAGTTCGTGAAGAAAGTTTCCGTTATAGCGGGCCGAGACCACAATTCAAGGAATGTGGGATTATCAGCTTGGCGGATGCAGTNGAGAGTGCGTCCAGAAGTCTCGATAAACCGACACCGCAAAAGATCGAGCAGCTGGTCAACGAGATCGTGAACAAACGAATCGCGGAGAGTCAGCTGGACGAGTGTGATCTCACGCTTCGGGAAATTAGAGCGATCTCGGAGACGTTCCGTTACACGATCCAGAACATGCTGCACACGCGGATCAAGTATCCGAAGGACGAAGAACGGGCCGAAGGCGACGCTCGTCGCCTGAAGAACTTGCCTCCTGCGACCGCCGCCTAGTTTGCATCGCTCACCCAGCGCGCATGCAGGTCCGGGTACTGAATCGCCAAAGAAAGTACCGGACGTCAGCGAACGAGCTCCGCGATTTCTCGGAGCAACTAGCGCCGCTGGTGCTGAAAATCGCTCGGGCAGAACTTCCGGAACAGATTCTCGTCGTGCTGGTCTCGGATCGTAAAATCTCTGCGATTCATGAGCAGTTCATGGGTGTCGCGGGTCCGACCGACGTGATCACCTTCCAACACGGCGAGATTGTGGTGAGCGTTGAGACCGCCGCCAAACAGGCGACCGAGTACGACACCGATCTGTTGCATGAGCTGCGCCTTTATATCACGCACGGACTACTGCACCTCGCCGGATACAACGACCATTCTGAGGACGATTTCCGCGAGATGGCCAAGCTGCAGGGTGAGCTGGTGGCAAGGGTCTCGCGGGATTCCCAAGGTGATTAGTGATTGGGCTGGCCCACCAATCACTAATCACCAATCACGCCCCGCTTCGCCCCTCCTACTTCTTAACGGCCAGGATCAGCGTTGAGTTATGCCGGTTCCACTGATAACCGAAGCTGAACGTCAATGGTTTCGGCGAACTGTTTTCGTAGAACTGCCGCAGCTCCGGCTCATAATAATTCTTAAAGAGGTTGATGGGTCCCGTGTAACTACCAAAAAATCTCAGGGTCCACTTATCTGGCGAGATGTATTTCACTGGGATACCGGAATCATCTTCTAACACCGTCACACTATCGTTCAGCAGGAACGAACGAACGGCGTCAAAACGGCCTTCGTGCATTAGATACGACGCCGCCTTCAAAAAACAGTTGGCCTGGCCTTGCTGTTCCGTGAATCGGAGAACGGCCGGGTTGCTTTTTATCCCGTCGTCAGAAAGATCAGTGCTGAAGAAATAAAACACTTTTTGCGCACCCGTGGCGGGGTCAACGAATGAGATCTTCGCTCCGTGCGGCGAACCACCCGCCTTGGTCAGCTGTCCCCCGCGATCGAGAGAGACGTATTCCACCGACTGAATCACTTTTCCGGTGCGAGCCAAAAACACGAAGATAACCGGTAAAACGCCTTTAAGCTCTCCCCGGCCAAACTCCTCCCGCATGTCCTTGGTTTTAAAAAAGCTGAATTGAAGGATCGTGTTCAGCGAGATTTGGATGTTCTGGAGAGTACTCTCCAGCGCTCCTCGTGGGACCGTGAGCAGATCCGGTATCGAATCCACCGACTCTAACCCAACTTGGATATAGGTTGTGGAGTCTGGATAGAACGCATCTGCGTAAAGGAAATCGGGTCCGCCAAAGTAGTAGACGCAGACTTTTGAAGCAGCGGTGATAGGAGCCAAAAAATCGTTCCGCCAAATGCGGATGTTGCTGAGCTGCCGCCGCTCGAGAGTAGCGAAAGCAGAATTCATGGCGGCGGCGTGAGCTTGCCACATCGAAGTGTGAGTGAGGGAAGCCAGGCTCGAATTGTCAGCCACGGGCAATCCGGCCAAGAACCGAGCGGCGTCAGTGATAGGATTGCTCGGAACTGTGACTGGCTGGACAGTTGGTTGGGCGGTCGGCTGGACCGGGCCGGGAGACTCTTGAGGTATGGGAGTGGGCGCCTGTTCGGCTGGTGAGGTTTCCGGAGTCGGCTGCTCGGTTTGCGCGGGCAGCGCTGGGCATAGTGCCAGTAGGAATAACAAACTAAACCACCAGCTCCTTTTGTAGGTAAGGATCATAATTTTTCGGCGGGGTCGATAGCCCTGTACCAATTCATCGGTCAGCGGCTGCAAGCGATCCATTAGCCGGGCGCACAATGTAGTAGATCCCCAAACCGACCAGCGCGGTCACTAACCCTAACAACGATTCGACGATTCGTTGCTGTATTGTGTAGAGCATCATGAATAGCGTTACGACCAGGAATATCAGGGGTGTGATCGGATAGCCCCAGACCCGGTATGGACGCGGCAGGTTCGGTTGACGAAACCGCAACACGATCAGCCCGAGCACTGCCAGGAACGAGGAAAGCAGCAGAACGAACTGGGTGTAAACCAGTACGTTTTCAAAACCGCCAGTGAGAATCAATGCAGTGACCACGAGCGCTTGCCAAATCATCGCGATGTACGGAGTTCCGTGTTGATTAACCCTCCCAAAGAACGCGAGTTTCGAAAAGTCGTCTGCCATCGACTTTGTCACGCGTGATCCGATCCAGCTCATAGCGCTCACGCTCGCGATCAGCCCTAGGCTAATAAAGGCGCTGGTTAACGCGCCTCCAAATTGGCCTAAGATATGTTGTCCCGCGATCAACCCGACTTGCGGTTTACCGGCGATTTCGNAGGTCGGCGCGCTAATGAGGAAAACCCAGTTCAATAGAACATAGAGAACCGTCACGATGATGGTGCCGGCGACTAGCGCCCAGGGCACATTTTTCTCCGGATTACGCACCTCTGCGGTTAGATAGGAGGCACCGTTCCAACCGGAGTAAGAATACATCACGAAAACGAGACTAACCGCAAACGGACCTGACAGCATGGTAGCCAAGTCGTCTGCATGGGGCGCTAGGTCGAACGGTTGCTTATGTTGATAGAAAATGCCGGCGCCGATTAAAAAAACGATCAGCGCTATCTTTACCATCGTGGCGATGTTCTGAAAACGTTCTCCGGTGCGCAGCCCGACGAGAAGGATAATCGTCACCGTCCATACCAGCACTAATGAGAGGATGAGCGGCGACGAATTGGGCACAATCCCCAGGAAATAGGTCCCAAAAGCCATTGCTGATAGCGCGATTGGCGCCGGGAAACCAACCCAGACGGATATCCAGCCCGCCATGAAACCGAGAGCGGGGTGGTAGATACGAGACAAAAAGTTGTATTCGCCTCCTAAACGGGGTAGGGCCACGGCCAGCTCGGCATAACAGAGCGCACCGCATAACGAAAGCAGCCCCCCGATCACCCATAAGGCCATAACTGCGAAATCGGAGTGAATGGAAATTACCTGGAACCCCAGGCTGACGAACACACCCGTTCCGATCATGTTCGCTACCACGATATTAGTGGCAGTCAGCCCGGAGATTTTCCTTTCACTCATGCGGTGTGCGGCCTAGTTAGTCGAACTTTCGGTTTACGGAAAGGAAAAAAACGGTAGGGGGTGTGCGTTCGGCGTTTGGCGTTTGGCGAGAGGGCGATATGTCCCGTAGGGACTGAATGATGGTAGCGACTCGACTGAGCTCGCCGAAGTCCAGGCAATTCATTGCCTGGAACAGGTCCAATCAAGAATCCGTCCCGTAGGGCACGGCCTGATCCTTACCCACGGCTGATTAATCGTCCTGATCGTGGCACGCCTATCGGACCCGATCATGCCGTCCCCGGACCGATATCAACTCTCTTTCGCCGACTTGATAAATTGCTGGTACCAGGAGAACGAAGCCTTAGGCGTTCTCTCTTGGGTCGTGTAATCCACGTACGTTAGACCAAACCGTCGATCGTAACCGTAAGCCCATTCGAAGTTATCCAGCAGCGACCAAACGAAATAACCGCGGACGTCAACTCCCGCCTGCCGGGCATCAGCTATGGCGCCTAGATGTTCCTGGATATATTCCGTTCGTTCCCGGTCATTGATCGAACCATCCGACTCCACCGTGTCGACGAATGCGGCTCCATTTTCGGTGATGTAAATCGGAGGAACTTTCGGATACCGATTTTTGATCGCTTCCAAGGTATCCGTGAGACTGGCCGGCCGAATTTCCCAACCCATCGCCGTCTTTGCGACCTTCTCGGGTGGCGGGATCTCTTGAAATCCAAACGTTGCGTTGGGGTCGCGGATGACGCGCTCGGGGAAATAGAAGTTAACGCCGACGAAGTCGATTGGATGGTGAATCAGCTGGAAATCTCCCGATCTGACGTAAGGGGCGATCAAAGGCTCCATTGACTCCGGGTAACGGCCCAGCAGCAGCGGATCGAGAAATGGCCAGTACAGTATCTCGTCATGCAGCTTGATCGCCTCGGCCTTGTCCTCCATAGCCAGGACGGCGCCGGAGGAGTCGGCGCCTTCATATTGCAATCCCAATCCCATATTAACGACCGTGCCGAGCTGCCAATCACCGCCTTGAGTGCGCAAAGCGGTTAGTCCCTGGCCGGCGGCAAGATTGAGATGATGGGTGGTGGCGAGAAATGCTTCTTTTGATTTCATCCCCGGCGCATGCACGCCGAGGAAATGTCCAAGATACGCGCAAACCAGCGGCTCGTTGAGCATCACGAAATGACGAACGCGATCTCCTAACTGTTCCGCGACTGCGATCGCATAATCGGTGTACCACCCGGCCGTATCCCGGTTGGTCCAACCACCGAGTTCTTGAAGCGCTTGCGGCAGATCCCAGTGATAAAAACAGAGCCAGGGCTCGATGCCGTTTGCTAGCACCTCATCGACCAGTCGCTGATAAAAGTCGATGCCGGCGCGGTTTAATTTGCCTTTCCCGGTTGGGAAGATCCGCGGCCAAGCCACCGAGAACCGGTAAACGTCTTGACCTAGTTGCTTCATGAGCGCGACGTCTTCGCGATACCGGTGATAGTGGTCGCAAGCGATCTCCCCGCTATCGCCGTTCAATACTTTGCCCGGCTGTTGGCAGAAAGTGTCCCAAATACTGGGCCCACGGCCATCTTCGCTGACTGCGCCTTCGATTTGATAGGCTGCGGTCGATGCTCCCCAAAGAAAGTCCGGACCGAAATCTTTTGGTGATGTCTCGCTCATAGTTCGTTGAACCACTGTAGGAACGGCTGCAACGTCGTCAACGAGCGAGAACGCCGAAAACCAAGCGAAAAAGGGTTTGGGTTAAGACCTCCTTTTTTTCGTGTAGCGTTTGGCGACAACAAATCCGTTAAGGAAGCTGAGCTTCTCTGAAACGATCCATCCATTCCGGTTGGCTGCCGCCGTTTCATCGTGACATTGCCTCGCTTGTATCCGGCTCACTATCGAAAAGAAGGTATACTGCAACCACATGAGGAGTCGACCCGCCAAGGTGCGGGGAGGAACGAAGTCGACGTTGATCCAAGTTCCGTTGTCGGTGGTCAGATCTGCGAATTTCTCAAGCATGATTTGCTGAGAACGCGGTTCAAAAAGGTCGAGGAAGAAGTGAGTCACAATGCAATCGAACGGCTGCGCAGCGGTGTAACACCGAAAGTCGGTTTGGACGAATTCTAAATCGACCTTTGCCCGGCCGGCGATGCGGGTCTTGGCCAGCCAGATCATCACTGGGCTTTTTTCAACAACGCGAATGCATCCGTCTTTCTTTCGAGCGAGCAACCACTGCAAGTAGCGACCGTTTCCTTCGCCCACGAGCAAGATCCGGTTTGCTAAAACCGCGTCGTCAGGAAAGGCCTGTCGCGCCGCGTCTAGATACGAGGCGAAGATGCATCGCTCCAGGGCTTGGTAGAATGGAGCTATCAAACCGAATTTCGCGTCCGGGTAGAGCGCAGCGTCATGATCGACCACCGGTTGCTTAAACGACATTTGTCGTAAATACGGCGTTTGAGGTTGAGCGGCGCGATGGTAGATTCTCCCCAGAGTTCACCATGAAACCGGCTCCAGCTGTCTTAGATCCTCGCATCAAAAGGACGCGACAGCTATTGCACCGCGCTTTCAATGAATTGATGGCGGAAAAGTCGTTCGAAGAAATCAGTGTCCATGATATCGCTGAACGTTCTACCGTAAACCGGGCGACATTCTACGATCATTTCCCGGATAAGTTTGCTCTTCTAGAGGATATCATCGCGGCAAACTTTCAAGGCATGCTGGACGTGCGCATGGCAGGGTCTATCGGAACCTGCCCAGAGAGCGTTAAGCAGCTGATTTGTGCGGTCTGCGATTTCTTTGCCGATCTGGCTTCTGCTTGTCCGAAGCATCAGCGACAATTCGCGCCGGTAGCGGAGTCGACGATCAAATCTCTGCTGCGAGATTTTCTGCTGATCGGGTTGCGTGAGACGATGCCGGAAGCTTCCAAGACAGAGTTGGAATTGAGAGCGACCATGGCCAGCTGGGCAATTTGTGGCGCGGCTCTGGAATGGAGTCATACCAAGACCGCTTCCCTGGAAGCCTTTGCCGACTCTGTGTTTTCATTGGTCTCTACTACCTTACAGCTCCAGCCTTATGCGACCTGACCGTCCCGCTACCGAGGATTTGAGCCGCGGTTCTAATGCCGCGGTTAGCCAAACCGATGTCCTGCCTGAGCAAGAGTTTTTTCACCGGTTCATTCCCGCTGACCGAGCAGCACCGGGCCCTGAACCAGCCTTCATCCTTTTGCATGATTCTGGCGGGAACGAAGAAGATTTACTGTCGATAGTTGAAGCCGGTGCGGAGGGCGGGAAAGCGAACGTGATCGCATTAAGAGGTCTCTCCTTGTATGAGCAGGGATTCTCATTTCTAGGGACAGCCCAAGAATTTGCTCCGACTGAGCCCTGTTTTATCAACCGAGCTGATCGGATCTCCGGTTTCTTGGGCTGGGCGGTGAAAGAGTATAACCTGGATCCCGGGAAGATAGTCGTCTTTGGCTCAGGCGATGGCGCTACGCTGGCGGTCACTTTGCTTTTTGTGCATTCGGAGTTGCTCGGAGGGGCCGTCCTGATTCGCCCTAAATCGCCGTTTCGTCCGAAGCCGCTCCCGGCTCTGCCTTGTTATCCAATCTTGTTGATGAATCCCAAGAGCGACACCCGAGAAGAAAAGGCCGCCTCTGAAGCCTTGGCTGAGACGCTCTTCGACTGCGGGTGCAGTGTCCGCAAAGTCCGAGTTCCGGCCAATGCTCACTTTGACGGTAAAGTGATCAAGGCAGTTCGGGCTTGGTATAAGAAAGTAGCAGCGACGGATATTTCAGTGGAATGCGCGCTGTGAGGATCGGCGAATGGGCGAGTGGGCGAAACGGCGAATGGGCGCCCGAGCCTCGCATCAATTGCAGCGAAACAATGGTCGCGCATCGATTCGGCCGCCCT
>JGI25616J43925_10000216_pt1 | contig 19291 bp, 22 predicted proteins | sample GraSoi2013_100cm_FD_43925 | JGI IMG/M metagenome (IMG submission 43925) | reverse complement strand
TCGAAGCCGAGCACCTCTACCGAGCCGGCATCTGGCGCGAGCAGCGTGCAGATGATCCTCAGCGTGGTTGTCTTGCCCGCGCCGTTTGGGCCCAGGAGGCCGAAGATCTCACCCGAGCCGGCTTCCAGCGAGATGCCGCGAAGGACCTTGTTTTTGCCGAGCGCCTTTTCGAGGCGGTCGACTTTGACCGCCGCCGAGCTCACTTCGGCTTGGTCGTGCGGCTCTTCGCTGCTTTGGTCTTAGGAGCTGCTGGCCTGGCTTTCGAAGCAGCGGCGCGTTTGGCAGGCTGAGGCTTGGCCGCGGCCGGGACCTCAGCAGCGTCGGCCGCGGCTTCGTTCGCGGGCGCTTCCGTCTCCGCGGGCGCAACTCCCATCGTGCTCGACAGCGTGCGGTGGCAGGTCTCGCACGTCAGCACTGTGCGGACCAGCGTGCCCAGGTGATGCTCCTCGCGGCGCAGGTTGCGCACCCGGTCGCAGAAGGAGCAGTAGCCGGTCTCAACGAAGACTTCGACGTGGCCAGGTCTCTTGTTCATGTGCTGNCTAAGGTAAACTCTCGCGAGATTCGGGTTCCTTTAAGTCCAGCCCTGTGAGGTTGGGAAGGAGGTTTCTTTATGGCCGTCGGAAGCCGATTCCGGCACGTGATCGAGAGCCAGCAGTTCTCCCGGTCACTGCTCGAAGACCTCTTCGCCCGGTCCGATGAGATCAAGCGCGAGCCTCATCGCTTCACGGGCCGCCTCAACGGCCAGGTGATGGCCGCCCTCTTCTACGAGCCCTCGACCCGCACGCGCCTGTCGTTCGAAGCGGCGATGTTGCGGCTCGGTGGACAGACGATGGGCACCGACAACGCCCGCGAGTTCTCGTCTGCGGCCAAGGGCGAAACACTAGAAGACACGATCCGCATCGTCAGCGGGTATGCGGACGTCATCGTCGTACGCCACAACGAGGAGGGCGCGGCCAAACGGGCGGCCGCCGTGAGCTCGGTGCCGATCATCAACGCCGGGGACGGTCCCGGCCAGCATCCGACCCAGGCGCTGCTCGACCTCTACACGATCAAGGACGAGCTGAACCGCGTCGACGGCATCAAGGTCGCGATGGTCGGCGACCTGGCGAACGGCCGCACCGTGCGCTCCCTCACGTATCTGTTGAGCAAGTTCAAGGACATCCAGATGACGTTCGTGGCGCCGCCCATGGTCGCGATGAGAGACGACCTGAAAGCGCACCTCGACGAGCACCATGTCCCATGGGTCGAGACGGCGGACCTGGACTCTGTGCTTCCGGAGGTNGACGTCGTGTACATGACCCGGATTCAGAAGGAGCGTTTCTCCGACCCCGCGGCGTACGAAGCGGTGAAGGGCGTCTACCGGATCGACAAGAGGTCGCTGGAGCTGATGCGCAAGTACGCGATCGTGATGCACCCGCTGCCCCGCGTGGACGAGATCGCGCCGGAGGTCGACGCCGACCCCCGGGCCGCGTACTTTCGGCAGGCACGCAACGGACTGCACGTGCGCATGGCGCTCCTCGACCGACTGTTGGCATGAGCGTCACCCAGGGGCGGGCCGGGCGCGCGCAGGGCGCATCAAAACTGAAAGCAACCGTGATGGATGCCGACGCGATCCGCCGTTCGCTCTCGCGCATCGCGCACGAGATCGTGGAGCGGAATCGAGGTACCGACGGCGTCGTGCTGATCGGCGTCGTCAGCAAGGGAGACGTCCTCGCGCGTCGCCTCTCCGCGATCCTGACCGAGCTCGAGCAATGCGCCGTCCCGGTGGGCAGGCTGGACGTGGCCGCGCACCGCGACGACCGCCACCTGCGTGAACCGTCTCATCGTGCGATCTCCGAGATGCCGCCCATCGACGGCAAGGTCGTGGTCCTCGTCGACGACGTGATCCATCACGGCCGGACGGCCCGCGCGGCGATGGACGCGCTGATGGACTTCGGCCGCCCCCAGGCCATCCAGCTGGCGGTCCTCGTCGACCGCGGACACCGCGAGCTGCCGATCCGGCCGGACTACGTCGGAAAGAATGTCCCGACCTCCGACGCAGAGCGGATCGAGGTTCTCGTGGCCGAAGACGATGGCATCGACCAGGCGGTGATCGTTGCCGGATAGAAAGAAATTTGGTGCCCTCGTGCTCGAGGACGGCAGGGCATTTGTCGGCGATGCCCTGGGCGCCGAGGCCGTAGGAGAGGGAGAGGTCGTCTTCAACACTGCGATGACCGGCTACCAGGAGGTCCTCACGGACCCCTCGTACGCCGGGCAGATGGTGTGCATGACCTACCCGCTGCAGGGCAACTACGGCGTTCGTGATGCCGACGCGGAGTCATCCCGGCCGTGGGCNCGTGCCTTGATCGTGCGCTGGGCCTGTCCGGTCCCGAGCCACCACTCGAGCGAGGGTTCGCTGGACGAATACTTGAAGCGCTGGAAGGTGCCGGCGATCACCGAGATCGACACCCGGGCTCTGACTCGTCACCTGCGTACGCACGGCGCGCTGCGCGCGGTGCTGACCCACGAGTCGAAGGCCCCAGGCCCGGCTCGGCTGGCCGAGCTCGCGGCTGCAGCGCGTCGCGTGACGCCCCTTTCTGAGCAGGACCTGGTGGCGCAGGCGTCGCGCACGTCGACGGAGGAGTGGCTCGAGGCGCTGCCGCCCGAGCTCCGACGTGGCGAGCACGCGGACGGCGCCGGGCTNTCGATCGTCGTGGTCGATTACGGCGTGAAGAGCAACATCCTGCGCTCCCTTCGCGAACGCGGTTGTCGCGTNGTCGTGCTGCCGCACACAGCGACCTGGCGCGATGTCGAATCCACCGCCGCGGACGGCATGGTGCTCGCGAACGGACCTGGCGATCCGGCGGTGCTCGACGGACCGGTGGAGCTAGCCCGCCAGGCGATCGGCCGAATCCCGATCTTCGGCATCTGCCTGGGCCACCAGATCCTGGGTCGAGCCGCCGGGGCGAGCACGTCGCGCCTGCCGTTCGGCCACCACGGCGCCAACCACCCGGTGAAGGATCTCGAGACGGGCCGCGTGCACATCACGAGCCAGAACCACGAGTTCCAGGTCGACGCGGCATCGATCCCATCCGGAGACTTCTTCGTCTCGCAGCGCAATCTGAACGACGGGTCGGTCGAAGGCTTGAGCCATCGCACCCTGCCGGTCTTCAGCGTCCAGTACCACCCCGAGGGCTGCCCTGGGCCCCAGGACAACCAGCACCTCTACGACCGGTTCGTGGAAATGGTCCGCGACCGTCGACCCGTTCTGAGGGCGGTCGGTGGGGCGGCACAGCCTGAGAAGCNGCGCAAGGTCCTCATCCTCGGCTCGGGGCCGATCGTGATCGGCCAGGCGGCAGAGTTCGACTACGCGGGAACGCAGGCATGCAAGGCGCTGCGCGAAGAGGGCATCGAGACGGTCTTGGTGAACTCCAACCCGGCGACGATCATGACCGACGAGGAGGTCGCCGACCGCGTGTACCTAGAGCCCCTGACCGTCGAGTCGATCGAGCGGGTCATCGCGCGTGAGCGCCCTGACGCCCTGCTGCCGACCCTCGGCGGCCAGACTGCTTTGAACCTGGCGACCGAGCTTGCCGCCGCGGGCGTCCTCGATCGCCACCATGTGCGGCTGCTCGGCGCCGGGATCGAGACGATTCGCAAGGCGGAGGACCGCCAGGCCTTCAAGGACATGCTCCAGGGGATCGGAGAGCCGGTGCCCATCTCGCGCGTGTGCGAGTCGCTCGACGATGTGCGTGAGTTCGCCGCTGANGTTGGTTTGCCGCTGGTCATCCGGCCCGCCTACACGTTGGGCGGTACGGGTGGTGGCTTCGTCACGAACGAGGCGGACCTGGAACGGGTCGCGATAGGCGGCCTCAATGCATCACCNATCCACCAGGTCCTCATCGAGCGCTCGCTGTGGGGGTGGAAGGAGATCGAGTACGAGGTGATGCGGGATGCGGCCGACACCTGCATCACCATCTGCAACATGGAGAACCTCGACCCGATGGGCGTGCATACGGGTGACTCGATCGTGGTGGCGCCGGCGCAGACGCTGTCCGACCGCGATCACCAGATGCTTCGCTCCTCGGCGATCCGCATCATCCGCGCGCTGGGCATCGAGGGCGGGTGCAACGTACAGTTCGCCCTCGATCCCCAGAGCTCGACCTACTACGTGATCGAGGTCAACCCCCGCGTCAGCCGCTCGTCAGCGCTGGCCTCCAAAGCGACGGGTTATCCGATCGCCCGCGTGGCGGCCAAGGTGGCGGTCGGCCGGCGGCTCGAGGAGATCCGCAACGAGGTCACCGGGCGCACGTTCGCCGCTTTCGAGCCGGCGCTGGATTACTGCGTCGTAAAAATCCCGCGCTGGCCCTTCGACAAGTTTCCAGCCGGCGACCGGCGCCTGGGCACGCAGATGGCTTCCACCGGCGAGGTGATGGCGATCGAGCGGACATTCGAGGCGGCGCTCGTCAAGGCGATGCGCTCTCTCGAGCAGAAGCCTCCCGCCCCCGCGGAGCTTGGCCCTGAGACGATCGACCAGCCCAACGACCGCAGGTTGTTCGCGCTTCTCAATGCATTGAGGAATGGGGCGAGTGCGCAATCCCTGGCGGAGCGGAGTGGGATCGATCGCTGGTTCATCGACCGGATGGCGAACCTTGTACGTCTCGAAGTCGAAGGCGACGTGCGGGAGCTGCGGCGCGCGGGGTACTCCGACGCGATGATCTCGGCACTTCGCGGCGAGGCGTTCGAGAGCGCCGCGCCCACCTACAAGCTGGTCGACACGTGTGCGGCCGAGTTCGAGGCCGCGACGCCCTACTACTACTCCTGCTGGGAAGACGAGAACGAGAGCACGCCCGTGGACGGGCGCAGTGCCCTTGTCATCGGGTCAGGCCCGATTCGCATCGGCCAGGGCATCGAGTTCGATTACTGCTCGGTCCACGCCGCGTGGTCGCTGCGCGAAGCGGGTGTCCGCGCGGTGCTCGTCAACTCCAATCCCGAGACCGTGTCGACCGATTTCGACACCTCAGACCGCCTTTATTTCGACCCGCTCGACCTGGACGGCGCGCTGCACGTGGCGCAGGCGGAGCACGTGGCGGGAGCGCTGGTCCAGTTCGGCGGCCAGACCGCGATCAACCTGGCGGAATCGATGGACCAGCACGGCGTGGCGATCCTGGGATCGAGCGTCGAGGCGATCGACCTCGCCGAGGACCGGCGTGCGTTCGCCAAAGCGCTCGACGCCATCGGCATACCCCAGCCGGTCGGAGGCACGACCACCACGGTCGAGGAAGCGGTCGCGATCGCGGAGCGCGCCGGATACCCGGTTCTGGTCCGGCCCTCGTACGTGCTCGGCGGCCGTGCGATGGAGATCGTGCGCAACCGCGAGGAGCTGCGGCGATACATGTTCTGGGCCATCGGCGCGATGCCACGGGGCACCGTGCTCGTCGACAAGTACCTGCAGGGGACCGAGGTCGAGGTCGACGCGATCACCGATGGCGAGACGGTGGTCATACCGGGCGTAATGCAGCACGTAGAGCGGGCGGGCGTGCACTCCGGCGACTCGTACGCGGTGTACCCGGCCCAGGGCCTGGAAGCGTCCGAGCTCGACCACGTCGTCGACTACACGGTGAAGATCGCTCGACATCTCCGATTGCGTGGGATGGTGAACGTGCAGTACGTCGTGCACCGCGGGCACGTGTACGTGCTGGAGGTGAACCCGCGCTCGTCGCGCACCGTGCCTTTCCTCTCCAAGGTCACCGGCGTCCCGATGGTCAAGCTCGCCACACGTGTGATGCTCGGAGAGAAGCTCGCTGACATGGGTTGGTCAACCGGGCTGGTCCCAGCACGGGACCTGGTCGCGGTCAAAGCGCCCGTCTTCTCGATGAACAAGCTGCCGGCAGTCGATTCCTACCTGGGCCCGGAGATGAAGTCCACCGGCGAGGCGATCGGCATCGCGGGCACGCTGAACGAAGCCCTTCGCAAAGCCTTTGCCGCTTCGGGCATGCACATCGAGCGGGGCGGCTCGGCCCTGCTGACCATCGCCGACGTCGACAAGCCCGAGCTGCTGCCGATCGTGTCGCGCCTCGTCCAGATGGGCTGGTCGCTGGTGGCAACCGACGGGACCGCGAGGGCGCTTCGCCAGGCGGGATTCTCGCCGAGGCTGGTTGCGAAGATCGGCGAGCCCGGCCCGACCGTCGTCGACGTGATCACCCAGGGCCAGGTCGACCTGGTGATCAACACGATGTCGAACATCTACGCCGAGCCGAACGAGGTCGGCGGCCCGGTCTTCAAAGACGGCTTCGAGATCCGGCGCGCCGCCGTGGAACGCAGGATCCCCTGCCTGACCTCGCTCGACACGGCCACGGCCCTGCTCGAGTCCGCCGTCGCGGCCTCGCGCGACATGGAAGTCCGCACGATCGAAGAGTGGAGAGACGGTGTTCATGCCTGAGGCGACCCCCTCGCTGGAGGCGACGCATAACGCACGGTTGGCGCCAAACGCGCGGAAACCTAGGGTTTCATCCGCACGGCTGGCGCCAAACGCGCGGAAAGTCGAGATGGGGGTGCGGAGCTAGTGTTCCTCGTGGACGCCCGAATCACTGCCAAACGCCTCGTAGCGCGCGACATGTACGTGATCACGATGGACGCTCGGGAGATCGCTTCCAGCGTGCTGCCGGGTCAATTTGTGAATATCGGCTGGTCTCCGGGTCCATTGCTGCGCAGGCCCTTCTCCNTCTATCGAGTCGATGGCGAGCGAATCGAGATCGTCTTGAAGGCCGTGGGTACGGGGACGGCGGAGCTGCTCTCGATGAGTCAGGGCGACCGCGTCAGCTGCCTTGGCCCGCTTGGTCGTGGATTCGATATCGCCGCCGGCCCGCGCACAGCCGTGCTGGTCAGCGGAGGGTTGGGAGTGGCATCGATGAGGCTGGCGGCGAGGCAGGCTGCTTCGCTTGGGATTCGGGTGACCTGGGTCCATGGGGCGCGCAGCGCCGAAGACCTTTGCGTCGAGACCGACGGGGACGACGTCATCTGGGCCACTGATGACGGATCGAAGGGAGTGAAGGGGACGGCTGTGGCGGCTTGCCCGGACGCGGACCTGGTGCTGGCATGTGGGCCCAACCGGATGCTCGCCGCCGTGGCGGCTCGATGGCCCGAAGCGCAGGTCGCCGTCGAGACTTACATGGGCTGCGGCACGGGCGTTTGCCTGGGCTGCGCTGTCCCGCTGGCGCGTGGAGGATTTGATCGTGCGTGCACNGAGGGGCCGGTGTATCGCGCGGCCGATGTCAACTGGGCCTCTCTCCCGTCCCACCTCTCCTACCGGGTGACTGCGTGACCCAGATGTCGGTCGACATCGGTGCGCTCNAGCTGCGCGGTCCGGTGCTCGCGGCCTCCGGCACGTTTGGATACGGGACCGAGGTTCCGCTGCTCGAGCGCCGGGCGCTCGGAGGCATGGTTTCGAAAGGCATCTTCTTGCGGCCGCGAGAGGGCACGCCCCCGCCGCGCATCGCCGAGACTCCGAGCGGGATGCTCAACGCAATCGGGCTGCATGGTCCGGGCGTCGACGCGCTCATCCGTGACTACGCGCCGAAGTGGGCGGAGTGGGATTACCCGGTGTTCGTCAACATCAACGGGGAGTCCGCCGCCGAATACGGAGAGCTCGCCGCCCGACTCGACGGAGTGCCCGGGGTCGCAGGTTTCGAGATCAACATCTCCTGTCCAAACGTCGAGCAGGGCGGCCTCTACTTTGGCAACGATCCGCGCGCGGCATCGGCCGTGACAGAAGCGGTGCGGAAGCGGACCCGACTACCGGTATGGGTAAAGCTCACTCCGATGGTCACGGACGTAGGCGTCATCGCGCGCGCGGTCGAGGGGGCGGGCGCCGACGCGCTCTGCGCGGTCAACACGTTCGTCGGCATGTCGATCGACCTCAACGAGTACAAGCCCCGGCTCAGCTTCCGGACCGGCGGCCTTTCCGGGCCGGCGATCCGCCCGCTCGCCGTCCACCTGGCACACCAGGCGGCGAGTGCGGTACGCATCCCGGTGATCGGCATCGGAGGAATCTCGCGGGCGGAGGACGCGCTCGAGTTCCTGGTCGCCGGGTGCACCGCCGTGCAGGTGGGCACGGCCACGTTCGTCAACCCGACTGCCATCGCCGAGGTGCATGACGGCATCGCGGCATTCCTCGAAGCCAGAGGCTTCAGCTCGCCGGCCGACCTTCCCCGCGTTCTTTCCCGGGACTGAAGGCCGCAGGCAGCGAGAAGGTGTCCGGCCGCAGGATCCGGATGCCGAGCACGACGGCGCCGGCGACAGTAGCGCCGATCGCCATCGCCCAGGGCGCCCCAAAAAGGGTGGCGAGCGCGCCTGCTTGCGTGCTGCCCAGCGGACCGACGCCGATGAGGGCCTGCGCGTAGAGCGACATCACNCGCCCGCGCAGGTGATCGGGCGTGAGGGTCTGGATCCGGTTGTTGGCGGTGGCGACGAACGAGATCTGGCAGTAGCCGGCGACGAACAGGGTTGCCATCGAAATTACGAAGACCCGTGAGATTGAGAACTCCAGCAGCGCGACGACCCAGATCATCGCCATCCAGAACTGGCGTCTCGGATCTGCCCCNAGCGTCGGTGAGAAGGCGAGCGTGAGCGCTCCGACGAGCGCGCCCAACCCCATCGAGGCCAGGAGAAAACCGAACCCGTGCGCGCCGACGTGCAGCACCTGGTCGGCGAACAAGGGGATCAGCGTCAGGCGGTTCATCGCGAAGAGCGAGAAGACGGCGACCGCGATCAACAGCATNCCGACCACCGGCTGCCGGCTCGCGTAGGCGGCGCCCTCCACGACCCGCTTGAGGATCGGCAGCTCTTGATGCTGGGTCGCCACCTGGGGCAGGTCATGCATGAGAAGCAGGGCGACGATGGCGGCGAGGTAGCTGACGGAGTTCGCCAGAAAGCAGATCGGCACGCCCACGGCCGCGATGACCAGGCCGGCGATCGCAGGTCCGACCACGGCCGACGCGTTGAAAACGGACGAGTTGAGCGCGATCGCGTTCATCAGGTCCTGGCGCCCGACCATCTCGATGACAAACGCCTGGCGGGCGGGGACGTCGAACAGGTTGATGGAGCCGGTCGCAAACGCCGCGACGATCACCATCCAGTACTGGGCGTGGCTCGTTGCGCTGACCGCGAACAGCACGAACGATGGAATCGTGAAGAGCGATTGTGTGACCAGCAGCACGTTTCGCTTGCGATATCGATCGGCGACAAGTCCTCCAAACGGTCCGCCGACCAGGACCGGCGTGAACTGCGCGGCGAGGACGAGTCCGACGAGGAGGCCGCTGTGAGTGAGCTCGAGCGCCAGCCANGGCATCGCCACGCTCTGCATCCAGGTCCCGACGGTCGAGATGATCTGGCCGGTCAGGAAGAGCCGGTAGTTCCTGTGTCGCAGCGCACCAAGCATTCGATACGGAACCACCTCCGGCACTTAGTGGGATCATCGCAGGGTGAACAAGATTCACGAGGCGATCGACATCAAGGCGCCGGCATCACGCGTGTGGGCGGTGGTCCAGGAAGACGTCGTGAATGCGCCGAAGTGGTCGTCCTATCTGGCAAAGGCCGAGAAGCTCGACGACGGTCCTCCCGGCAAGGGGACGCGCTATCGCTACCAGCTCGACCTCCCGGGCGGATTCAAAGAAAAGATCGAGGTGGAGCAGACGGTCTATCAGAAGCCGAAACGGTGCTCCGGCAAGTTCATCCGCGGGCCGCTCAAGGGCACCTGGGCATACACATACACCGAGAAAAAGGACGGCACGACGCATGTCCTCTATGAGATGGACTACGAGCTGGGCGGCCTGCTTCGCTTCGCGGGCGGCCTGCTGAACAGCCAGTACGCGGACGGCATCAGCAAGACCATGGCGGCTTTGAAGAAGTATGTTGAGTCGGGCAAGGGACCCAAGGTCAAGCCCTAAGGAAGGTCAGTCGAGCTCCGCCTCCGCCTCGATTTCCACCTTCCAGCGATCGTCCAGCAAGCCTTTCACCACGATCATCGTGGCGGCCGGGGCGGCGGCTCCGAAGGCCTCGCGGTGCGCCGTGCCGACAGCTTGTGCGAACGCGGCGTCCGTCAGATACATGCGAGTCCTGACCACCTGGTCAGGTGACGCGCCCGCTTCGCCGAGGGCGGTTTCGATGATCTCGAAGCACCGTTTTGCCTGCACGTAAGGATCCGGGTCGACTGTTCCGTCAGGCCAGATCGGCGCCGTGCCGGAGACCAGGACTCGGTTCCCAACGCGCACCGCGCGACTGAATCCGATCCTCTTTTCGAACGGCGATCCCGACCGGACGTGCTTAGCTGGCACGGCCGGGCCCCATCAGGGTCGCTTGAACGGCAGCAGCTCGAGCTGCTCGAAGCGATCCTGGACCGCCACTCGCAGCTCGTTCGAAAGCGCATTCAAGCGCTCGCGCGAATTGTCTTCGAAGGTCACTGCTTTCAGGTTGCGGAGCGCGGTCTGCATGGCGTAGAGCCCCGCCGGCTCGTTGCTGGTCAATCGGGCCGCTGCGCCGCGGAGCTCTCGGGAGAGGTCCTCGTGGCCATGCGTGCGCAGCCAGTTGGACAGCCGCGCGGCCGCCACGAGCACGCGCTGGGTCTTTGGATTCAATCCNGCCGGCGCGACCTCGTGGGGACCCTTCTGGAAAACGGACGGGACGGTGGTCGGGCGCCGGAGAGACCGGATGCGGCGGAACGTGCCTTTGACGTTAGGTCCCACCATGACCAGGACGCCAGCCACCACGAGCAGGCTGACGACAAACCCGACCAGGAGCTCCAGCAGCATTTTCCCTAGGGTACGCTTGAACGGCGCCGCATTTGTCATTCGATCGCGAGTCGCCCGCGAACTCACAGCGAAGCCCAACGTTCACGCGGCACAGGAGGTAGGGGTACGGCCAAATCCACACCGGTCGCGGTCATCACCGGCGCGTCCTCCGGGATTGGCGCAGCCACCTCGGTCGCGCTCGGGCGAAAGGGCTTCCAGATTGTCGTCGGCGCACGGCGCGTAGACCGACTCAAGCGGGTGGCGGGCGAGGAAGGCGTCGCGCTGCCGCTCGACGTCACGGACAAGAAGAGCATCGAGGCGTTCGTGCGGGAAGTTTCGAAAAGATTCGGTCGGATCGACGTCCTCGTGAACAACGCGGGCGGTGCGCTGGGCCTATCGCCCATCGAAAAGGCATCTGACGAGGACTGGATCGGCATGTGGCAGGTCAACGTGCTTGGCCTGATGTGGATGACCCGCGCATGCCTGCCTCTGCTGCGCAAGGCCAAGCATGGGCATGTCGTGAACATCGGATCGATCGCTGGGTTCGAGACCTATAAAGGAGGCGCGGGCTACACGGCCGCCAAGCACGCTGTCCGGGCGATCACCCGCACGCTGCGGCTCGAGCTGAATGGAGAGCCAATTCGAGTGACAGAGATCGACCCTGGGCTTGTCGAGACCGAGTTCAGCGTCGTGCGGTTTCACGGTGACCGCAAGGCGGCCAAGGCGGTCTACGAAGGATTGAAGCCGCTGTCAGCGGAAGACATCGCCGATTGCGTCGTCTTCGCCGTCACGCGACCGCCGCATGTGGACATCGACGAGATCGTGGTGCGCCCGGTGGCCCAGGCCACGGCGCAAGTGGTGGCGCGCAAAACCAGATCCTAAATCTCCGACCTAGCGGTTCTTCTGCGTGGCAGGTAGGCCTGGCTCCGCCAGGCCGTCTAACCGCCTTCATGAATGTCGCCTTCACGTGGTGAGGAGTGACAACTTAATAAAGTCACATCCGCATACCGGAAGGAGAGCAGCGCCTGCGGCGGAGCCGCACGCGCGATGCAATCAGTAAGTCCCATCCTGCTCGCGCTTGCGCGCAGAGGAAACCATCTGGGTTTCCTCTCATCCTTACTCGAAGTAGTTCTGCGCGAACTCTATCCATCCCGGATTGGGACATCCGCTCGAAGTGTGTGCGTGCGTGCAGTGCACGCCGACCCTGGGTCCCGGGTCTATGTACAGCTGGCCGTGGATCACCAGCGCGTCTCCAGCGTGAGCCGGCACCGATGGCGCGAGGGTCGTGTTGTGATCGATCTCGAGCCTATCTCCCGCGGGATCTTTGACCTGGAATCGCTCGTGCCCTCCCGACTCCACAGGCTCGCTGAGGATCGTCGCATCGAATGTGACTTCCGCGCCGTTGGCGCTGTTGACGATGTCCTGGTGAAGACCTGTGTCATCGGGAGTCTCGCGTCCTCCGCACGCCAGCAGAGCGAGCGAAATCGCCATTGCTATGCAGGTCCGCCTCACGTAGCGAACACCTGGTCGAGCGCGATGCGGCCTTCGTAAAGTGCCTTGCCGAGGATGACCGCCGAAGCGCCCGTCGCCGCCACCTTGGCGATGTCTTCCAGTGACGAGACTCCACCTGAGTACTGAACCGGAAGGCCGGTCATCGAGCGGGCCCTCGCGAGCGTGACCAGGTCCGGCCCAGAGAGGGTGCCGTCCCTGTCGATGCACGTCAAGATCACGCCCGCCAGCGGCAGCTTGTCCCACCGCGCGAGAAGGGCTCCCATCATCACAGGCTCGGTCTCGGTCCAGCCGCTCACCGCCGCTTTCTCGTCCCGCACGTCGAGCGCTGTGAGGATGCGTGCGGGATACCTGCGAGCGCATCTCTCGAGCAGGCGTGGATCACGCACCGCCGCCGTGCCCATGACGATGGCGTGAGCGCCAGCGGCGATCCAGTGATCCACTGCGTCGGACGTTCGAATTCCACCCGCCACTTGCACTTTTAAGTCGTGCCTACCGACGATCGATTCGATCACAGCCTTGTTGTCACCGGTGCCGCGCGCAGCGTCCAGGTCGACCACGTGAATGTGCTCGGCGCGCGCCTGCAAAAACTCATCTACAACGTCGAGAGGCTCGTCTGAGTACACGGTGGGTTTCTGGTAATCGCCTTTGGTCAGGCGGACGCACTTACCGCCGAAAAGGTCGATCGCCGGGATGACCACCATGGTGCTGATTGCGCGGCTGGGATCTAACGGTAGTTGGTGAATTGAAGTGGAACGGGGATGTCGTCCGCTTCGCGCAGCGCCTTGATCACGAGCTGGAGGGTGTCCTTGTCCTTGCCCACGACTCGCAGCTGGTCACCCTGGATCCGCACCTGGACCTTCGGCGTGACGTTCTGGATTCGCTTGCGCAGGTCGCGAGCAATGTCGTCGGTGATCCCGGCATTCAGCTGAATCTCGATCTGGCCGCGACCCTTGCCGACAGTTTTCGGATCGCTCGCCTTGAAGAGCTTCGGTGAAAGCTGCCTGCGGGCGCCCTTCTCACGCAGGACCTGGAGCGCCGCCTTCGCCCTTTCCTCGCTTGCCGACTCGATCAGGATCTTGCTCTCCTGGTGGTCGTAGATGGTCGCCGTGTCCTTGAAGTCATAGCGCGTTCCCACCTCGCGACGGGCCTGGTCCAGCGCGTTGGTCAGCTCGGCCGCGTCGAACTCAGAGACAACGTCGAAGGAGAACTCAGCCACTGCTCGCGTGAAGGATCGCGTTGATGCCGATCACGACCGCGGCCGCCGCCAGCGCAACTGCCGCGAGCGACGAGATCGCGAGCAGCGCGCCGATGCCCGCGGTGCCCTCGTCAAGAGACTCGACAGGGGGCTTGTCGTACGGGTCGGGGCCGTAGTCGAGGTCGTAGACCCCCGCGTCGCGGGCCCGCGCCACCAGCTCGTCCAGCACCGGCTTGCCGCCCGGCGGAAGCGGCTTGCCGTTGAGGTTCGCGACCGCCTCCTTGAGGTTATCCCGGGTCTTGCCGAGCTCTGCCACGACGAGGTCGAGCGTCTGCATGGCAGCCGGGGTCGGCTGCTCGCGGCGCAGGTCGGCGATGGTGCCGTACAGGGTCACAGACCGGATTCATAACAGAAGCCGGGCGCGCTGTGCAGCCGCCCTACACTTATTTCGATGAGTGTGGGTGCCAGGAAGGCCGCNCCGGGGAAACCCGCGCCTCACCCCAACACATGGGTCTTTTACGAGGGCGAGTTCGCCCGCTACCACGACGTGAGGCTCGGACTGATGACCCATGCGCTTCACTACGGCACCGGCGTCTTCGAAGGCATTCGCGCGTACTGGAACGCGAAGCAGGAACAGCTCTTCCTGCTCGAGGCAGCCCAGCACTACGAGCGCATGCGCCGCTCGGCCAACGTCATGCGCATGACGCTCCCACACTCGACCGAAGAACTGGTCAATCACACGCTCGAGGTGTTGCGCCGCAACCAGTTCAAGTCGGACGTCTACGTCCGTCCTCTTCTCTATACGTCCAGTGAGGAGATCGGAGTCCGCCTGCACAATCTCGAGCACAGCTTCTTCATCTATGCCATACCGTTCGGCAACTACGTCGAGGTCGAGTCAGGCATCCGGTGCATGGTGAGCACGTGGCGGCGGGTGCCGGACCAGTCGCTGCCCGCGCGAGCAAAGATCACCGGCTCGTACGCGCAATCGGCGCTCGCGAAATCCGAGGCTGTGGAGTCGGGCTTTGACGAGGCGATCGTGTTGACCGTCGACGGACACGTTTCGGAGGGATCGGCGGAGAACCTGTTCATGTTCAAAGAGGGGACGTTCTTCACCCCGCCGGTCACGGACGACATCCTCGAAGGCGTGACGCGAACACTGATCATGCGGCTCATCAAAGACGACCTCGGCATGCCGGTCGTCGAGCGCAGCATCGACCGCACCGAGCTCTACACGTGCGAGGAGCTGTTGCTATGCGGCACCGGCGCACAGATCTCGCCGGTCGTCGAGGTGGATCGGCGCCCGGTCGGAAACGGCAGAGTCGGCGAGTTCACCCAGGAGCTGCAGAGCATCTACTTCGGCGCCGTCCGCGGCGAATCGAAGAAGTACAAGGACTGGACGATCCCCGTCTATTAAGCTCGCGGCAGAGTGCGCCGCGCCGGAACTGGCTTGCCGGTGGATCGCGCTAGGCGGCCGGGCTGCGCCGATGCCTGCGTCGGCTCCTGCGCGCGCTCAGTCGCGCATCCGGATGCGCTCCTTCGCGTGCTCGTCGCCTCCTTGGCACCGACCGCCGATCGCGCCCACCGGCGGCGCCATTCCGGCGCGGCGCACTCATGAAAGTCGTAGTCGCCCCCAACGCTTTCAAGGGTTCGCTCACCGCCTCGCAAGCCGCNGCGGCCATGGCCCTTGGCGTTCGTGACGCCTTTCCCGAAGCCCTCGTGCTCGAGGTTCCCGTGGCGGACGGCGGCGACGGTACCGTCGAAGCGCTCGTCAGCGCTCTCCACGGCGACTACCGGACCGCCGATGTCGAGGGACCGCTCGGAGATCCGGTGGAGGCGACGTATGGGCTCGCCGGCCATGGCCGGATGGCCGTGGTCGACCTCGCTTCCGCCAGCGGTTTGACGCTTATCCCGGCCGAGCGGCGTGACCCGCGCAAGGCTTCCACGTACGGTTTCGGGCAGCTGCTGCAAGCGGCTCGCGGTACCGGCGCAAGCCAGGTCATTGCCGGCATCGGCGGCTCCGCCACGAACGATGGGGGCGCCGGGATGGCGCAGGCGCTGGGCTATCGATTGCTCGATGCCTCCGGGCACGATCTCCCGCGAGGGGGAGCGGCGCTCGCCGGCCTCGAGCGAATCGATGCCTCCGGCTTCGATCGCGGCTGGCAGGCGGTGAGCGTGCAGGTCGCCTGCGATGTGACCAATCCCCTGACCGGCCCCCGGGGCGCGAGTGCCGTCTACGGGCCGCAGAAAGGCGCGGACGAGGCCGCGGTGAAGGAGCTGGAAGCCGCGCTCTCCAGGCTCGCGCAGGTGATCGAGCGCGACCTGGGAAAGAAGGTCGCCGAGGTAAGCGGAGCGGGCGCGGCCGGCGGAGCCGGCGCCGGGCTCCTGGCCTTCCTGGAGGCTCAGCTTGTCCCGGGCGCTCCGCTCATCGTGACCGCAAGCGGATTCGACGAAAAGGTGAAGGGCGCCGACCTCATCATCACCGGTGAGGGCCGGGCAGACGCCCAGACGGCTTACGGAAAGGCGCCTGGGGAGGTGGCAAAACGCGGCAAAGCGGCTAGAATCCCGGTTCTCTTGATAGCCGGGAGCAAGGCGCCCGGCTGGGAGGTGTTGAGCGAACTTGGCGTCGCCGATGTGGTGACGCTCGACGAAGAAGGTGACAATCTGCAGCAGCTCATGGGAGACGCCGGCGACATGCTGAGGCGCGCCACCGCGCGGGCGTGCCGGGAACGCGCTTGGGAATAGACGAAAAGGACCCGCCGCCGACGAAGGAGGGAATCGAGCCCTCAGACGTCGAGCTGGTCAAGGCCTATCGCAGCGGCGACATCCACGCGTTCGAGGAGCTGCACCGCCGCTACGTCGCGTCCATCTACCGGCTCGTCAGGCGCAAGCTCGGGGACGCGCTGCTCGCCGAGGACATCGCGCAGGAAACCTTCATGAAGGCGCTCCGCATGATGGACCGCGTCGACGACTCGTTCAACTTCGGCGGGTGGGTTCACACCGTCGCGCGCAACCTGTGCTTCGACGAGCTGCGCCGGCGCCAGCGCGACCTGCGCGCCGACGACGGAGTCGAGGCCGACGAGGGCGAGCTGCTGGCCAACCTGCCGTCAACGAGCAAGGGCTTCGACCCGGTCCTGGTCCAGGAGTCGAACGAGATGCGCCGGCAGGTCTGGACGGTAGCTCAGCGGCTGCCCGAGAAGTACCGGCTGGTGCTGACACTGCGCGAGCTGCAGGACCTGAGCTACCGCCAGATCGCGCACACGCTGAAGATGTCCGAGAGCGCGGTCGAAACGCTGCTCTATCGTGCGCGCCTCCGGTTCAAAGAGGAGTACATAGCAGCCGAGGGCGAGGGTGAGCTGAGCCACACGGAGGCTGTTCCGCTTCTCGCCCCGTACCTGGCCGGCAAGCTCCGCCGGAACCAGGCCGAAGCCGTTCGCAAGCACATAGCGGTCTGCATGAAGTGCGCCCGTCGAATCGGACGGCGCCGTGCCAAAGGCTCCCACGAACTCAAGGCCGCGCCTCCGAGCTCGCTGGGCTAGCGCAGGAGAGTGGACAAATGAGGGTTAGTACAGTAGGTGTGAAATGGCCAAGGTAGTCGTCCGCTTCTTCGACGACGAAACCCTGGAGGGCGTCGCTCGCGATCTCGACTTCGACGAGCCCGACTTCCTGGTCGAGGTCGACGACGCCGGAGGTCTCGAGAACAACGAGACCGCCTGGATCCCGCTGACGGCGGTGAAGTGGGTGGAGCTTCCTCGCGACCAGGAGCTCGCATCGGAGACGCCGACCCGGAAGTCGCCATCAGGTTCCTCGACGGTGAGGTCCTGCGTGGGCATCTCGACGGGTCACTGGAGCGTCACAGGTACGGAGTGGTCCTGCACCTTCATGCCGAGCAGGCCGACAGCCCCATCCGCAAGCTCGGGATTCCGTTCTCGGCGGTGAAGGCGCTCTTCTTCATCCGCGAGTTCGACGCGCGGGGCGAGGAGGCCGGAACCGCCTCCGACGCTTACCTGGCGCGGCGGACCATGGCGCCGCTGCTGGACGTGCTCGAGGAGATGGACATGCTGACCCGGCTGCATCGAGACGGGCTGNTGACCGACGGCGAGTACGCCTCGAAGCGGACGCTCGTTTTGGAGCGGCTCTAGAACGACCCCGGCGTAGAATTCCGGTCGTGGCCGAACCAATCAATAAGTCACATCCTGGACGAGCTAGCTCGCTCAACGGTTCGCGTAATGGAAACGGCGCCGTGAAGGGATCTTTCAAGGTCAAAGCGGGGCTTGCCCAGATGCTCAAAGGNGGCGTGATCATGGACGTCGTCACGCCCGAGCACGCCCGCATCGCGCAGGAGGCGGGCGCCTGCGCCGTGATGGCCCTCGAGCGAGTTCCCGCCGATATCCGCAAGGAGGGCGGGGTCGCGCGCATGTCCGACCCCGACCTGATCCGGNCGATCATGGAAGCGGTGACCATCCCGGTCATGGCGAAGTGCCGGATCGGGCATTTCGTCGAAGCGCAGATCCTCCAGGCGTTGGGCATCGACTACATCGATGAGTCCGAGGTCCTTACNCCGGCCGACGAAGAGAACCACATCGACAAGCACCCGTTCAAGGTGCCGTTCGTGTGCGGCTGCAGAGACCTGGGTGAGGCGACTCGGCGCATCGCCGAAGGCGCGGCGATGATCCGGACCAAGGGCGAGGCGGGCACCGGAAACGTCGTCGAGGCAGTCCGCCACGCGCGCGCCGTGAACGCGGGCATTCGCAAGCTGCAGGGACTGAACCACGCTGAGCTCGTCCACGAGGCGAAGCTGATCGGCGCCCCCGTCGACGTGCTCGCCGAGTGCCAGCGTCTTGGCCGCCTCCCTGTCGTCAACTTCGCCGCCGGGGGCATCGCGACGCCCGCGGACGCGGCCTTGATGATGCAGCTTGGAGTGGATGGCGTCTTCGTCGGTTCGGGCATCTTCAAGTCCGAGGACCCCTTGAAGCGTGCCAAGGCGATCGTCGCGGCCACCACGTACTTCGACAAGCCGGAAAAACTGGCCGAGGTGTCCGCCGGCCTGGGGAAGGCGATGGACGGGCTCGAGATCCCCGCCATCCCCAAGGAAGAGCTGCTCGCTGCCCGAGGCTGGTAGGTCGGCGTCCGCTTCCAAAAAGACAAACAGCCCTCTCATCGGGGTCCTCGCGATGCAGGGAGCGTTTGCCGAGCACGTTCGAGCGCTCGAGAAAGCCGGCGCACGCACGCGGCTGGTTCGTACGACTGAAGACCTCGAGGGACTGGACGGCATCGTGCTTCCTGGCGGGGAGAGCACGACCATGACGATGTTGATGGAACGAACCGGCCTTCTCGAACCGCTGCGCGAGGCGATCGGTCGCGGGCTCGCGACGTTCGCCACGTGCGCCGGCACGATCGTGCTTGCTCGCGATGTAGTGGACGGCATGTCAGGTCAGCATGGGCTGGGATTGCTCGACATTTCCGTCCGGCGCAACGGCTACGGCCGGCAGGTGGACAGTTTCGAAACGGAGCTTGACGTCACCGGTTTGAGTGGCAAGTCTTTTCCCGGCGTGTTCATCCGCTCGCCCCTGATCGAATCGACGGGGTCCGCGGAGGTGATCGCCCGGCACGATGGTCACGCGGTCGCGGTTCGCCAGGGACGCATCGTCGCGCTGTGCTTCCACCCGGAGCTCACCGGAGATCTTCGACTGCATCGCGAGTTCGTCAAGCTGGCTGCATCGTGAAGATCCGGGCCGCGGGTCTGCTCGACCTCGCGCGCATCGAGGAGATGCACCGCTCGGCGGACATCCGCCTCAGCGAGGCAGCGCCGCCGGCGGCG
>JGI25616J43925_10000215_pt1 | contig 19298 bp, 15 predicted proteins | sample GraSoi2013_100cm_FD_43925 | JGI IMG/M metagenome (IMG submission 43925) | reverse complement strand
GCGTGCGGCGTCGGCGAAACGCTCCAGACCCATCGCCTCGATCGGATTGGCATACCCCATCAGAACGATCGGAGTCGACAAGTCACTGTCGCGGAATTCGGCGGCGAACGCAAGTACGTTGTCGATCCCGATGTGGTTTTTCAGCGCCCTTTCGCTCGAGCGCTGGATCACCGGTCCGTCGGCCATGGGATCGGAGAAGGGCACGCCCAGCTCGATGACGTCGGCTCCCGCCGCAACCAGTGCGTGCATGAGCGGCACCGTCACCTCGGCTCGTGGATCTCCAGCTGTAACGTAGGGAATCAGGGCCTTTCGGCGCTCGCGTGCGAGCCGTTCGAAAGCAGACTGGATTCTCGACACCGCGGCTTTCATACCGCCGCAGCGCTACGGATCGGGCCCGTCCCCGCTCCGGCATCCGATTTGCACAGACGCGCCACACGATGCTTCGCCAGCGCGCAATATTCCGGATTGATCTCGAAACCGACGAAGCTCCGCCCGTGCTTGAGCGCCGCGACTGCCGCGGTTCCGCTCCCCATGAACGGATCGAGCACGAGGCCCTCGGAGGGGCAGCTCGCCAACACCATGCGCTCGACGATCTCGAGCGGCTTCTGGGTTGGGTGATTCTCGCGTTCCGGGTCCTGGCGGTGAATCCGCGTCACGCTCCACACGTCCTTCGGGTTATAGCCCACCTCGAGCCATTTCTTGCCGACGAAAATCGAGCGCGTTCGCGCGCGCTTTGTTTCCGCGTCGTAGGGAATGCGCACACTGTCAATATCGAAAAAGTAGTCCTTCGAGCACGCGAACAGGCCGATCGTGTCGTGGACGGAGGAGAATTTCCGCGTGCTGCCGCCCATGCTCGGCACTTTCCGGTCCCAGACGATCTCGTTCACCATCGTCAGGCGCGTCTTCAGGTAACTGAAGACCTCCGGACTGTGCTGCCAGGTCAGAAAGACATAGAGGCTGCCGCTGGGCTTGAGCTTCGGTATCACCGCATCGATCCAGCGCCGGCTGAAGGCGAGATAGGCCTCTCCACTCAGGCAGTCCGAGTCGTTTCCGTAGTCCTTACCGAGGCCGTACGGAGGGTCGGCGACGATGAGATCCACGCTCGCCTCGGGGACGCGGACGATGCAATCGAAGACATCTCCGTTAACGAGCGATGCGCGCGGGTTGCTCAAAACCGGATTCCCGATTTTTCCGCGACGGTGTGCATATCCTTGTCGCCCCGTCCCGAGAGATTGACCAGCAGGATCCTGTCCCGTGGCAGCGTGGGCGCGAGCTTCGCCGCGTGAGCGAGCGCATGCGCGGACTCAAGCGCCGGGATGATTCCCTCGAGGCGGCACAGGTCGTGGAAGGCGGCGACGGCTTCCTCATCGTCGATGGTGACGTATTGAGCCCTCCCAGTGTCCTTGAGCCAGGCGTGCTCCGGGCCCACCCCCGGGTAATCCAGCCCTGCCGAGATGGAGTGCGTCTCGATGATCTGACCGTGTTCGTCCTGAAGCAGATACGTGCGATTTCCGTGCAGCACCCCCGGCCTGCCCGCGCACAGCGACGCCGCATGTTTGCCGCTCGCTATGCCCAATCCCCCTGCCTCCACGCCGATAAGCTTGACCTCTGCGTAGGGAATATAGGGATAGAAGATGCCCATTGCGTTCGAGCCCCCGCCGACGCAGGCGATCACCGCGTCCGGTTGGCGGCCGCACAGCTCCGGCATCTGCATCAGGCACTCGCGCCCGATGACCGACTGAAAGTCCCGCACCATCATCGGGTACGGGTGCGGGCCGGCGACGGTGCCGATGATGTAGAAGGTATTGTCGACATGGGTGACCCAGTCGCGCATGGCTTCGTTCAGCGCGTCCTTCAGCGTTTTCGATCCCGATTCGACCGGCACGACCGCCGCCCCAAGAAGCTTCATGCGATAGACGTTCTGCACCTGGCGCTTGATGTCCTCCGAGCCCATGTACACCACGCATTCCATGCCGTAACGCGCCGCCACCGTCGCGGCGGCCACGCCGTGCATTCCGGCCCCGGTCTCGGCGATCACGCGCGGTTTGCCCATGCGCCTTGCAACNAGCGCCTGTCCGACCGTGTTGTTGATCTTGTGAGCGCCGGTGTGNTTGAGATCCTCGCGCTTGATGTAGATTTGGGCTCCGCCGAGCATCTGCGACCAACGCTTGGCGTGATAAACGGGGCTCGGGCGACCGACGTAGTGCTTGAGCTCGTACTCGAATTCTGCGACGAATTCCGGGTCCTTCCGGCAGGCCTCATACGCGCGTTTGAGTTCATCGAGCGCGTGCACCAGGGTCTCGGCGACGAACACGCCGCCGTACCGTCCGAAATGCCCCTGCTCGTCCGGAAGCTCATCCATCTTCATGCTTTACCGCTCCGATAAAACCGGCGATTTTCGCCGCGTCCTTGATTCCCTTGGACGCCTCGACGCTGCTCGAAACATCGACGGCGTAGGGCCTGGTGCGGCGCATGGCGCCGGCGACGTTGCCGGCAGTCAGGCCGCCCGAGAGGATGATCGGCCTCGCCATGCGCTCCGGCACGAGGCCCCAATCGAACGAGCCGCCTGTTCCACCCCAGAGATCCTCGTGGAACGCGTCGAGCATCCACGCGGCGGCAGCCCCGTAAGGCGAGAGGTATTTTAGCAAATCCAGCCCGGGCCGAATGCGCGCCGCTTTGACGTACGGCCGGGAGAAACTCGAGCAGAACTCGGGGGACTCGTCCCCGTGGAACTGCAGGAGCGTTACGCAGCACTCACCGATCACACGCTCGACGTCCTCGCGCGAAGGATTGACGAACACGGCCACGGTCGCGACGAATGGCGGGACGCTCGTCGCGATCTCTCGCGCCTGATTGAAGCTCACCCAGCGCGGGCTGGGGCGATAGAAGATCAGCCCGATGGCGTCGGCGCCGTGCGCAGCGGCAGCTTGCGCATCTTCCACGCGCGTGATGCCGCAAATCTTGACCCGCGTTCTCATCGCCAGGATTCCAAGTCGAACGGCATCATAGGGGGAAACGCCGGCAGGCTCCAGCGGGCGTCGTATCTGACTCCGAAGAGATACAGGCCTTCTGCGGAGAAGGTCGGCGCCGCAAGCCGCCGGTCTCTCGCGGCAATCAGCTCCGAGATCCATTGCGGTGCCTGATTGCCCTTGCCGACGTACACAAGACATCCCACGATATTGCGGATCATGTGATGCAGGAACGCATTAGCGGTGAAATCGAAGAGGAAATACGCACCGCTTGCGCGTATTCCCGCGCTTTGCACGACCCGCACGGGGCTCTTTGCCTGGCACTCCGCGGACCGAAAGCTGGAGAAATCATGCTCTCCGATCAGGCGATCGACCGCTTTGCGCATCTTCTCCAGGTCGAGCGGCAGATGGAACCATCCGGTGCGCCCCGCCAGGAGGGCCGGCCGCACCGGGTGGTTGTAGAGAACGTAGCGGTAACTTCGCGAAACCGCCGAGTAGCGCGCGTGGAAATCGCCGGGTACCGGGGTCGCCCATTGCACGGCGATCTCTTCGGGAAGAAGCGAGTTTGCGCCGCGCACCCACGCCGACTCGGGGCGCTCCACCGACGTCTCGAAATGCGCCACCTGAGCGCTCGCATGNACGCCCGCGTCGGTGCGCCCGGCGCCGGTCACCGTGATCGGCTCGCCGCTTATTTCCGAAAGCGCGCGCGCGAGATGATCTTGCACGGTGTTGCCGGAAGGCTGCGATTGCCAACCTTCCATGCCCGCGCCGCAGTAGCTCAAGCCGATGGCAAATTTCATTCTACGATCCCGAAAACAACGATCGGCGCACGAGGCGCCGATCGTTTTAAGGAAACCTCGGTGGAGATCAGCCGAGTGCCTGGAGCATCGTTTGGGCCTGTTGCTGCTGTGCCGTATCGCCTTCCTTCACCACTTCCTTCAGCAACTCGCGTGCCCCGTCTTTGTCGCCCATCTCTTCGTACGCCTTGGCGAGATCGAGCTTGGTCGCGACCTCCTGCCATCGCGCGTCCGGAACGCTGCCTGAACCGTTGCCGCTGCCGGGCGTACCGAGATCCAGACTGATGGCCGCCAGATCCACGGAAGGCGGCTCGGGAACCTCGGTTTTCACTTCACCGCCGCCTGACGGTGTTCCAAGGTCGAAATCGATCGCTCCCAAGTCCGTAGCAGAACCCGGAGAGGCGCCGGGCGCAGCGTCGGCCGAGGTGGATTGACCCGGCTTGTCGCCTATCGGTAAATCGAAATCGATGCTGAGGGGCGCCGCTGCCGAGACGGCGCTCGCGGCGGTTCCGGCGGCGGACTTGTCTCCGCCGAGACCGAGATCGAAATCGAGGCCAGCCGCGGACTCCGCCGAGGACGCCGATCCAACCCCCAAATCGAGGTCCGGCAATGGAGCAGAACCTCCGGATGTCGCCGCGCCGATGTCAAAATCGATGTTGAGCGGTGCCNCGGGCTCCACCGCCGGTTGAGTGCTTGTGCTGAGGGCCGGCATCTGCGTCGTGCCCGTGCTGAAAGCCGGCATCTGTGTCGTGCCCGTGCTGAAAGCCGGCATCTGCGCCGTTTCATTGAACCGATGCGGTGCGTTTCCCGGCTTGCCCCCGTAAAGCGCATTCGCCGGATCGATCGACAATCCCAGACCCGCCACCTTTTCCCATTCCGCCCCGCGTCCGCCGGTTGCGGCGCGCAGCTCGTTCGCGGCCGCCTCGAAGGACCTTGTGTCCTTCCGATTGGCGTAAATCTCGAGGAGCTTGACGCGAATCGCCTGGCGGCTGGAATCCTTGGCGAGCGCGTCTCTCAGGATCTCCTCCGCCTGGGCATCGCGGCCATAGGCCATATAGACGTCGGCTTCCGCGATCGGGTCGATCTCCTCGGTGTCCGCCTTGCTAACGCCACCTTGACTGAAATCGCTCTGAAGCGAGCTCGAGCTGGTGTCAACGTTACGACCCCCGACGCTCCCCAGTACCGAGTCCGCATCCGAAGGCACGACGCTCATGATGCTGTTCTCGAACTGCGAATTGCGTTTCCTGCGCCAGCGGTAGGCCGCGTAACCCACCAGCAGGATCGCGGCGACGCCTGTGCCACCCAGCTTATAGGGGTCGTCGAGCAACTCGTCGACGAAACTCACTTCAATCGGCGGAGGCGCGGGCGCAGCCTTCGTCTTGGGAGCGGCTTTCGCGACCTCGGCTTTGGCCGGTTCGGGCGCTTTGGCCGCAGATTCGGGAGTCTTTGCCGGCTCGGGGGCTTTCGTAGTTTCGGTAGCTTTTGTCCCTTCCGGTGCTTTCGCAGGTTCGGGCGCCTTGGCACTCTCAGGGGCCTTGGGGGCTGCGGATGCTTTGGCCGCTTCGGGAGCTTTGGCTGGTTCCGGAACTGTCGTCGCCTCCGGCGCCTTGGCGGCCAGCGGCGCCTTTGCGGGCTCAGGGGCTTTCGCCGCCTCGGCGGGTGCCTTGGCCGCTGCTTTAGCGGGCTCGGGGGCCTTGGGCGCTTCCGCTTTGCCTGCAGGCGCGACCTTGGCGGGCTCGCTGGCTTTCGCAGCGGAGGCGGCTTTCGCAGCTTCGGCCTGCTGCTGTAACTGGGCTCCGGTCTGGCTTTTTATCTGCGCCAGTTTCTGCATATCCTGCAAATTCTTTTCCAGGAGAGCAATGCGTTCTTGTGCTTCTTTCAGCGCGTTGTCCTTGGCCGCCAAGTCGTCGGCCGCGGCGGTGCCTGCCGCCTTTGCACCGCGCTTGGCGTCGTCGGCGCGGGAAAGACGAAGCTCATCCTTAGGCGCTTCCTTGGATGACATCGGCTTTTCTTCCTTGGGTGCACTGATCTGACCGGATGCCTGACGGCCACCTTGAGACCCCGACGTCGATGCGACCGCGATTCCGAGTCTGCGGCGATATTCGTTGAAGTCGGCGTACTGGGCGGAGACGATGCGCCGTGCATCCGCCGGCGCCACGGCTCCTGCCACGTCCTTGTCCGGGATGCTGATGATCTTGCCCGCGCGCAAACGATTCATGTTGTCGGCTACAAACGCTTCTTTGTTCGCGCGAAAAAGCGCCACCAGCATCTGTTGAAAGGTCACGCCCTCAACTCGGTTTCGGATAGCAATCTTCGAGAGCGTGTCGCCGCGCACGACCTCGTAGACGTCCGAAACGCCGAACTCCTGGACCAAGCCCGAGGGCGCCGGAGCAGCAGGCGCCGCGTCCACCTGAGCAGGCACGGGTTCGGCCGGATTCACCTCAGCCGGCAGNACCTGAACTTGCGCCGGAGCCGGCGACGCCGACTCCCCCGCATCCTGCGCTGGTGCTCCGGTCTCCGCTGCCCTTATCTGAGCGGGTGCAATCGGTTCTGCGGGCGCGGAATCCTCTGGTGGCTCCCCGAGTGGCACCAGCGCAATGGGCTCAGCCGGTGTAAGGGGCTCGGCCGATGGCGCCGACGCAAGCGGTTCCGACAGCTCGGTCGACGACGGCTGCGCGGCCTGAAGCGCCTTGAGTTTGGGCGGACCGGCGTATTCGGGTGGATCGAGCAGGAAGGTGTATTCCCGGACCAGACGTCCGTTCGCCCAGTTCAACTCCACCAGCACGTCGATGAACGGCTCGTTGATGGGCTGGCCGGAGGTGAGGGTCATCACATACTGGCCATTGGGGCGTCGCTGAACGGCAAATTTAACCGACATCAATGCCGGATTCAGGTCTATGTTGGCTTGGCGGAAGACCTCCCCNGCCGCGAGCCGCGCACCCAGCGTATCGCCTTCACCCTTNTGCAAAGAAACGATCTCGATTTCCGCCCTGAGCGGCTGCCCAAGCTGGGAGAGAACCGATAACTTGCCCAAGCCCGCTGCCCAAGTGAGCGAAGGCAGAATCAGGCTCGCGATTGCCGACAGACAAATTTTTGAGGCGAACTTCCCCACTTGCCACCCTGAACCTAAGTGGAAACAAATTAAAATACCATCATGGCCTTAGCCTTGCAAGCTCAACTTTCATCTCAGAAATTGCCTCAAGTGACTATTTTTTCACGAAGTTTGCTTGTTTTTCCCCTGAAAAGCCCGGGGAAAGGGGAGTAGACCGGACGCGAGCCCTAGCCGGACGCTCTTGGGGGGAGGCCTAGCCCTCAAGCAGAAGGCGCAGCATTCTCCGGAGCGGCTCTGCGGCGCCCCAGAGCAGTTGGTCTCCGACCGTAAAGGCGGCAAGGTAGAAGCCGCCTTTTTCGAGGGCAAGCTTGCGCAAACGTCCGATCGGCACCTGCAGCGTGCCACTCACCGCGACCGGAGTCAGCTCGCGCAGGCTTGCGTCGCGCTCGTTCGGAACAACTCTCACCCAAGGGTTTGCCTCGGCGAGTATCTGCTCGATTTCGTCCACCGGCAGATCCCGCTTGAGTTTTACGGTGAGGGCCTGGCTGTGGCAGCGCATTGCGCCGATGCGCACGCAAATGCCGTCGATCGGGATCGGGTTTCCCTCGCGGCCAAGAATCTTGTTGCCTTCCGCCTGGCCTTTCCACTCTTCGCGGCTTTGGCCATTGCCGAGATCCTTGTCGATCCACGGCAGCAAGCTGCCCGCAAGCGGAAACCCGAACTGCCGGCTTGGCAAAGACCCGTCCCGCAGCGCCGAGGTCACCGCCCTATCCAACTCGAGGATCGCGGAGGCAGGATCCTCCAGGAGCGATTTCGCGGCTTGGTGCACGAATCCGATCTGCTCAGCCAGCTCGCGCACGTGCTCGGCGCCCGCGCCGGAAGCGGCCTGATAGGTCATCGAGGTCACCCATTCGACAAGGTCCGCTTTCAGCAGGCCGTGCAAGCCCATTAACATCAAGCTTACGGTGCAGTTTCCCCCGATGTAATTGCGCACGCCCCTGGAAAGCGCATTCCTGATCACGCTCATGTTGACCGGATCCAGGACGATGACCGCGTCGTCCTGCATCCGAAGAGCGGATGCGGCGTCTATCCAGTAGCCCTTCCACCCCGAAGCACGCAGCTTGGGAAACACCTCGTCGGTATAGTCGCCGCCTTGACAGGAAATGACGACGTCCATCAGCGCAAGCTCTCTCACGCTCTTCGCATCCTTGAGCGGTGCCGTTTCCTTTCCGATGAATGGCCCGAGCTCCCCCACTCGGGAAGTCGAGAAAAATACCGGCTCCATCAGCGCGAAGTCGCGCTCGGCGTGCATGCGCTGCATCAGCACCGATCCGACCATTCCGCGCCAACCGACGACTCCGACTCGCTTCATCGCATTTCCCGAACTTCCGATCTCCGTATGCTAACGTACTGAGCCCCAAAAAGGTTGCACCGAATCAGGAGAGCGCCGCGACCACGGCATCTCCCATCTCCCGGGTGCCAACTTTGCGGGTTCCCTGCTGAAAAATATCTGCGGTGCGATATCCCTGGGCGAGAACTTTCTTCACCGCGCCTTCGACGCGGGCGGCGACCCGGTCTTGATCGAAGCTGTAGCGAAGCATCATCGCCGCTGACAGGATGGCCGCCAGGGGATTGGCGAGGTTCTTTCCCGCGATGTCCGGGGCCGATCCATGAATCGGCTCGTACAGTCCCTTGCCTTTTTGGTCGAGCGAAGCCGAAGGCAGCATGCCGATCGAGCCGGTCAACATGGAAGCCTCGTCCGAGAGGATGTCGCCGAACATGTTGCCCGTGACGATCACGTCGAACTGCCTGGGATTCTTGAGGAGCTGCATCGCGGCGTTGTCCACGTACATGTGCGTAAGTTCCACCGCGGTATATTCCCTGCCGACTGTGCTCACCACTTCCCGCCACAACTGCGAGGTCTCGAGCACGTTCGCCTTGTCGACTGAACACAGTTTTCTGCTGCGCTTGAGCGCGGCGCGAAAGCCCGCGTGGGCGATGCGGCGTATCTCCCCCTCGGTGTAGCGCATGGTATCGAAGCCTTCGCGCATCCCTCCCTCGAGCTTCCGGATGCCGCGCGGCTGGCCGAAATAGATGTCACCGGTCAGCTCGCGCACGATCAGGATGTCGAGCCCGGCCACCACGTCGGGTCTGAGCGTCGAGGCATCGGCGAGGTCGGGAAAAACGGACGCGGGGCGCAAATTGGCGAACAGATTGAGCTCCTTCCGGAGCCTTAGGATCGCCTGCTCGGGGCGCTTTTCGCGCGGCAACGCGTCGTAACGAGGACCGCCGACCGCGCCGAACAGGATGGCATCGGCCTTTCTCGCCAGCTCCAGCGCCGGTTCGGGCAGGGGGTCACCCGAGGTGTCGTAGGCCGCGCCACCGACGGCGGCTTGCTCCATCTCGAATCCGAGACCCAGCGTGCCGAGCACCTTGACCGCCTCGGCGATGACTTCCGTGCCGACGCCGTCGCCGGGTAGGACCGCAATCTTCATGAAGAGGAGCTGACTAACCGAACAACCAGGGCTGTTCGGAACGGCGCCGCTCTTCGAAGGCGCGGATCTTGTCCGCGTGGCGCAGAGTGAGTCCTATGTCGTCAAGACCGTTGACCAGGGAGTATTTGCGGAAAGGATCGATGTCGAAGCGCGCCACCTTGCGGCCGTCCGGGGTTGCGACCGTCTGTTTCTCGAGGTCGATAATGAGCCGGAATCCGGGAAAAGCGGCGACCTCATGGAACAGCCGGTCCACTTCCGCCTCGGCGAGCGTGACCGGCAGCAAGCCGTTCTTGCAACAGTTGTTGAAAAATATGTCGGCGTAGGACGGTGCGATGAGCGCGCGAAAACCGTACTCGGCAAGCGCCCAGGGTGCGTGCTCCCGCGAGCTTCCGCAGCCGAAGTTCTTGCGCGCAAGCAGTATGCTGGCGCCTTTGTAGCGCGGCTGATTGAGCACGAAATCGGGGTTGAGCGGGCGGTCCGCATCGGGCTTGTCCGGCCGGCCTTCATCGAGGTAACGCCAGGCATCGAAGAGATTCGGCCCGAAACCCGTGCGCTTGATCGACTTCAGGAATTGCTTGGGGATGATCTGGTCGGTGTCGACATTCGCCCGGTCAAGCAGTGCGACAAGGCCGTTCAGGACGGTAAATCGCTCCATCAAATCATCTCCACTGGCGAACGTCGACGAAGTGTCCGGCGATCGCCGCCGCTGCGGCCATCTCCGGGCTCACGAGATGGGTCCTGCCGCCGGTGCCTTGGCGCCCTTCGAAATTGCGGTTCGAAGTCGACGCGCACCGCTCGCCCGGTTCGAGCCGGTCGGCGTTCATGCCCAGGCACATGGAGCAGCCTGGCTCCCTCCACTCGAACCCGGCGTCCTTGAAGATCCGGTCGAGGCCTTCGTGCTCCGCCTGCGCCTTGACGAGCCCCGAGCCCGGCACGACCATGGCGAGCCTGACGTTGGCGGCAAGGCGGCGGCCGCGCACGATGGCGGCGGCGGCCCGCAGGTCCTCGATGCGCGAGTTCGTGCACGAGCCGATGAATACCTTGTCGATGCGGATGTCGGTCATGGGCGTATTGGGCCTGAGACCCATGTAGGTGAGCGCTCTCTCCATGCCCTCCCGGCGGCTTGCGTCCTTCTCCCTGTCGGGGTCGGGCACGCGCTCGTCCACGGTGACGACCATCTCGGGGGAGGTTCCCCAGGTCACCTGTGGCTTGATCGAGCGTGCGTCGATCGTCACCTCGTGGTCGAATTTCGCGTCCGGATCGGTCTTCAGCGTGCGCCAATGCGCGACCGCGCGATCCCACAATTCGCCGCGCGGCGCAAAGGGCCTGCCCTTCAGATAGCCGAGGGTCGCTTCGTCGACCGCCACCAATCCGGCCCGCGCCCCCGCTTCTATCGACATGTTGCACAGGGTCATGCGGCCTTCCATAGTCAGCGAGCGCACCGTGCCGCCCGCGTACTCGATCGTGCGGCCGGTTCCCCCTGAAATGCCGATTCTGCCGATCACGGCGAGGGCCGTGTCCTTCGCCGTGACCCCGCGCGCAAGCGGACCCTCGATGCGCACGAGCATGTTTTTCATTTTCTTCGCGAGCAGGCATTGCGTTGAAAGCACGTGCTCGACCTCCGAGGTCCCGATGCCGAACGCGAGGCAGGCGAACGCTCCGTGGGTGCTCGTGTGCGAGTCGCCGCACACTACGGTCATGCCGGGCAAGGTCGCGCCCTGCTCCGGACCGATGACGTGCACGATGCCCTGGCGAGCGTCGTTCATCTTGAACTCGACTATGCCGTATTCCGTGCAGTTCTTGTCGAGCGTATCGACTTGGAGGCGCGACACGGGATCGGCGATCCCGCGGGAGCGATCCGTGGTCGGGACGTTGTGATCGGCGACGGCGAGATTGGCAGAAACGCGCCAGGGCTTGCGCCGCGCGAGCTTCATGCCCTCGAACGCCTGGGGGCTGGTCACTTCATGCACCAGGTGGCGATCGATATAGAGCAGCGTCGTGCCGTCTTCCTCGACGTGCACCGTGTGCGACTCCCAGAGCTTGTCGTAAAGCGTGCGCGCGATCATTCGGCTCGCTGCCCAAAGGGAAAATTATACCGGATCGCCCCTTCGTCCCTTCAGCGCCTGCGCGCGGCCTCATAGAGGGGAGCGACCCGCTCCGAGTAGTTTTGGAGGTCGCGGGTCCTGGACTGGTCCGAAGGGTGCGTCGAGAGCCACTCGGGCGGCTTGCCGCCACCGAGCTTCCCCATCTTCTCCCACAGCGAAACGGCAGCGCGCGGATCGTAGCCCGAGCGCGCGGCGAGCTCCACGCCGATGCGATCGGCCTCGGTTTCGTGGATCCGAGAATGCGGCAGCGAAAGCGTAACCTGAAGCACGGTTTGCGTCAGCTGAGCGCCCAGATCGCCGAGCCCAAGCGCTGTGCTGAGCACGCTGACCCCGATCTGTTGGGCCATCTGCTCGCTCGCGCGCTCGCGCCCGTGCTCGCGCAGCGCGTGCGCGATTTCGTGTCCCATTACGGCGGCCAATTCCTCGTCCGTGGGGTGCAGCTTGGTCAGAAGCCCGGTGTAGACCGCGATCTTGCCTCCGGGCATGCACCACGCGTTCACTTCGTCGGAGCTGATCACATTGACTTCCCAATTCCACTTCGGCGCATCGGCGCGGAACGCCGCCGTGCTCGGGATCAGACGGTTGGCGACGCCGCGCACCCTCTCGACCTCGGCGGAATCCCGGTTGAGCTGATTCTTCTTGCCGGCCTCGGAAACGACCTGGCCGTATGCCTGCGCGGCGCTGCGATCCATCTGGGAAGACGAAACCAGCGTGGACATGGATTGGCGGCGCTCGACGCCGACGACGCCGCCTTCGGTCGTTTGCACCGTCTGGCAGGCGGCGAGAGCCGTCGCTGCGAGAAGAGAGAACCACGCTGAGAATTTCATCTGCGCTCCGAGAGAAGTATTTTCCACGCCTTGTTCGCGTCAACAAGCCCCGCGACACCCCCCCGTATAATGCCAGCGCTCACCAACCCGCGTCCGGCGATCCACACATGAGCCGCATCCCCCGAAGCGTATTTTTTTTGCTGTTCACCGTATCCGGGTTTGCCGGACTCATCTACGAGTCCATCTGGAGCCACTACCTGAAACTCTTTCTCGGCCACGCGGCCTACGCGCAGACGCTGGTGCTGGCGCTGTTCATGGGCGGGATGGCGATCGGGTCGTGGCTCTGCAGCCGGTGGTCGGCAGGCTGGGGAAATCTGCTGCGCGGCTATGCGCTCGCTGAAGGCTTGATCGGGCTTGCGGGGCTTGCGTTCCATCCGATTTTCGTGACGGCAACCGAGACTGCATACGAGAGCATCCTGCCCGCGCTCGGCGGCGAAACATCAGCCGCTCTGTTCAAATGGGCCCTCGCGGGACTGCTGATTCTGCCGCAATCGATCCTCCTCGGCACGACTTTCCCGCTGATGAGCGCCGGGCTGATCCGTCGCTATCCGGCGGCGCCCGGTGAGTCGCTCGCGATGCTCTATTTCACCAACAGCTTCGGGGCGTCGGTCGGCGTGCTGGCAAGCGGATTCGTCATGATCGAGAAGCTGGGGCTGCCAGGCACCGTGCAGACCGCCGGGGTCCTGAATCTCGCCCTCGCCGCTTCCGTATGGCTGCTCGCCCACGGCGCCGAGGAGCCGATGAGGGCTCGCCCCGGTGCGGGGCGGGATTCCGAAGGCGCGGCGCCTTTCCGACTCTTCCTCGCGGTCGCGCTCCTCACGGGCGCGGCTTCGTTCGTCTTCGAGATCGGTTGGATCCGCATGCTCTCGCTCGTCCTCGGATCCTCGACGCACTCGTTCGAGTTGATGCTTTCGGCCTTCATCTTGGGGCTGGCCTGCGGAGGCTACTGGGTGCGCCGGCGCATCGACTCGATCGCCGACCCGGTCAGGTTCCTCGGTATCGTGCTGGTGACGATGGGCTTGCTTGCGCTCGCCACGCTGCCGCTCTATGGCGAGATGTTCGGGTTGATGCAGGCCGTAATGAACGCGCTCGCGAAGACGGAAACCGGATACACGCTGTTCCTGTTCTCGAGTCACGGCATTGCTCTCGCCATCATGTTCCCGGCAACCTTCTGCGCAGGGATCACGTTGCCGCTCATCACCTATGCGCTGCTCCACGGTGGCCACGGAGAAAAGTCGATCGGCGCGGTGTATTCCGCCAATACGCTGGGTTCCATTCTCGGCGTATTTTCCGCGGCGCACATCGGCATGCCCTTCCTCGGCCTCAAAGGCCTGATCGCGGCCGGAGCCGCGCTCGACGCGGGTCTGGGCCTCGTTCTCCTGTGGCGCGTTGCCCAAGGGCCGCGCCTGCGAATGGGCGCCGCAGGGCTCTCTCTTGCCTGCTTCGCCGCGGTGCTCGCCGGCGTGCACCTCGATGCGTACAAGATGGCCTCGGGCGTGTTCCGCCGCGGGGACCTGTATTCGGCGAGCGACGCCGCCATGCTCTTCCACCGCGACGGCAAGACGACGACCGTCAGCCTCATGGATTTCGGCACCGACCGGAGCCTGCGCACCAACGGCAAGTCGGACGGCGCGATCAACATGGACCCGGACGGACCGCGCGTCTCGGACGAAATCACGATGACGCTCACCGCGGCGATCCCCCTGGCTTACAGACCCGATGCGGCGAGCGCCGCAGTCATCGGAATCGGAACGGGTCTCACGACGCACACGCTCCTCGGCTCGAACGCCCTGCGCTCGGTCGAGACGATCGAGATCGAGCCTGCGATGGCCGAGGCGTCGCGGCGTTTTTCCCCGCGTAATACCAACGCGTTCGCCGATCCACGCAGCCACATCATCTTCGACGACGCGAAGACGTTCTTCTCGACGTACAACCGCAAGTACGACATCATCATCTCGGAGCCGTCCAACCCCTGGGTCAGCGGCGTCTCGAGCCTGTTCACCGGAGAGTTCTATCGGCTGGCGCGCCGCCATCTCAATCCGGATGGAATCCTGGTGCAATGGTTCCAGATGTACGAGATCGACGCGAGTCTCGTCGCGTCGGTGCTGCGCGCGCTCGGCGAGAACTTTCCGGACTACGCAATCTACGCGGCCACTGGCAGCGACCTGCTCATCATCGCAGGCGACACCCAGACGCTCGCGCGCCCGCTCGCCGATATCGCCACGATGCCAGGAGTCGCCCGGGAACTGCGTCGCGTGCACGTGAATTCGATCTGGGACATCGAGGTCCGCCGGCTCGGAGGGAAAAGCTCGCTCGCCCCGATGTTCCTGACCTACGGCGTTCCGGCCAATTCGGACTTCTATCCCTACCTCGACCTGCACGCGGCAAAGTACCGTTTCCTGCAGCATTCGGCCGAAGAGCTGACCGGCCTGCTCGCCTACAGCGTTCCGGTCGTCGCTCTGCTCGAAGGGCGGAAAAAAAGCGAGCGGGCGGAATCGAGGGTGGACGGCGACGAATACCTCGAGGCCCTCGGGCTCACGCGCCGCGCGCGGTACGCGAGGGATTTTCTCCTGCTCCAGACCGCGCCGGAGCCCGTCGCCATCCCGCGCCAGTTCCAGAAGGACCTCGAGCTGACGCGCGCCAGGCTGATCGAGTGCCGCGATCCGGAGCGCTCCGACATCTGGTTCCATTCGCTTTACCAGCTGGCGCGAACGCTGAACCCGATGCTTTCGCCCGATGACGCGAGAGCGGTCTGGGAGCGAATCGAACGCGGGCCTTGCAGCTCACGCGTTGCGCCGGATGAGCGCCAGTGGATCGACCTGATGAAGGCGGTAGGGAACCGCGCTGCGCCCGACATGGCACGCCTCGCCGAGGCGCTGCTCGCGAAACCGAGCGATCTTCCTACCGGCCACCGGCAGTATCTGATGGCGGCGGGCATGGCAGGCTATCTCGCGCAGGGCAAGCGCGCCGAAGCGGGGGCGCTGTGGAGCCGCTATCCGAAAGACGCCGACAAAACCGCGGATGTAGGCCTGCGACTGCTCTACGCGCACGCGTTCGAGCTCAAATAGCAGCGCAGCGATTTCTAGCGTGCCTTCCCGGGAATGGGCCTGATCGGCGGCTTGACGTCGCCGCACTGCGCGCGATGGCGCAGCGCGTGATCCATCAGCACGCAGGCAAGCATGGCCTCCGCGACCGGCGTCGCGCGGATGCCCACGCAAGGGTCGTGGCGGCCGGTGGTCTGTACCGTGGTCGGCTCGCCTTTGCGGTCGATCGAGCGGCGTGGAAGGCGGATGCTCGAGGTGGGCTTGAGCGCGATGCTCACCAGGATATCCTGGCCGGTCGAGATGCCTCCCAGCGTTCCGCCCGCGTTGTTCGAGAGGAATCCCCGCGGCGTCAGCTCGTCACCGTGCTCGGAGCCTTTCTGCTCGACCGCCGCGAAGCCGGCGCCGATCTCCACGCCTTTCACCGCATTGATGCCCATCATCGCCGAAGCGATGTCGGAGTCGAGCCTGCCGTACACGGGCTCGCCCCATCCGACCGGAACGCCGCTCGCGACGACATTGACCCGCGCGCCGCAGGAATCGCCCGAAGCGCGCAGCTCGTCCATGAACTGCTCGAGCCTCGGCACGATAGCCGGATCAGGGGAAAAAAACGGATTTTCGCTGACCGCATCCCAGGACTTGAACGCGATCCTGTTCGGGCCGAGCTGCGCGAGATGCCCGCGCACCTCCACCCCGTATCGCTCGCGCAGCCACTTCCTGGCGATCGCGCCCGCGGCGACGCGGATCATGGTCTCGCGGGCGGAGGCCCGGCCGCCCCCGCGATAGTCGCGCAGGCCGTATTTCTGCCAGTACGTGTAGTCGGCGTGCCCGGGCCGGAAAGTGTCGGCGAGCGCGCTGTAGTCCTTGCTCCTCTGGTCCTCGTTTCTGATGACAAACCCGATCGCCGTGCCGGTCGTCCTGCCTTCGAACACACCGGACAGAATCTCGATGCGGTCGGACTCCTGCCGTTGTGTGACATGGCGAGAGCTGCCGGGCTTGCGCCGGTCGAGGTCTCTCTGAATGTCTGTTTCGGTGAGCTCGAGCCCGGGCGGGCAGCCGTCCACGACGCCGCCGTACGCGGGCCCGTGGCTCTCGCCGAACGAAGTCACGCAATACAGCAGGCCGAAGCTGTTGCCNGACATGGAAACTCTCGCAAAGAAGGCTCCGCGAGTTTAGCATCCCCGCGGGCGCGGCCCTGCTCCGCGCTCCGGCGCGCACGAAAGCGCGGCTAGTTCGGGGGCGCGGCGATCACGAGATCGCGCACCACGCCTTCCAGACCCAGCACCACCCGCGCAAGCGCGTCGTAGTCGAGCTTGTCCGGCGTATCCCGCAGCGTGTGGTAGTGCGGATAGCGGAAAGGCGCGGTGTCGGTCACCATCACCGCGGGCCAGCCGAATTTCCAGTAGGCCCACTGGTCGGACCAGCTCACCCCCGCGATCGATTCCAGTCCCACCCCGCCCTCCGATGGAAACGCCGCGTGACGCCTGAACGAACCGATGACCCGGTGCAAAAGACTCCGCGAGCGCGGATTGGCGACGAACCCGATGAAGTCGCCCGTAGACGGGTAGAGCAGATTGAAGGGAAACGGATAGCGCTGGCTTCCCGGTGCGTCGCTGTACCAGCCGATGGTCTCGAGGGACAGCATCGCGACGACCTCCCTCTCCGCGAGGGCAAGGCCGTTCGCGTGCACGAGGCTGCCCATTTTTTCCGTGGCAAACCAGGGCAGCTCCTCGTTGACGTAGAAAACCAGCCGCATCTCCAGCCCCTCGGCGGGCTGGAGCGATTTGAGCAGGCGCGCAAGCTCGAGCAGCGCCGCCACGCCCGAGCCGTTGTCATCCGCCCCGACTGCGCCCTGCGCCGAATCGTAATGGGCCCCGATCACGACGAGACGGGCGTTTCCCGCGCCCGTGCCGGCGCGCCTCACCTCGAGATTTCGAACCTTCACGCCCTCCGTTTCGAATTCCTGGCGGGAGACCGCGTAGCCCAGGCCCGAGAGCGTCGCCTCGATGTAACGCGCGGAGCGTTCGAGCGCTTCGGGATGACCGGTGTTGTGCTCTTCGCTCGCCACGGCGACGACGTGCGCCTTGAGGTTCGCGAGGAGCTGCCGGTCCCCGACGCCGAGCGGCTGCAGCGGACCCCGGTGGCGCGCGCCGGGCATCGCCGTCATGAACCAGACGGCGAATGCGGCGAATNCGACGAGGATCGAGAGGACGGTGAGTGCGATACGGACTCTCGCGGGCTTCAAGGCTACTCGGGCCAGTTCTTGATATAGCCCTTGAGCATGCGGTTCTCGAAGTCCTGCTCCTCGAGCACCGCCTTGGCGACATCGCGAAAGGACACCACGCCGATCAGCTTGTCGCGGTCCATCACCGGAAGATAGCGGGCGCCGGAGTCGATCATGGTGCGACGCAGGTCGCTCACTTCCATGGCAGGGCTGGCCGTCACCGGATCGTGCTCCATGATGTCGCCGACTTTTGCGTCGCCGAGCGCCCCGCGGCCCTTGTCGAGCGCCGACAGGATTTCGCTGAAAGTGAGCATACCCACCATGCGGCCCCTGTCGATCACCACGAGCGAGCCCATGTTGTACTCCGCCATGACCGAGACGGCCTCGGTCAGCTTGCCCTCGGGCGCGATGGTGAAGAGCGCATTGCCTTTGACCTTGAGGATTTCGCTGACCTGCATGGTTTCCCCCTCTTGCTGCGTACCCCACCGGGATAATACTCCCGCACCCGGAGTCTGGTAAGGTTGTCCGCGCTGGAGCGACGNAGGGTCGAGGATATCCCGTGCGATTCGACTGGTCGAAAATGGGCAGAATGCCGCCGGCGGCGCTCGTCGAGGCGCGTAATCTCGCGCACCACGCGGCGCAATGGCCCGCCAAGGCCGCGCGCGCGAACCTGAACGCGGTCCCCGACGACAGCCACTCCGCCTTCACCTGGGACGGGTCGCACGCGGCACTGGTTTCCCGGGTGTTGCCGGCGAAAGGCGGCGGGGTTCGGGTCGGGATTCGCATGGCACGGCTCGAGCTCATAATCACGAGCGGCGACAGCGTGCTCGATGCGTTCCAATTCGACGGCAAGACCGACGCGGCCGCGGGCGCCTGGCTCGACTCCAAGCTGCACGCCCTCGGCCTCAAGCCCGCAAGCGGCGTGAACCTCCCGTACGCGCTCCCCGATCACCCGACCGGCGGCCGATCCCACGAGCTCGGCATGCTGGGACGGGAACTGGGAGAGCTTTCGCGCTGGTTCGGCGGTCCCGTCGAGGTGCTGGAAGAATTCGCCGGGAGGCTCGCCGGCCTGCGGCCCGGTCCCGGCGCGCTGTTGTGCTGGCCGCACCATTTCGACATGGCGACGCTCGTGCGGTTCGACGCGGGCGCAGGCGAGTCGGCCCGCTCGGTGGGCGTCGGGGTCTCTCCGGGTGACGAGTTCTACGCGCAGCCTTACGTGTACGTGAGTCCCTCGCCGCGTTTTGACGGGGGAAACCTGCCCGCGCCGCCGCCTCCCGGTCACTGGCACACCGAGGGTTTCTTCGGTGCGGTGGCGACCGGCGAGGAAATCCTGGCGGTGAAGGATCGCGGGAGGGCGCTTCTCGCCTTCATCACCGGAGCGTTCGAGATCGCTCGCGCGCGTCTGGGTGCATAAAGGACCGCATACATGCGCGCGGGAACAATCGCCTTTCCGCTCGCGCTCGTGTTCTCGGCGCACGTCGCGCAAGTCCTCGCCCAGGCCTATCCGAGCCGGCCGCCGCGGTTGATCGTCGGATTCACTCCGGGCGGCGGCGTAGACATCAACGCGCGCGTGCTCGCATCGAAGCTCTCCGAGCTCCTCCCCCAGCAGGTGATCGTCGAGAACCGCCCCGGAGCGGGCACCAACATCGCGAACGAGTACGTCGCCAAGTCCGCCCCCGACGGGTATACGCTCCTCTTCAACAGCCCGGCGGTCGTCATCAACATGTCGCTCTACCGGAACCCGCCTTACGACGCGCTGCGGGATTTCACCGGCGTGTCGGTATTCTC
>JGI25616J43925_10000211_pt1 | contig 19322 bp, 11 predicted proteins | sample GraSoi2013_100cm_FD_43925 | JGI IMG/M metagenome (IMG submission 43925) | reverse complement strand
TGTTCGATGGTATGGAGGGTATCGGCAAGGGGATGATCGAAACGGGTATAAGTGCGATCGGGCCAGGTAATGATCATGGAGTCAATGGCTGGCGAGGCGCCTAAACCGACAATTACTTTATAGTCGACGGAGGATTGGAATCCCCGGCTGGGAATTACTTCACGGCTGAGAATTTGATTTCCCCGATAGATTTTGATGCAGCTTCCGACGGCAAATGTATTTTTGCCTTTGCCTTTGAGCAGGATGGCGATGTAGTGGTTTTTGTTCAGTTCCCGGGCATTGTTCCTGTAGATAAAGGCGGGTTGATTTTCATTATTAATAACCAGGTCGAGGTCTCCATCATTGTCCAGGTCGCCATAGGCTGCGCCATTGGAAAAGGAGGGTTGTGTAAATCCCCAGGATTGGGCGGCATCGGCGAATTTTAAATTCCCCAGGTTCCTGAAGACCCCGTTGATTAAGGGTGTGCGTGGAATTTTCTCCAGTACCTGATCGACGCTCTCTTTCTTGCCTGTAAGCACCATTTTCTGGATGATGTCATTGGCAAAAAAATCCATGAAATCCAGATTGGTTACATCCTTATTGACGCCGTTACATACGTAGATATCATTATAGCCATCGTTGTCGGCATCGAAGAATAAGGCGCCCCAACTCCAGTCTGTAGCGGAGACCCCACTATAGTTAGCTATTTCTGCAAACTTTCCTGCTTTATTATTCAATTGCAGGCAATTTTTGACATATTGGTGATAAAATCCTGCCTTTAGTTTTCCGTTATAGAGATCTATATTGTCGAAAGAGCCCATGGTCTTAAGGCGGTAATCATCTACGGGTAACATATCTGTTGTAAAAAGATCGGGATAGCCGTCATTGTTGATATCGGCAAGATCGGCCCCCATGGAAGAAAAACTGGTATGTTGCATCCAATCTTCCAACTCGTCTTTAAAAGTGCCGTCCTTCTGGTTGATATACAGGTAATCCCGTTCATAGCTGTCATTCGAAACGAATATATCGGGATAGCCGTCTCCATTGATATCCCCTACAGAGACTCCCAGGCCAAAACTGATCAGGCCGCCGTGGATGCCTGCTTGTTGAGTTACTTCCGTAAAATGACCATTGTCATTCCGATAGAGGTGATCACCCCCGCCTTTTAAAAAGCTGGCGATGGGCCACTGTGCTTCCGGCAGATCACGCCTGTTGGCGTTGTTCAGGGTATTAATAGGAATAGGACTATTGTTGATTACAAAACAATCCAGGTCTCCATCCATATCATAATCAAAGAAAGACACCTGGGTGCAATAGGCTGCTATATCGAGTCCATATTTGGCGGCAGATTCGGTAAAGGTCAGATCATGGTTGTTGATATATAGTTGATTTTTACGATGACCGCTACCCATATGGCCAGAATTGCAAATATAGATATCCAGCCATCCGTCGTTATTGATATCAACAAAAGTGACACCCGTGCTCCAGAGGCTGTCTTGTATGATCCCGGATTTTGCGGTAATGTCCTCGAATTTAAAGTTGCCTTTATTCAGGTATAGTTTATTATTTCCCATGTTGGAGGATAAAAGCACGTCGGCGAATCCGTCGTTGTTCAGGTCGCCGATGGCTACGCCGCCCCCGTTATAAAAGTTCCTGAAAAGAAAGCTGTTTTCAAGTTTACCGTCCGTGACGGTATTTTCAAAGTTGATGCCTGAATTTTGGGTTAATTCAAATAAAGCTACAGGAGTCTTATCGCGTTTACAGGAAGAGCAAAGGCTATATTGAAAAATACAAAGGAGAACAATAATTCTTGGCACCTGACTCATTCTTAATGTGTATAAAGATACAGAAACTGGATAGTAATATGGCTATCTGTAAAATTACAAAAGACCATTCAGGAATGGTCTTTTGTAATAAAAACAATTTTAAATATAGTTAATATCCAGGATTTTGCTTAAGATTTGGATTAAGCGCTAAAGCCTGGTTAGGAACGGGATAAACTAAATATTTAGGATCATCGGAAGGCTTATACTGCCAAAGCACGTTAAATACTCCGAAACGAACCAGGTCTGTTCTTCTTACGGATTCATAGTACAATTCTCTTCCTCTTTCTGCCAATAAGGTGTTTGGATCATCAACGTTGGCGGAATTTGCGAGAACTAATGGCGCTATCATTGGCTTCGCGCCTCTCGCCAATCTGAGCCCATTCACAAGCGTTAATGCCCCTACATTATTGGGAGAAGCCTGTCTCATCATTGCCTCTGCCACCATTAATACGACATCCGGATATCTCATCATCATTAACCAGTTACCAGGATTGGCGGAATAGTACTTGCCGGACGCATCCGAAAAGTCAGGAACATATTTAGGCACCCTGATTCCGGTCACTTCCAGGTTAGAGCCTGTCTCAATCATATTAGCAGCAATATTGGGATCAAATGCCAGCGGGTTGCCTTTTCTATCCTTCAATGCAACTCCATTCTGATCATATTGCTGACCGACGAGGAATCCCGGCCTGATGCCCGAGGCTGCTGTAGTTTGACGGTTAGAAGTCACCCTGCGACCAATCCTTGTATCAAGCAAGGTATCATTCAATGAATAATTAGTCGTTCCGCCTACGGAGAAGCTGTTATAAAAATCACTGATCGTACTAAAACCATTCCAACCGGCATTCGGAGCCTGGCCATCATATTCATTATAGTGAAATCCCATCATCCAGCGGGCATGCATACCCGGATTGTTAACGGCTAATCCCGAAGAGGAAGGATAAGCGAAAATTCCTTCGGTGGAACTACCATTAGCATTGCTAAAATTATCAAAAAAGTTAGCCATATATTGGTATTTGCCACTATTGATAATCTGATTTCCCAGGGTGATGACCTGCTGCATATCTGCATCTGCAAATGTAGGCGTTATCCGATTGTTAAAGGCGCCCCTGTTAAGGTACAATTTCATCAGCAATGTATTGGCGGCATCCGGAGTAGCCCTGGTCAAGGTATTTTTGGTGTTCAAATCGGGCAATACGGTCGTCAATTCATTGATGATGAAAAGAACAGCGCTGTCTCCCGAGTAAACTTTAGGCGCTAAGAGCAAATTATCGCCGGGATTTCTAAAGGGGAACTGGCCATAAAGGTCCAGTAAATAGTATAACGACACAGCCCGCAGGAATCGTGCTTCGGCCGCCTGTGCTTTGGAAGGATTGAACTGCAGAACGTTGGTTGCGTCGAAGTTTAACTTGTTAAGGTTATTATATACATTCAGGACTTGGCCATGGTCGGCATTCCAGGTGTGGTTATGTATTACCCTCCATACACCATTATCATCCCAGTCACCACCCCGGGTGGGTACGAGCGATTCGTCGGTGGAGTTCTCTTCTAATGAAAATACTTCGTCCTGGCCTACGAATGCACCCGGTATGTCATTATATGCCGATGTAAGTAATAATCCCGGAAATGCGGGGCCTAAAGATGAGACAGCCTGATTAATGGGAACTGTCGTCGAGTAGGATTCTTTAAGTTTAGTACAACCCGCCGCCCCTGTTAGCAGGAGAGCTGCGGATATTACTAAGTATTTTGACTGTAACATATGGATAGCTTTTGGTAATTAAATGGATAGCTTTTAATAATTAATTAGAGTGAAAAATTTAAGCCCACCTGAATACTGCGTGGGGTAGGATAGGGTATGTACTCAATTGATCTTGAAGGATAGCCAGCTTGTTGCTTATCGATATTGACTTCCGGATCGAATCCGCTGAACTTGGTGATCACGAAAAGGTTAGACCCGCTTACATATACATTTGCATTCTTGATGTAAGTTCCGATATTACCAATATTGTAAGAAAGATTGGCATTTCTCAGTTTGAAGAAGTTACCGCTTTCCAGGAAGCGTTGTGAAGCACCGACTCCGCTGCTGGGCTGTTCCTTGGAATCAACGGCTTTCTTATCGACGTTCCTGCCTTGCAGAATACCGGAAAGGTTCGTTACCGAGGTGGCGGTATTATTATAGATCAGGAAGCCGCCGGAACCTCCTCCATTGACGGTTAAAGTAACCTTTTTATATCTGACGGTTGTTGATGCGCCATACAAGGTTTTGGGATTCGGATTTCCAGCATAGGTCGGATTTGCCCCGATGATCTGGCCGCCTTTCTGGTCAAATCCGCCAAATGATTTCAGGTAAAATTCGTCTACAGGCTGGTTATTCGTAATGATCTGACCCAGTGTACCGGAAACGCCCTGTCCATTGATCTGGCCGGTGTTGATCGTCAGGGCATTTTTAGATCCGGCAGCATAGAAATCTTTCAACAGGTTGTGGTTATAGGCCATGTTATAGCTTATATCCCAGGTTAAATCTTTCTTATTGATGATGGCAGCGCCAATGGTAAATTCAACCCCATTGTTGATTAAATGACCCGGGAGATTTAGCCATTCGTTGGCAGGAGGGCCAGGTTGAATAACGGTAGTCTGGAAAAGGATATTGGTCGTATTCTTATTGTAGTAATCAACACTTCCAAAGAGCCTGCTATTCAGGAAAGAGAAATCGAGACCAAAATCAAACTGAGTTGTTTGTTCCCATTTTAAAGCAGGATTTCCCACATTGGTCTGAGAATTACTGTTAAAAGTTCCGAAAGAGAACTGGTCGATGGCAGAACCGGCAGGAAAATCCTGACTTCCCGTTATACCCCAGGTTCCCCGCAGTCCAAGGCCACTGAATACCGTATTATCTTTCAGAAAGTCTTCATTGGCGATGTTCCATTTTACTCCAACGGAAGGAAAGTAACCGTATTTATTATTAGATCCGAATTTACTGGATCCATCAGCGCGAAATGTTCCCGTCAAATAATATTTATCCTTGTAGTTAAAGTTTGCCCTGGCAAAATAGGATTGCAGTTCTGTGGTGATATCTTTAAAGGTGCTGGCTGGGAATGTAGTTAGCGCATTGCCTAAGATATCCGTATACTGTGCATTCAACAAATTCGCCTGATCCAGGTTGAAATTAAATCCCAATCCGGAAAAGCTGTTGTTCGAGAAGTTGGTTTTGATATATTCAAAACCGCCCAGTGCAGAAAAGCTCAGGTCCGGAGTAAGGTTGGTTGAATAATTCAAAGTATGATCGATCACCTGAGATGTCAATGAAGCTCCGGAAATTACGCCGAATCCTGCTCCTGTGATGGGGCTGACGCCTTGAAGGAATCCGTCTATGTTTGTATTACGGGTGCCATCACTCTGGTTGATCGAATACAGGAACTTATAGTCAAGTCCGGGTATAATACGGTAAGTTGCCGCAATATATCCAAGATAGGTGTTTACATGGGCTACATCATTATATCCCTGGAGCAGGGCAAGCGGATTAACTACTCCATTCTTAAGATCAATATATCTGCCATTTGCATCCGTAAAGGGGGAAGTAGGATTCCATTGTAAGGCAGCACTGATCAAATTACCCTGAGAACCTGCCGTATTAGAAGCAAGAACGATCTGTTCGTTCGTGTGGCCTGCGATTAAACTAAAATCGATTGTCAGTCTTTTATCGAGGAACTTATACGACCCTGCAAACGTACCAATATACTTGTCCAGGTTGTTTGTTTTTATAAATCCTGGGGTATGGGAGGCTAATAAAGAAGCCCGAAATTTTCCATTTTCATTCCCGCCGCTGACCGCCAAGCTATAATTCGTGATTAAATTATGTTGAGTAATCTTATCCATCGCATTGCTTGAACTACCTTTGTCCAGCGGATTAACTGTAATCGTATCGAGGCTGTACTTGTGTAAGGCGCCTCTATACTGGCTGGTAGTCAATGCGTCGAATTTCTTCATGTAGCCAACGTTCGAGCCTAAGGAAATACCTGCATCCAGTTTAACGGGACCAGCGGAGGCCTTCTTGGTAGTGATCACTATCACACCATTTGCGCCCCGTGATCCATAGATGGCAGTCGAAGATGCATCCTTGAGAATCGTGATATCCTGGATATCGTAAGGGTTTATATAAAGCAGCGGATTGGCATCGGGGGTTGGGCCGAACCCCCCCGTACCTAAATTTACGGAAGGACGTGCGTTTCTGCCGTCCAGCTGGACGCCATCTACAACATATAAGGGGTTACCCGTTCCGCGGATAGAGCTATTACCTCTTATTTTAATAGTCGTAGCTGAGCCGGGTTGACCACTGTTGTTTACGATTTCAAGTCCTGAAACCTTGTTTTGTAACAATTGATCCGGAGATGTGATGACACCGGTATTGAATTCTTTCGCGCTGACTGTAGTCAGTGAACCAGTCAGGTCTTTCCTTCGGGAAGTACCGTAACCGATCACCACTACTTCATTCAGGTTAGACGTGGAAGCGACCAGGGAAACATCGATGGATGTCTGGGCCCCGATGGTGATTTCCTGTTGAGTAAAACCAACAGAGCTAACGACCAAGGTTGTGGCTGTCGAGGGAACGGTGATATGGTACACCCCGTCGGCGCCCGTAGAAGCGCCGGCTTTTGTACCGCGTGCCGTTATGGTGGCTCCTTGGATAGGCGCCCCCTTGTCGTCTAAAATCTTACCAGTAATTGTTTTTGTCTGAGAAAATGCAGTTAGTGTGAAAAGTACACATAGTAGTAGAAATGGTGCCGCTTTGGCAAGCATTCGTTGAATGGTCATAAAGCAAAAGTTTAGCAATTAAGAACCTAAGTTAGAGAAAATTATACTTTACTTAACAATTTTTTTAAAAAATTTATTGGATAATGTTAACTTCTTTAACAGACAATCCTTTATGGGACAGCGCTGCATAACATAAAATTAAAATGTGTCGGACCGGATTTGGGTTGTTAACTCGCTGAGGGAATAGAGGTAATCGCTGAGAGAATAGGTAGAAGTTCCTTCTTCGACTACTGTCTGGTTGTTATCCTGTCCGATGGGATAGCCGTGGCCCCGGAGGGGGGTGGATCGATTGCCGTGGCTGTCGTAATCGGCCTTGGCAAGGGTGAATATGGCCAGGCTGGCTCCGGGATAAGGTTGCAGGAGCGCTCCGATGATCATTTTCATGGTAGTACCGGTCGTGAGGATGTCGTCTATGAGGAGGAAGGACGGGGGCGAGGGGGCCGGCAGAGTTAGGGCGGGGGGACCGGGCAGGGGTGAGATGGAGGCGGCTGGCCGGGACGGAGCAGGAAAGTATCGGGTATCTATATAATAGCGGTTTTTTAGTTCGGCCTCCCTTTGTTCTTTGGAGAGTCCTTTGATCTCCCTGGTGGGGAGGGATTTGCGGAGCAGGCGGGGGAAGTAGTGGCTGTGAAAATGGTCTGCCAGCGCCTTGCCTAATTTGTCGAGGGAGCCGGGATTGCCTTCGCGGGCAGAGGTCTCATCATGGTGGAGGGCGCGGAGGAGGATGCTGTTCGAGGGGAGGAGGACGTTGCCGGAAGGGGTGGGGTTTCCCAGGATTTCCAGGGAGCAACCGATCCATGCGTTGAGGTCGGGCTGGCGGCCCCGTTTGAATTTCAGGAGGCTGAGCGAAAGGGGATCCGTTCCTGCGGATACCGGGAGGTAGTTGCACAGGTAATAGTGCGGGCAGAAGGTATCTCCATATATTATAGCTGTTTGCTGCAGCGGCATGGTGCAAAGATAGGTGGAGGCCAGAGGTAGGCTCTCCCTCTTTAATTATAAATGTAAACACTTATAAAAAATATAAATTTATAACGAATCCTTTGTAGTTAAATAATTAAGATCTATACTTGCTTAGCTTACTTATCTGAAGACCTTAATTACCCTTAATGTCAATACAAAATTGTGTGGACATCGTGCCTGAATTGAAAAAAGGCAATACCCGCGCCTTGCATGCTATCCACGACCTTTATTATTCTTCTCTTCGTAATTTTGCCGGTAGTCTGTTGGGGGATGTACCTGCGGCGGAGGATATTGTTACAGAGGTATTCGTTATTCTCTGGAAGAAACACCAGGATTTTGAGACCCTGTCGAATATAAAGGCTTTTCTCTATATCAGCACCCGGAATGCCTGTATCAACTACGTAAAAAAAGCACAACGGGACTCCGTCATGAAGACCGGGTTCCAGCATTACCTTTTGGGGGACCATGAAGAATTCATCCTGAATGAAATGATCCGGACCGAGGTGATGCAGCAGATCTATGAAGCGATCGAAGCGTTGCCTTGCCAATGCAGGAGAGTCGTTAAGATGTGTTATATCGAAGGGCTGAATAATTCCGAGATCGCCGGGAAGTTCAAGATCTCCGTAAATACCGTAAAAAATCATAAGGTGAGGGCATTGGGCCTGTTACGGCTAAAATTCCTGCATCCATCCTCTATGGCCGTGTTGGCTTTGTGCTTATTATTGTGGAACCCTCTATTATCGTTGATTGGTGGGGGTTGGATGTAACGAAGCAGGAGCGAATTGATCCCTATAGAGTAGTACTCGAAAATATTTTTTTACCATCTGCAATTATTTCTTTCCTATCTGCGTTAATAGTTTGGTTTTTCATAGGATATTGGATTTTAAAACGGGGCTGAATTTCTATTCTGGCCCTTTTTTTATTTTAGGGAGGGGAGACTAACGGGAATGGGGCTGGAGGATTGATTGCGAAATTGGTTGTAAGTTTGGGGGATGCAACCGTATGATGAAGTTTACTGGGAAAAAAAATTTGCCGATTATCTACGTCAGAATCTGACTCATAAAGACGGCTCCCATGACCTGGGGCATTTTCAAAGGGTCTGGAGGACCGCACAAGCCATCAACGTGGAGGAGGGGCTTATCGCCGATCCTCTTATCTTACTGACGGCCGCTTATTTTCACGATCTGGTCTCGTTACCTAAAAATCACCCGGAGAGAAGCGAATCCTCCCGGCTAAGTGCGGAAAGGACTGTTGAACTTCTGGAAGGAACTTTTGCGAACTTTCCCCGGGAGAAAATAGAAGGGGTCCGGCATGCGATCCATGCCCATAGTTACTCGGCGGGGATCGAGCCTACAACCACGGAGGCAAAAATATTACAAGATGCGGACCGGCTGGAGTCCCTGGGGGCGATCGGGCTGGCCCGGGTCTTTTATACGGCGGGGCAGCTGGGACAAAAATTGTTCGATGAGACGGACCCGCTGGCGTCTTTACGCGACCCAGACGACCAGGTCTATGCGCTGGACCATTTCTCCGTCAAGTTATTGAAATTGCCCGCCCGGATGAATACTTCCACCGGGAAGAGGCTTGCGGAAGAGAATGCCGCTTATCTTATCCGTTTTATGAAAAAGATCAGCGCCGAGATCGGGGGGGATTATTCGGCGCGCCCATAGCATTAATTATATATATAAACAAAATGATAGATGTTATCGGATGGATCGGGTCGGTGATGGTGATAGTGGCCTATGCTTTAAATATGTATAAGCGGTTAGCTTCCGATTCCCGGGAGTATTATCTGTTGAATATTGTCGGCAGCGCCTGCCTGATCTTAAACACCATTTACCATCATGCCATTCCCTCGGCCGTGGTAAATATTGTTTGGATATTGATAGCTTTGATGGCTTTATTCAAGAAGAGGAAGTGAGAATCAACCGCTTATGAATTTTCTCTCAGCTAGGACTCCCCGAATTAAAAAATTAACTTTGTAATGGGTAAACTGTTAAGGCGATTCTCACGTATCGTATGAAGGATATTCATTTATAAATTACCGTTATCGACAACCTGATGAAATCTTTGCTGCCTTTTTTGTGTCTTTTTATTTGTTCCTGCGCGATGGCTCAATTACAGTCATGTCCTGTCAACAGTAATTTTTCTTCAGGTACGCTCACGAACTGGTTGGCTTATATCGGCAATAATGCGGGGGGGAATGGTCCTTCGGCAATCAGGGATACTTTTGGCATTGCTACGTCAGCTCCCACGGGGACCCTGGGGACGAGCGTGATTTATGAATACCAGTTGCCTTCTGTCCCCGGGATACAGGTGCTCGGCAGTTCCACCACGGATCATTTCGGGGGATTTGCCACGGTGCCGAAGATCAATGGGTATCAATATACCAATTCTGTCTTACTGGGATCCACTTCTATTACCCGGTCCAACAATTCCGGCGTTCAGGGGGGATATATCCGGGGGATCAGCTACCGGATCAATGTACCCACCAGTGCGGTGCCCCAGCCCTATACGATGACGTATGCCTATGCCATGGTGCTGGAGAACGGTACGCATAATTCCAGTCAGCAGCCTTTGTTCTCGGCAACGCTCAAGGCGCATGACAGTATCGTCTCCTGCGCCTCTCCCAAATATTTTCTTCCTACGCTGAACAATGCGGATTCGCGGGGTACGGGCGCCGTATTGGACAGCGCCAAGGCCAGGAGCAATGGTTTTTTCCCCAGTATTTATCCTTCTCCCAATCCGAATCCCAATTCCAATAACCCCGACGCCGAGCATTTGCACGATGTCTGGGCAAAGGGCTGGACGGAAGTTACGTTCGATCTCTCCCCTTATCGCGGGCAGCAGGTCATTTTGACTTTTGAGGCGGACAATTGTGTTCCGGGCGGGCATTTTGCCTATGCGTATGTGGCGCTGCGTAATGTCTGTGATGGGTTGATGATCAGCGGGGCGCCGGTAGCTTGTATCGGCAGCACCCTCACTTATTCCATACCGGGGTTGACCGGTGCGACCTATCAATGGAGTATACCTGCCGGCTGGTCCATTGTCAGCGGTGCCGACAGCAATATTCTCCAGGTAAAGGTCGGGGCTTCGCCCGGGAAGATCTCGGCAGCGGAAGTCAACAGTTGCGCCAATCTTAAGGATACGATCGATGTTACGACTACGCCACCGACCGTTGCCGGCGCCCTGGCCAATGACAACGAAGTGTGTTCCGGAACGAATGCGAGTGTATTGACGTTGAGCGGGTATACGGGAGGGATCCTGAACTGGCTTTCATCTATCGATGGCGTTAACTATAACGTATTGCCGGTAACCAGCGCTACCTATACGGCGCAGAACCTTGTCACCACCACTACCTATAAGGCGTTGGTGCAGAATGGGGGCAGTTGTGCTATCGATACCAGTTCGGCTGCTACCGTTCTCGTAGATCCGAAGAGCGTGGGGGGGCAATTGAGTCCGTCGGCCATGGTCTTCTGTACCGGTCAGACTAAAGACGCGCTCCTCACTTTAACCGGTCAGACGGGCAATGTACAGAACTGGCAGTCTTCGCGGGATGGGATCAATTGGGTGGATTTTGCGCCTGCCGACCCCAATCCTACGTATAGTGTTCTCGGGATCACGCAGTCGACGGAGTACAGGGCGCTGGTGAAGAGTGGCGTATGTCCGGATGATACGAGCACTGTTGCTGCCGTTACGGTGGTGAGCGCCTTATTTCCCCAGGCGGCGGTTCGTCCTCCGGATACCACTATTTGTTATGGGGCGACTGCGCAGTTGTTTGCTACGATCACGGTCGGAACGAATTATACCTGGTCCAATCCAGGTACGCTGAGCAATCCCGGCAACGGCAGTATCGGCTCTACGCCTTATTCCATTCAAACCGGGGCTTCTCCGGTGGGAACGACCAGTTATATCCTGAGCATCGAGAATGCGGGGTGTCCCAATCCTCTGGTGGATACTTTTCATGTGCAGGTGATCCCCCCCATTATCGTCGATGCTGGCAATGATACTTCGGTGGTGATCAACCAGCCTTTGCAATTGCATGCGAGCTCCAGTGATACGACCGCTAATTTCTTTACCTGGACGCCTCCTACGGGCCTGAATAATCCCAATATTTCCGATCCGGTGGGGGTCTATGGTTCCAATATCGATTCTGTCCGTTACCTGGTGAAGGCGTCTTCGGAGGTCGGATGTTATGGGGTAGCATCGATCCTGGTAAGGGTCTTCAAGACGCTGCCGGATATTTTTGTTCCCAATGCGTTCACGCCGGGCAAGGGCAGCAATGGTATATTCCGGCCGATCCCGGTGGGTATTTCCAAGCTGGAATATTTCAAGGTCTTCAATCGTTGGGGGCAGATGGTCTATGGGACTTCGGCTATCGGTCAGGGCTGGGATGGCCGGGTGAACGGAAAATTGCAGGATATAGGTAGTTTTGTCTGGATGGCACAGGGTATTTCGTATGCCGGGAAGACTATTTTCAGGAAGGGAACGATGGTCCTTATCCGGTAATTTGGAGAATCATTTATTGAAATCACCGATTTTATTTTTAAATTAGAGGACTGAATATAATTTGTTCACGATACTCTTGGATTTTAGAAGAGACCAAAGCGATTGATTGCCATGAAGATACATATACCTGTCCTATTTGGTATTTTCCTGAATATCCTATCATTTCATCTCTTACAAGGCCAGCAATCCGCTGATACTAATTTTTACAACAAATCTTTGAGCCAACTTCGCTCAACGTATTATACCGAAGGCGGCAACAACCTGAAAATCTATAATGGCCGGGAATATATAAGGAATGGCCTTAACGCAAAAGGCTGGCCTTTTTTTGAATCAAACGATCCGNTAAATGGCAGTGTAANCTATAATGGGAACTTCTATACNAACATTGACATGCGTTATGATCTTGTCGAGAATAAGCTGGTTGTCGCAACGTATACTAAAAATGGTTTTATAGAGCTGGTTCCGGAAAAAATTTCTTCCTTTAGTCTGCATAATCATCATTTCGTGCATCTCCTGCCGGAAAAAAATAAAAATACATCGATAGAAGAAGGATTCTATGACGAATTATCCCAGGGGCGGGCTATCTTATACGCGCGGCGAATTAAAAAATTCGTTGTGCCGACTAATACAGAAGAGGCGTCTAAATATGTACAATACAATACTTATTTTATTAAAACAGATAGTAGTTTTTATGAAATAGGTAGTAAAGCCGATTTGTTAAAGACATTGAATGTTAAAAAAGACGAGCTAAAAAAATATATCAAAAGCCATAAATTAAACTTCAAGAAAGATCTTGAAAATTCATTGTCGCTTACGGTAAATTATTATTCATTATTAATAATGTGATATGCAATACCGGTTTTACTGCACAATAATTTTTATTTTTTCTTGTCTTTCGGATTATGCACAGCAGANCAGGATAACCGGCAAATTCNTCAATGCNTCCATNGATGCTGTTATCCGCCAGGTAGAAAGTATGACAACCTATCATTTTTACTATGATTCAACTGATCTGAATGGTATTGGTGTAAACATTGAAGCGGACAAACTGACTTTGTCCGGATTTTTGGACAAGGCATTCAGCAATACCGACCTTCACTACGTGCTCGATTCAACTACAGGAAATGTATTTATCACCAAAGGCACGGTCATTCATACTATTTTACCTGCTATTGTTTTCAATGCAGGAAGTCAAATAAGCAATAAGGAGATTTTGCCTGCTATAATACCCAAGCAGGGACCTATGCCTAAAAATACCCTGAAAGTTTCCGCGGAGAACAAGCTCTTTGAAGTCGGAGAAAAAACTGCCGGCAATATGACAGGAAAAAGCACCATTGCGGGTTATGTGCGAGACAACCGAAGCGGCGAGCCTATCTCCGGAGCAACGATCTTTATCGATTCCTCGGCCCTTACACTTACAACCGATCAGTTTGGTTATTTTTCGCTTACACTGTCAAAAGGGCGTCATGCTTTAAAGATAAGCGGTTTTGGCATGAAGGATGCGAGGCGTCAGATTATGGTATATTCAGACGGAAAATTCGATATCGATTTGTACGAATCCGTAGAAAGCCTGAAAACGGTCATTGTTTCGGCGCAAAAAGGCTCTAATACCGGAAATGTACAAATGGGGGTAAACAGGCTGAATATTCAGACGATCAAGCTTGTCCCGGTTGTTTTTGGTGAAAATGACATTCTGAAAGTGGTATTAACGCTGCCCGGTGTCACGTCGGTGGGTGAAGCCAGCAATGGGTTCAACGTGCGAGGGGGGGCCGTTGATCAGAACCTTATCCTTTTCAATGATGCAACGATATACAATCCTTCACATTTATTCGGTTTCTTTTCGGCCTTTGATCCGGANATCGTAAAAGGGATAGAGTTATATAAAAGCGCCATACCTGAAAAATACGGTGGACGACTTTCCTCNGTACTGGATGTAACCATCAAAGATGGAAACAATAAAAAATGGACGGGCACGGCAGGCATTGGTCCTTTAACCAGCAAATTCACCATTGAAGGGCCTGTGGACAAAAAAACATCGGTAATAGCCGGTGCAAGAACGACTTATTCAAACTGGCTATTGGGTCTTATCCCGAATTCCGCTTATACCAACAGCAGGGCCAATTTTTATGATGCGAATATTCATATAACGCATACGTTCAATGCAAAGAATTCACTGTACCTGATGGGGTATATCAGTAGTGATCAGTTCCGCCTGGACAATGATAGCACCTACAAATACAGCAATAAAAACGTGAATGTCAAATGGAAGCATATTTTTAATAATAAGTCATATGCTGTGGTAACGGCCGGTATCGATAATTATCGATATTCCGTATCCAGCGAACAGGTCCCTGTCAATGGTTTTAAGCTGGGCTTCATGATCGATCAAACTTATCTTCGTTCAGATTTCAGTTATTCGCCCAACAACAAGCATGTCATCAGTTACGGTCTCAATTCCATTTATTACAAGCTGCATCCCGGTTCCTACGATCCTTCCGGGTCTGCGTCCCTAGTCGTTCCAAACCATGTCCAGCCTGAGCAGGCGCTGGAAAGCGCCCTATATCTTGGGGACCAGTATTCGATCAATTCCAATCTTACGGTGAGTGCGGGCGTCCGCTATTCCATCTATAATTACCTTGGGCCGCATGAGCAATTCAACTATGTTCCGGGCCTTCCCCGGGAAGTGATTACGATCAAGGATACAACTTTCTACAGTAAAGGCAAGGTCATAAAAACCTATATGGCTCCCGAAATCCGGTTATCGATCCGGTATGCTCTATCCGCCTCGGCTTCGGTAAAAGCGAGTTTCAATACCACGCAACAGTATATTCACATGCTGTCGAATACAACCAATATATCCCCAACGGACATATGGAAGCTTAGCGATCCGTATATTAAACCACAGCAGGGGCAACAGATTTCATTGGGGATCTATAAGAACTTCAGGGCAAATACCATAGAGACCTCCCTGGAAGTCTACTACAAGAAAATGTATGATGTCCTCGATTATAAAAGCGGAGCTACTCTCCTTTTGAATCCACACATAGAAACGGATGTGATCAGCGCGAGGGGAAAAGCCTATGGAATAGAATTCCTGTTTAAGAAAACGGCCGGGAAAATCAATGGCTGGTTAAGTTATACCTATTCCAGGACCTTATTGAAGGGNGATGATCCCCTGGCCGGCGAGCAGATCAANGGGGGNAANTACTATCCGGCGAGCTTCGACAAGCCGCACAATGTAAATTTCATAAGTAATTACCGTTTCTCCCACCGGTACAGCGCCTCGTTAAATATAGTTTACAGTACGGGGAGACCGATCACTCTGCCGATCGCAGCTTTCGATGTGGGTGGCTCTCCCTCCTTGTATTATTCAAACCGTAATCAATACAGGATACCTGATTATTTCAGGTCGGATATTTCGGTCAATCTTGATGGGAACCATAAGGTAAACCAGCGCTTTCATAATTCATGGTCCGTTGGAATATACAATCTTACGGGTCGTCAAAATGCCTATTCAGTATATTTCATTCAGGAAAACGGTAAGGTTAAAGGGTATCAGTTATCCATTTTCGGAACGTTGATCCCGTTTGTCACCTATAATATTAAATTTTGAGTGATGTGCAGCAGTTTATAAAGATCATTTTATGAAGCTATTTATTAACTATAAATTTTACTTTTTTGCTTTCTTTTTCATGTCCTGCTGTTGGGAATGCAGGAAGGCCTATGTTCCTTCTGAAATTACAACCAATTATAATTACCTTGTCGTCGATGGGTTTATCAATATGTCCCCGGGTGGAATAACGACCATAACCCTAAGCAGGACAAGGCTTATTGACAGCGTTGCCAATGTCGTGGAACCCGGGGCCCAGGTATCGGTACAAGGAGATCAGGGCGATGTATATTCCCTTGGAGAGATAGGGAACGGGGTGTATTCCAGTAGTGCGCTGACGCTGGATCTTTCACATAAATACAAATTGACTATCACTACTTCGGACAGCCATCGTTATGAATCCGACCTTGTTATGCCCAAGCAAACACCAAAAGTGGACAGCATGAGCTGGCGACTGACTACCGATCCGAACACCGATACGGCAATACTTAATGTTTTCGTCAATACGCACGATCCTGCCAACAACACGCATTATTACAGATGGGATTACATAGAAACCTGGGAGTATGACTCTTACTTTGAAACTTCCTATGCTGTTGCGAATAATATGATCTATACTACCAATCCTACAAATGACAACCATCGTTGTTGGGAAACTGGTCATTCCAACAATATTCTGCTGGGTACATCGGTTGCCCTTGCCCAGGATGTGATCAGCATGGCGCCCATAGCTACCTTTCAAAAGAATGACTACAAAATGGACATACGGTACAGCATGAATGTGAATCAATATGCCCTAACTCCGGAAGCCTATAATTACTGGCAACTCATTCAGAAAAATTCCCAGCAGTTGGGATCGCTGTATGATGTGCAGCCGTCTCAATTACCCGGCAATATACATTCTCTGACCAACCCAGCCGAACCTGTAATCGGATTTGTAAGTGCCTGTTCGTTGCAACAACAAAGGATCTTTATCGATCATTCACAAGCACCCGGTTGGAGATCTCAGCCTATTTATAGTTGTCCGCTGCGGCAGCTCCCTGCAGACCCTACTAATTTTGGCCCGTACAACTATGCTGATACAACCTATGCGCCGTATTATTTCACGGGAGGCGGTTATATCCTGGTGATTTCAAAAAAGGATTGCCTGGATTGCAGGCGGCATGGCGGTTCTCCCGTAAAACCTTCGTTCTGGTAAACAAATATTATATGAGAGCATTTAAATACGTGAAAATTGCCGGCAGCCTGCTATTGGTTATAATCAATGCAAGTATCTATGCGCAGCAATTTACCCCTATTGCCTTGCGGGAGCAATTCCTTGCCTATCAAAAAAATGCTTTTCAGGAAAAGATTTATGTTCATACTGACAAAACCGTTTATCTGGCGGGGGAAGTCATGTGGTATAAGGTGTATAATGTCGATGGGTATGTTCACAAACCGCTGGATCTTGAAAAAATAACTTATGTAGAAATCATAGGCAGGGACCAAAAAGCGATCCTGCAGGCGAAGATCGCCATGAGCGCCGGGAGCGGAAATGGATTTTTTGCCATTCCCCCTTTTTTGCCATCCGGACAGTACTTGCTTCGGGCCTATACGAATTATATGAAAAACTTTGCTCCGGATTTCTATTTTGAACAACTTGTTACCATTATAAATACACTTAATTCAACAATAGTNGCTGACACGGTGGCCCNAAAAAAATATGCGATTCAGTTCTTCCCCGAAGGTGGGGATCTGGTCATGGGATTGACTACTAAAATCGGGTTCAAAGTCACCGACCAGGAAGGCAAAGGGGTGCCCTGCAGGGGTAGTATAGTGAATAGCATGAAGGATACAGTAGCAAGGTTCACTACTTTTCACGCCGGAATGGGTCACTTTGAATTGACTACCAAAGGAAATGAAATTTATACTGCCGTTGTTTGCATCGAAGATGTAACGATTACGCAAGTGCTACCTGCAATAAAAGACAAGGGGTACGCCCTTCGGGTCATAAGGGGAGGGGAAGAGCAGGTAGAAATTGCCGTAACGGCGACTTATACCAATGGAGACCAGCCGGTATATCTTTTTATACAGTCCAACAACCTGGTTAAAGATATATTGGAGCAGAAACTTATCAATGGTAAAGCGACTTTCATTATTCCGCAGCAGGACCTGACAGATGGTATTTCTCAGTTTACACTTTTCGACGAATACCGTAAGCCGGTTTGTGAAAGGCTGTATTTCAAACGTCCCGGCCACATGCTACAAATGACCGTAAAAACAGGTCGTTCGGTTTATAAAGTAAGGGAAAAGGTGGATATTGGGCTCCAGATTTCTGACTCCATGCCTGCTGCATTAATGGCAAATTTATCGATGTCCGTCTTCATGACGGATTCCATTCAAAAACCTCCTTCGGAAAACATCTTTACTTATCTATTGATGACCTCGGACCTCAAAGGTAAAATAGAAGATCCCGGATTTTATTTTGCCGCTGATGATGCCACGGCTTTTGAAGCGGTGGATAATCTAATGCTAACCCAAGGCTGGCGAAGATTCAATTGGAAGAGCGTATTGGAGGATACAAAACCAGTATTTGCTTTTTTGCCGGAATTGGAAGGGCCGCAGGTTAGCGCAAAGATAACAACGAAGGGGGGATCCGGATCGATCCCTCCGGAAGGCGTAGTAGGTTATATCAGCAATCCATCCGCTGATTTTGAAATGGAAAGCGCGGCTTGCAAACCGAATGGCGACATTATTTTCACCCTCAAAGATTTCAGAGGGCATAACGAACTGATCCTGCAGAGCAACTACCGGGAGGGGAATGCCTTCCGTATTGATATCAACAATCCATATTCAGATAAGTTTTCCAGCACATCTTTTCCGGCATTGGATATCACTTTAACTAATAAAAACGACCTGGCAAAACGGAATATCGGCGTTCAGATCGAGAATACCTATCGAACTGATAAGAAAAGAATTTTTTTACCGTCTCCTTCAGCCGATTCATTCTCTTTTTATGGAAGACCCGATAGAAATTATTACCTGGATGAGTATACACGCTTTGTAACGATGGAAGAAGTCATGCGGGAATTCGTCGATAATGTGCGCATAAGAAAGGAATCGGGTAAATTTCACTTTCATGTCGTGAATGCCTTATTCAAAACGTATTTCGATAATGATCCCATGGTACTGGTAGATGGTGTCCCCGTTGCGGATGCGGATAAAGTCATGGCGCTGGATCCTTTAAAGATCAAGAATATAGAAGTGGTCTCTCACCGATACTACCTGGGTTCGACCATGATGGACGGAATCGTACATTTTAAAACGTACAACGGAGACCTTGCCGGATACCAGCTGGATCCCAATGCGGTGGTCATAGAGTATGACGGCCTGCAGCAACTACGGGAATTTTATAGCCCTGGTTATGAAACACAGGAGCAGGAAACATCCAGGCTCCCTGACTTCAGAAATGTGTTGAGTTGGAAACCGGACATTAAAACCGATGAACATGGTACTATCAAAACTTCTTTTTATACCTCGGATATCAAAGGGACGTTCAGGGTTTTTATTCAAGGCATTAGCAGCAATGGATTACCCATAGCTGCGTCGACGACCTTCGAAGTAGAAAAGTAATATAATATGGGACC
>JGI25616J43925_10000209_pt1 | contig 19412 bp, 18 predicted proteins | sample GraSoi2013_100cm_FD_43925 | JGI IMG/M metagenome (IMG submission 43925) | reverse complement strand
AGTGAGAGGTAGCCTAGGCAGTGGCGGATCAGTATCCCCATACCGACGATCACGGCGCTACGGATACAGTAACCAGCAATAAATGATAGAGGCACGGCCGAGCAGGCAAGGCCACAACTGGCTACCTGACGTGCAAGCACGAGTTTAGATTCGATTTTCATTGGTCCCTTTTTGTTCCCTCCGCCAGTTGCCAGTCTTCAATTCTATATAAGGAAATCAGGCCGGCGAAGTTTCGAAATTTTTTCAGTACAGAAGCAAGTTCTGCGCTCGATCGCGTTCGATCGCGCGAGTTTGTGGCGGGCGCCCGGAAGATCAACGAATTCGGATGCTTTTTGCTCCTGCGGGCGTAGGCTATTTTGCCGCTGCAAGGCGGGACAACATTTCTTACCCACTGAGAGGAGATTTATGAGAATCAGCGTGCTTGCACTCATCCTCACAGGGTTTGCGTGCGGACCGATGGGTCTCGCCGCGGGGCAACAGCACGAGTCTACCCAATCGGAGATGCGCCCATCGCGCAATCTTCTCGGCGATGTGAAGCTCTTAGATGAATTCGAAAGATTAGGATTCAACTATGCCAGTGCATTCAACCGAAACGATGCTGCCGCGATGGCGGCTTTCTACGCAAACGATGGGATCGCGGTAACACCAGATGGCTGGTTTAGCGGACATGAGGCAATCCAGCAATGGTATCAATTCATGTTTCAACGGTGGCAACCGAGCCACGCCCTCTGGCAATTGGACCGATTAACCGGAACAGATAATGAAGCCTTGGGCATTGGCCATTGGTGGGGAACGGTCCAAACTCAAAAAGGTCCTATCTCCGCCAGCGGTCTCTGGTCGACTGAATACATCAGGGTTGGCAACGATTGGAAAATCAGGTCAGCCGCTTTTAACGTTTCCGGCGGAATCCCGCTGACCGTGGCTGCGGACACTGGCAATGGGCAGTAAGAGCGAATGGGCGAATGGGCGACCCACCTCGCTTTCAGCTCGGCGGAATGATCCAGCAGCCGCCGGAACAAATTTACGCCATCTCAGCATCCCCAACCGCTACGCGGGTGCAATTCGGACTTGGCGCAGTACTCCATCACTCCCGCCCGCAACGCTTCGCGTAGCGATGCGGGCGGGCCATCACTCCGCGCGGCCCGATTCGAGGACAGCTTGCCGCGCCGTAGGCTTGGCGAAGGCGGGAGGACGACGACGAGGACGAAGCGTCTGGTGAGCGCGAGGGGTAGCTTTTTCAATTTGTCATCTGTCATCTGTCATTTGTCATATCCGAGCTTCAGGCGAGGATGCCTCATGGCCGACGTCACTGAGATTCTATTGGATCTGATTGCGATTCCGTCGGTTTCGTCGACTTCAAATCGGCTAGTGATTGACTATGCGCGGGATCGGCTGAAACCGAGCCAATGGGAGCTCCGATTTTTTCCGTACACGGACCCTAATGGGGTCGAGAAAGTGAATCTGGTCGCGGTTCCCAAAAAGCGCGCTAACGGGGACCGAGTCGAGCTGGTGCTGGTTTGCCATACGGACACGGTTCCATATCCAGACGATTGGCCGGAAGCGGTTCAGCCGAAGGTGATCAATGGCCGCGTATTTGGGAGGGGAGCCTGTGATGTGAAAGGGTTCCTCGCCTGTATCCTGGCAGCGGTTGGGGACCTGGAGGTATCGGACCATTCTCTTGCGGTGGCGCTAACCGCAGATGAAGAAATTGGGTGTGTTGGCGCGAAACGTTTGCTTGCAGAAAGACAGCTTAGTGCTCGTTACGCGGTTGTAGGTGAACCAACGCAGCTGCATCCCGTGGTCGCCGGAAAAGGTTACTCATTGGGAGAAATGGTAGTCACGGGGAAAGCCGCTCATAGCGCTTTTCCACAGGCTGGCCGATCTGCAATTCTGGATGCGGTCACGGTCATCGATGCTATCCGCAAGATTGCGCGCCAAGCGGCAGCGCAACGCCATGAACAGTTCGATCCTCCCTTCACTACCATCAATATCGGCACGATCATTGGGGGCGTCGCCAAGAACGTTGTCCCACCCGAATGCCGTTTCTTGGTGGAATGGAGACCTGTCCCGGGCCAGAGCGAGCACTGGGTGGCGGATCTGATCCAAGAGGAGCTGGTGCGAGCGCACAAGGTTGATCCCGAACTACATGCCGTGTTTAAGACGATCCGGACCGATGCAGGGTTCGAGACTGCTAGAGAAAGCGAATTGGTCCGCCAGCTTAGCGATCTGAGCGGTAACCCTCCNCAGAGCGTCGCATTCGGCACCGAAGCGCCTTACCTAAAAAAGCTTGGCGCCGAGACCGTGGTATTTGGTCCCGGCGATATGACGACAGCGCATTCGTCCGAGGAGAATGTCCCAATCGAGGAACTGGAAACGCTGCGCGGCGATCCTCCGTCGCCTGGCTTACAGCCTGGCGAAATGACAAATGACAGATGACAAATGACAGATTCGCTCGAGCCACGTATTTGCCGAGGCAGAGAAATTTGTCATTTGTCATCTGTCATTTGTCATGCGTCCGAGCCTAAGGCGAGGACGCTAGGGTCGTCCGCCGAAGCTGGCGTAGTCGTCCANATCGAGCATATCAAACCAGGTGACCACATCNTCACGATCGGGAGCGACATTTTTTACCATCTCGTTTAGGTACTCTCTGCCTTCATTGTCCGAGGGGCTTCTCTGCAGTTGGTACTCTGACCAATGAAAGATCTCAAAATCGGTCCGCTTGGTATTGTCTCGTATCCAAGCCAGGACTTCCGAGTCCGACTTNCCCTCCTTCAGTAGCGAGAGAACGTCATCGGCGCTGACACCGATGAATGCGAAAAGCCGCTGATCAAGCGGGCAATTGAAATGATATTCTCCGGCTTTACCTGCGATATGGGCGCGGCCTTTATCCAGCGAACGGGGTAAAAGGACGTACCCACCGAGCTTAACTCTGGTGCTACGGGGAGGGCGTTGGGTAAGATCGACGGTATTCATTAAGCAAGAACCTGTAGACGGCCGACAGGTTCGTCAACCGCGCGCTAACTCGCCTTAGGCTCATTAGCGAATAGCCAATAGCCGATAGCCAATAGCCGATGGGTGGTCGACCCACTGCCGACGCGGTATCGGGCGAATCAAATCATTGGTTACCGATCCTCTATCGCGTGGTATTGATTCTTGGCTATCGGCTATTGGCTATTTCATTCGAGCCTAAGGCGAGAATGATTGCTTGCGTGTCCGATATGCCTGCCGCTATTAAGTGGCAGCGTGCGTCCCTGCTTCTGTCTGTTGACTGTCGCGATGACGATGTTGGCCGGCCAATCGGTGTTGGCCGACTCGTTTGTTTTTGATCCGATTACCAATGGGCGGGTCCCGCTTCCTCCCTGGTTATCCGATCGCCCCGTGGCTACGGCCAGTAACCACGCTGAGCTCTCGTTTAATATTGCTCCCGTAGCTGACGATGATGACCTCGCTTTGACTGTCGTTTTNANGGAAGAGATGGGGGGTNATCTGGGTGTGTATTGGCAGCCTCAAGGGGGCTCCAGGCAGCTGATTTGTGCGAATTTGTTCGAGAACATCTCTTTACCCAACCAGCGGACGATCCTGATTAATCGGCCGACTNTGGGCGGGCCCGGCAAATTGATTCTGCAATCGAGTTCTAACGTCTTGAATATCAAGCGGGTGCGTCTTGATTGGGCGCGGCCTGGCGTGGTTCGCCTGTTCGATCTGTTGCCGAATGGTGCTTTGATTACATCCGGTGGCAAGATTTACGCACCGNAAGAAGTGGATGGCAGCCCGCTTACCCCGGTTGCTGATAGGTGGGAAGGCAGGATTTTAACTACTTCGGTCACCGAGAACGCGGAGCGCATCGAACAAGGTGTGAAGTACCCGGTGTCGATCACTAAGCCGGTCAGGCGAGTCCGAGTGGAAGTCTTAGTAAATGGGCTGCCATTCGGTAGCTCGGTAAAGCTTTGGCTTAACGGTGAGCACGTAGGATCGCTAGCCATGGAGATTCCGGAGCTGTCTGATCCGGGCTATTTCCACAGCCGGCAGAGCGGAGATCATTATACCGGCTGGCGCAAGGGCGTTTTCTTGCTTTCGGCCAATCAGATAAAGAAAGGCGATAACGTGTTTCAGTTCCAAGGTCCGGCTAAGACGCCGCTGGCCATTCGAGACTTTTTGCTGCAGATTCAGTATGCCTCGGATTGACTTGAATAGCGGATGTACTAGCTTCCGGACCGGCCTTATGAAACGTCAAGTTGTTACAAGTCGCAGGGGTCAAATCGCAGGGAATCGTCGCGGGCGCGCCGGTTATACGTTGATGGAAATCATGCTCGTGGTGGCGATCATCGCCGTGCTTGCGGGCGGCGTTATCATCAAGATGACGGGTATTCTGGACGTAACCAAGATCCAGCGCTCGGAACAAGATATAGCGAATATTTACAGCGCTCTGAAACTGTACGAGGCGCGTAACAATCAGTTGCCCGAGCAAAGCCAAGGTTTGGAGGCTCTGGTGAGTCCGCCGAGTACTGGAACCGCTCCTTCGAATTGGGTAAGGTTAATGGACAGCTTGCCAGTTGACCCTTGGAATACTCCTTATCAATATCGTAACCCCGGGAAGAAAGATCCATCGGGCGTCGATGTTTACTCGCTCGGTCCTCAACGCAAGGAAGGCGACGGCAATATCTACCGGCGGGTGAATTAACGCCGCTAACGCCGTGAACGCCACCTACGCCGCGAACGTGAAGCCGTCCGACGGCGTTTTCGGGGGCCTTGCATACCGGCCTCTTACCGCTCGGGTGACGGCTGCTTTCACTCTGCTCGAGATATGCTTTGTATTGTTCATCGTGGCCGTTCTTTTTGCGGTATCCGCGCCCCCAGTCGCTAAACAATTTCAAGAGGAACAAATCCGAAAGCCGGTGCGCGAACTGCAGAGCTTTGCCAAAACGGCTCGGCGACTCGCAATGGAAGAAAACCGGGCTTACGTAGTCTTACTATTGAACAGTGGTTATCTCTTGGAACCGTTGGAAAAGAAAGACACTGACAAAAAGTCGGTCCGGTATGATCTGCCGAATCACGTTACTTTCGAGATTCAGCGGCCCGCCGACCGCGATTTGAAGCGGATCGCTGATGCGAGGTGGATATTCACGCCGAACGGCCTTTGTGAGCCGATCACATTCTTTTTTCAACGTGATCACGACTGGGTTCGATTCCGGATCGATGCGTTGACTGCACGGATCGAAAACGAGGAATCGTTTATCCGATGAGCACTGAGGCTGCAACTGTCCGCCCCCAGCGAGGCCGGACTGGTGGGTTCGTTCTCTGGGAAATGTTGCTGGCATTAGGCATTTTTTGCATGGGTGCGATTGCGCTTACCAGCGCACTGCAACGTTCCGTGGACACGGTGATCCTGATTCATGACGAATCCGAGGTGCGCCAGGATCTTGAAAGCATTTTGGCGGAGGCCAGCTCCAACAAATTGCAGGCGGGAAAAACGGCAATTTTTATGGGCGATCATCGGATTCAGTACGAGCGAGAGGTCGTTTCTCTTTCTGAAAAAAACAGTAAAGGCCAGGTGGTGCCTAACCTTTGGCAAGTAACAGTGCGAGCCACTTGGACGGCCCGCAACCGGGTTCGCACCGGCGAAGCTCAAGAGGTCTTTTTCCAGCCATGAGCCCCTCCTCTCCAATAGTGTGGCCTCGCCGCTCGTCCTCGTCCTCGTCCTCGTCCTCGTCCTCGTCCTCGTCCTCGAAAATTTGGGCGTGGACAAGTAAGGATAGACGCCATTTCTTCCCATCACAATCGAGCGCTCGATCATTCCTGAACGCTGGGAACAACCATCGACGACGAGGACGAGGACGAGCACGAGCAGATAGGCACGGCGCTGCGGGCTACCTCCTCTTAGAAGTACTCCTAGCGTTAGTGATCCTATCGATCATCGTCGGTCTTGTTTTTCGAATCATTCAGACGACTTCGAGTGTAACGTCGAACGTCCAGTTTCTTCAATCCCAGCAAGAACATAGCGATGGGATCTATGAACTTCTGCGGAAAGACATCGAATCGTTACCTCTAAACGCGGGGTTTCAGACCAAGCGCACGAATAATGAATTCCAGCTGATTTTTGATGAGACGTCGTTCAATTTTTCCTGGAAAGGCAACCAATCTGGTTTCGGGACGGTGATCCTGGCCTCGCAAAGGCAGGCAGATGGACGGTTCAGTGTCGTGGCGACGGAGATTCCCGAACCTTCAGTAACAGATCCGGATACACCACCACCACCGCCGATAGTCACTAACTTGATATCCGGTCTGGTGCGATGCGACTGGCGCTTTTTCGATCAAACTGCAGGGAGATGGGTCACCGATTGGACGAATTCTGCAAACAAACCGTCCCTGTTAGAATGCACGTTTCAAGTTAGCGGGCAATCGACGCCGGTGCGGGCGGTATTTCGCTGGCGGGTTGCATCGGTGGTGGCGGGTACCTGAAAAGCCAGAGTGGAACTATGCGGTTACGAGCTCCCATCTATCCGACCACCTCGTCCGACGAAGCTTCTTGTCTACCATGTCGACCCGTCGAGGGTCAGCGAAGTCAGAAGCTTCATGAGTCTAAGACGACAGAGCGAAGTCGGATCATAGACGGCGTCGCTGATAAGACCAGCCAACCGCTTGGGCCGCGCTCGCTCAAAACGCACGACGGTTCCGCTCTTTTGCTGGTGCTCTTCACGCTTTTGCTGATCTCTAGTCTTATCCTCAGCGCGATGGCGTTCCTGGAATCAGGAGTAGAAGACTATGGCGCCCTGAATCATCAGTTCCAGGCCAGGCAGTTAGCCAGGTCCGGTTTAGCTTTTGGCCTTAATCCGCAGGTCACCAATCAGGATACCACGCTACTGAATCAGAAATTTAAACCGAGCGGCGAATTCCACGCCGTCATTAGTAGTGAATCGACGAAATTAAATATTAACACTCTTTTGGGACAGGGTAGAGATGACATTCTGCAAACTCTATTTTTGCAATGGAATGTACCGTTGAAGGCAGTGAATGAGGCGATCAACGGTCTAAAGAAGTGGACGAACGGTAACCAAGAGATCCAACCGGTTGGAACGAATGCACCGCAACCGGCTCCGGGCCAGCAAGTCGGACAGGGTAATCAACAACCAGGTATTGAATTGGTGCGCCCGTTTTTGGCAGTTTCAGAAATGGCGGAAGTACCAGGGTTCAACGCAGTGATAGCAGAGAAACCGGATTGGGCTGATTACTTCACGGTATGGAGCGATGGTACGATCGATGTAAATCTAGCGGACCCTCATATGATTTCTTTGGTGACCGGTGTTACCCTGGCGACAGCTACCCAGTTCGTTCGACACATTTGGGGACCGGACGGAATTCCATTTACAAGCGATGACCAGCCCTATCAGAATTGGAATGATGTTATGCTGCAATTGGGGATGTCATCCCAACAATTTCAAATCGTGCAAAATCTGCTGAGCCTGTCGAGTACGGTCGATCGCGTGGACAGTACCGGGGTCATCGGAAAGTATTCGACGACGATCTCGGTTGTAGCGAAGCGTCAATCGGTTCCGGTTGCTTACTTGTTATGGCAGGAAAAGTAGATCGCAGCCAACTCTCGCTCGTTCGTTGCATGAACGGCAACTGGGAACTCTGGAATTTCCCAGCGTCGAAACGGGCGCAATTCGTTCGGCGGCTAGAGAATCCGAAAGCGGCCGGGGGCCACGTGATAGTGGCGTTGCCTTTAAGACAAACGGTCAGCTATGCGACCTGGGTGCCAACAGCAGACCGAGAAGTAGTGCCGGAAATGGTGCAACTGCAGCTGGAGAAACGCGGCTTAGTGCAAAAGCAAAACGCGGCTTCTTCTCTCGATGTGCGGATTTTGGAGGTCCAGGAGGAAAGAGCGCTCGTATTGGCCATCGTGCTACTCCCTGACCTTGCACCGGAGCTGGCGATCGAGAATGCCGTCCGCTTTGAACCGGAGCCATACACGCTACCTATCCCTCAAGACCGGCTCATTATTTGGCGAGAACGGCAGCGCTTGGCTATGACCATTAGCCGGGGTCGCGATCCCATCCATTTTCAGGTCTTGTCCACGGAAGAAGTCTCGGACGAGAGTGTGAATGAGATTCGGTGTATCCTTCTTCAGCTGGAATCCCAGCATTTGATTAACGAGTTACTCGGCCTGGCAATTTGGGGGGAATTCACCGATGAAGAAGTGGAGCGGCTGCAGCAAGGTCTTGCTCTCAAAACATTTCGTGAATCAGTTCCACCTCCGAGTCTGCCGGCGACGGCGTCAAAATTGTTGCCGCTTCAAGTTTCAGTTCTCCATGAGAAAGCTAGGCGACGCAGCCGGATTCGGCGTTTAATCGCCGCCGCTGCTGGTATCTATTTACTCGGGATTCTGGGAATTATTGCTTATATCTTTTGGCAGCAAAGCCGGATCAACCAGTTACAGAATCAGTTGACCGCAGAGCTTCCCACCGTAACCGCGGTCCAGGGAACAGCCGATCAGTGGCGCAAAGTGCAATGGGCGGTCGACCCGAAAATGTATGCCGTGGAACTCTTACATCAGGCGGCTGATCTGCTTCCACCTCAGGGGATGCGAATGACCGCGTTTCAAATCGAGAAAGGCAAAGTGATTATTCGTGGTGAAGCCAGCACTGCGGCAGCGGCGTTCAAATTTAACGAAGATATTAAGCAAAATGCGGCTCTAAAGATTTTCCAATGGGAGATGAAAAGCCCAAGCCTGCGGCCGGATGGTCGAGCCGAGTTCATTATAGAAGGAGAACCTAGCGTTGCGAAAGTGGACTAAAGGCGAACGGCGATTGCTCATCATGCTGGGGGTGGCCGTCCTGGTAATGGGCACCTTCTATATAGTCAGCTATCTGCTCGACATTGAATCGGGCTTGGCCCTGAAGATTCGCGGTCTGGAAGCAAACGCCAATACCGACCAGATTTGGCTCCGCGAAAAACAATTCTGGCTGGACCGCAAGCAGTGGATTGATCAAAAGCAGCCTCGAGTGGCGGCCGGCGCGGTACCACAGTCCGAGCTTTTGCAGTCTCTGACGACGAGCGCACAGAGTCACAAGCTTACCATCCAAGAGCAGGGCTTTACCGACGCCAAAAGCACGGCCAACTACCAGGCGGTGGCGGTCCGTCTGAAGCTGACTGGCGATCTAAAAGACGTGATTCAGTGGCTGGTCGATGTTCAGCAACCGGAGAAATTCCAAGCCGTCACCAATCTTTCTTTGAAAAGCCAGGAGAAACCGCCGGCGGTCGACTTGGAACTAGATGTTGCACGTTGGTACTCGCCTCACACCTAAAGAAAGAGTAAAGAAGCAACCATGTGGATCTTAAACCACCGCCCCTCGGGACCACGCGCGATAGCCGCTTTAATAGCAGGGTGTTGGCTACTCGCGGGAGTTAGCCTCTCAGACGATACCCTTCCTAAGGGATTCGAGGTTAGCCGGTATCAGCAGCTCTGGGAACGAAATCCGTTTACCTTAGTGACCCCTTCGCTTGCTCAGGGGCCGGCATCGCCTTTTTCCAAACTTATCCTGGTCAACTGGCTGCATGATAAAGGCAAAGACATCTTATTCGTTCAAGATACGGAGACCAACGAAGTCAAAAAGGTAACCAAGGAAGCGGGCGCCAATTCCGACCAGTTACGCTTGCTGGAAATGGTGCCGAACCAAAACCCAAGCCTGATCGTGGCGAAACTGACCAATGGACGGGAAGAGGGAGTCGTTAAATTCCGGTTTGATCAGCAGCAGAATGCGCAGGTGACGGCCGCGAATCTTCCGGGTCAAAGGTTTGTGCCCGGCCAGGTCCCGGGCCCAAATAATCAGTTTGGGAACAACGTACCCGTCCCGGTACGCAGGATGCCGCAAATGCCCCCTACGCAGGGTCAAAACGTGCAGCAAGCGAATCCTGCCAATGCCCCGGACGCGCAAGAGATTCGGCGGCGGCGGATGTTGCCAACGCCAGCCCAAAATCAGGTTCCGGTTCAGCAAAACGCGGTTCAGCCTCAGCCTCAGCAAAATAACGTTCAGCAAAACAATAATGCCGGCGCGGAATCCGACGACGACGAATAACATGAAAATACCTCGGCTCCTCCTTTTTGGGCTTATATTCTCGTGCTGGTGCTGTCCTGGTTGGGCCCAGAATACCCAGACCGTCGCAACGTCAGAAGGCGGGGATCCGCCTCAGACGACTTTGAACAAGAAGGCGGCCGCTCCGGGAGATACGCCGGGTGAGACTTCGACTATCTCCGCAGTTAACGCCAATATCTCGACGATCTTGCAAGACTATCAGGAGTTGACGGGTAAAACCGTGATCGAAGATAGCAATCTGAGCGCAAACGCGGTTCCCATCACGATCATGGCGCCCAACCCAATGCCGCGAGACCAATTGGTCCGGCTGATCGAAGCGGCCCTTTTGCTTAACAATTACGCTTTCGTTCCGGGCCCGAGCGACAACACGGTCAAGATCATCAACTTAAATACCGGTAAGAACCCCCGAAGCGAGGGAATCCGTCTTTATACGACGCCAGATAGTTTACCGGAAGGCGAGCAAATCGTGAGCTATTACATGCCGCTGAGTTACATCTCGGCGACCGAAGCGTTAGCGGTTTTTCAGACGCATGTTTTACCTCGGGCATACACCGCATTTGTGCCGGTGAATAGCGCACAAGCGGTGGTGATTACGGAGAATACCAGCGTCATCAAAGAATTGCTTGCGCTCAAACAATTGATTGATGTTCCGCCGGCAGCCACGGCCACGGAGTTCGTTCAACTGATCCGAGCGGACGCCGAAAAAGTGACCGATACACTGAATAAATTGCTCGAGAATCAGCAAAAAGGGGCGGGCGGCCCTCAGAACCCGGGTGCTCCTGGCAATGTCCAAGTTAATTACTCTACCGGTGGAGCCGGAATCAGCGGACTCCAAGCCCAACTGGTTGCCGACGCGAGGACGAATCGAATTCTGATAGTTACCCGGCCGCAAAATATGGCGCAGTTGCGGACCCTGATTCAGGCTTTTGATCAGCCAAACCTGGCGGACAAACCGCTCGAGTATAGACTCCGTTATGTTCCAGCCGGAGATGTTCTCCCAGTACTTAAGGACCTGTTATCTGAGGAACCGCAACAAGGCGGGCAAGGCGAGACCGGTGGCACCGGCCAAGGTCAACAACGGCAAAACCAACAACAACGAAGCGTTAACCTTTCCAGCAACACCTCCGGTGGAACTGGGACAGGTTCTTCGAGTTATGCCGGCGGTTACAGCCCTAGTAGCTCCAGCGGCGGCGCAGGCAGCCAGGCCGGCCAAGACCTCCTCCAGGAGCCAAACGAAGAGCTCGGACCGCAGGCCATCGTCGTCGGTAAGACCCGGGTGATTTCGGATGCGAAAGATAATAAGATCGTTGTGATCGGTCCCCCTGAAAGTATCCAAAAGGTTCGAATGCTGTTGGATCGTTTGGATCAACGGCCGCAACAGGTCTATCTGGCTACTGTTATCGGTAATTTACAGCTCAACGGGGAGACAGATTTCGGAGTGGATTGGGCTCAAACTTTCAAGAAAATCTCCGGCAGTAGTGGTATCGCATCCGCCAATCTGAATAGTCAGGGGATTACCGGTTCGGGTACCAATGGCACTGGCGTAGTTAACCCCTCCCAAATCCTAAGCAATGCGCTGATACCCGGGCTCCAGGGTTTAACTCTGTACGGAAAGATCGGTGACGCAGTTAGCGTCTTTGTTAGAGCTTTGGATACCAGAGACCACTTTACTGTCTTGGCTCGTCCGGCAGTCTACACCGCAAACAATAAACGGGCCGTGATTTCGAACGGCCAACAAGTCCCGATTCCGGGGACTTCGCTTTCCAACGTTCCTACGACGACGACGGGTACCACGACGGGCAGTGTCGCATCCGTAGAGTCAACCGTGCAGTATGAGAATGTCGAGCTCAGACTGGAAGTGATTCCGCTGATCAACTCGAACAACGAAGTGACCCTAAAGATAGCTCAGATTAATGACACTCTCGGTAGCAACGTGAATATTTCTGGAAACGAGGTGCCCATAATCAATAGCCAGCGCCTAACGACGACGGTAACGATTCCTAGTGGTGCGACCGTGGTGCTAGGGGGATTAATTCAGGATACTATTCATAAAACCGACAACGGTATTCCCTATGTGGATAACATCCCGTATCTGGGACGTTTGTTTAAATACACGACCAACATAAAGGATCGAACTGAGCTATTGATCTTCATTCAGCCCACTATTGTCGATAATAACGTCGAGGCCTATCGTGCTAGTCTGAAAGAAGAGAAACGGTCGGTGGTAGGTTCCGAAATGAGCGATCTCGCTCATCCCAGCGATTACGCGCAGCCTCTGCAGCAGAATAGGAAGAAGCTGAAGAACCAGAAGTAGGTGTGGCAACCGCTAGGGGGTGGCACGAAGTAATCAGTAACCAGTAAGTCAGTAATCAGTTTATTGGGCCTGCTTCCGGACTGATTACTGACACACTGATTACTGATTACTTCGTGCCACGGCCGAGCGTGTTTTGTCTACTCGCTGCGAAAGTCCGTCACCGGACCGGCGACTTTCTTTCCCCGATGCCAAACCGCGGCGATCTTCTCCGTGTTGGCTATATCATCCAACGGGTTTGCCGCGAGTACGATAAGATCGGCCAGCTGTCCTGGTTTCAACGTCCCTCGATCGGTAAGATTCAGCAAAGCCGCGGCGTTGCTGGTGGCGCAGCTGATCGCCTGCAACGGCGTGAGACCACTGCCTTCCATCAATTGTAGTTCCCGGTGTTCTGCAAAACCAGGGATACGGGGAGGAATGGCGCCGGAATCGGTGCCAAAGGCGACTTTTACTCCGGCGTCATACAAGGCCTTTATATTGGCTTGGTTAGTTGCAACTGCCTGTTTGAAGATGGGAACGCGCGGACTTTTTAGCGTTTTCTCCAGATAAGCCGGATCGCTCAGTTGAGCTTTCAGAGCCGGCTGCAACGCGTTTTGAAAGAATGGTTCTTTGGTCCAAGCCGGTTGTTCCGCAAAGATATAGGAACATTCGTCCAGATTAAGCGTGGCAATGTACCAAACCGACCGAGCCTTCATCTCGTCAATGAACTCAGTATCGACCGGTCGATCGCGAACTCCGTGGGCGATGATATCTATTCCCGCGCGGAGTACAGCTTTGGCGTCTTCCAGGTAATAGATATGAGCTGCTACTCGAAAGCCGGCGTGATGGGCTTCCTCGATGACGGCTTTATAAATTTCCGGCTTCATCTTCGGAGAAGTTGCCAGCAAATCGTCCACCCAGATTTTTACGAGATCGGGATGGCCGGCTACGATTTCTCTGACCGCAGTTCTGGCTTCTTCGGCCGTCTCGGGCCGATAGAGCTGATCAGTACTAACCGGGATCATGGCCGCCGGAGGAGCGCCCAATGGAGCACCGATGCCACGGAATGCACCAAATAGGTCGGCTCCTTGAGACTTGCCTGAGTGTTGGTCGTCGCGCAGTTGATAAAATAAGCTGCCGTTTAGGCCTAGCGCGGTGACGGTGGTGACGCCATAGGCCTCATATTGGCGCAGCTGACGAAGAATATTCTGCTGATTGTAATTTTCCGGTTTTATCGAAATCCCATCCACGAGCCCAACATGCGAGTGATCGGATATCAGTCCTGGAATGATGGTTTGACCATGACAATCGATGACCGCGGTGTCGTTGGGAAACTTGATGGAATCCGCCGGTCCGACCGCACTGATGGTCTCTCGCTGAATTACTAACGCGGCGTTCTCTAACGGGGGTTCACCTGTTCCGTCAATTAACCGAGCACCAATCAACGCGACGGTTTGTCCACCTTCCTGGGCGTTCGATATTCCGGTCGCGCCTGAGAATAGCCCAAGCGAAAAGTACAGAGGGAAACAACAGATCTTGAGGCGCATACGTTGTTAGTTTGGGAAGTTGAATCCAACGAATCGGGGCCGTCTCTATCCGAGGTCGTGGAGAACTTAGTCTCCATCGACGAGAATTGCTCAAATAATTGTCGCGAACCGGTAGGGACGAGCTCCTGACTGCGCAAAGCGACTCGGCTGAGCTCGCCGAAGTCCTGTCCGACGTAGCTTTCGGCGCTCGTTGGTTGGCAGTTCTGTCAGCGAGCGAAGTCGGAAGACCGAAGCGCTTCACGAGTGCGCTACAGAATAGTTTCACCGAAGACTTATCCCGAAGAGCGTCGCAAGCTTTGTAACAAACGCATGAAGATGGCTAGGACAGTTTGCCCGCCATTCGGCAAAGCGCTTGGACAGCGATTCTGTTGGGTCTGAGGGTTTCCGATTGAGAAAAGTGACCGCTTCCCAACCGGCCGGATCTGCTTCAAAGAATGGCAGGAGGTGAGTGGCGATGATGATATTCTTAGCTCGTTGATCTGCGTTTCTCCGCAAAGCGGTTTGGTTCTCGCGGAACCAGGCGGAGAATGAAACCGGAAGACGATTTTCCGGCAGAGCAAGGCGTTGCTCGACGTAGTCGTTAAGCCATGGAGCGTAGACCTGCCAGGCAGGGTAAGGAGGATGAGTTGCCCACGTGCGACTCATCGCTCGCAAGACGAAGAGAGATGCCGTTTCACACAGGCTTTCTTCGAGCCACAGGTTAGGATTAAGTACCTTGGAGACCGCCGGTTGCGAATGATCGGCGAAGTTAGCCAACGCGTGGCAAAACTCGTGGGCAAATTGAAAGCTGTACTGGGCCCAGCGCGTGTCGCGCGCGGATAGTCCGATCGCAATGCGACCCTCGCGCGTCCGATGCAGATCAATTTGGGGGTGATCCGCCCGATAGTAAACATCGATACCATCGAGTTGAGTGTGGGAGCAATAACGGAAGAGTTCTTCTCCGGCAGAGCGTAGCGCCACCGTAATATCCGCCACGCTCGCTTTGCCAAACACGTTGGCTTGGACTCGGATATCGAGCGGTTGGCCCTTAATAACAGCCGGTTTTTCTTGGGCTTCGGTTGCGCCGTCTCCAGAACTGCAGAAGAGTCCGCAGACCGCCACCAAGACCGAAATAGTGACTTTCAACCTGCACGAGAAACGATGAGAAACCTTATTCGAGTCTCTTTGCGCAGTCGGAATTTCGTCNTTGGAATNTGGAGATTTTGGCGACCGGGAATCACGCTCCGTAGGAGCGAAATCTTTGTAGATATCGGTACCGAGATTGCGACTAGCTCCGTAGGAGCGCCATATTACCGGCCCATACCCGCCCACGAATTTGCATCCGGAGAATTGCCGAAACGGTTTAAGGCGGCGCACAATAAACGATACCTTTTCCAATCTGTGAGGATGTTTCCGCGTCCTCAAGTTTGCGAGCGCCCTCTATATGCCGCTCCTATGGAGCTGCCGCCAATGCTCTTTATCGGCAAGCTATAAAGATTATGCTCCTACGGAGCGTATTTTTGGCCGCGCAAACTTCCAAACTCCACGGACGAGCCGGCCGCCGTCGCTTCGCTTTGGCGCGCCCTCGATTCAGCATTGGGCACGCCGTTGAGCTTTGCCGCGACGTAGGCCTTGCGCAGTCGGGAGCTCGTCCCTACCGATTCTCCTCAAAAGGTGAAACGGATACCAGCCGATACACTCTGCGAATCGTAGTTAGTACGCGCGAGCTCACCGTCATAATAAACGTAGGTAGAAATGCGATCGTTCCATAGGACGGCGACGCCGGCTCCGATCAGCAAACTATCCCGGCCGATTTTTGGCCCGACTACGGAAAAACTGTTTCCGGCTCCATTGGCAAAGCTAGCTACGATCGAATAGGCGCTGTCGTCGTATTCGTGTTGCCAGGAGGCACGGATCTCCGGCCTGAAGAGTACCCCACCGATTTTCAGGTCGTAAGACACTTTGATTCCCAATGCGGTGCGGAGTGAGTCGACGCTTTGATCAGCCAACCTTAGCGGGGCCAGCGAGCCTTTCTCGGTAAAGCTGTTCAAGCTAGCATAAGTGTATTGAAAGCTCGCAATAGGGCCGATGATGAGAGCCCCTTGTGTCCAGTCATAGCCGCCGGCGGCCAGAACGTTGAGGTTCGCACCGTCAGTACTGCCGTTGGCTGTACCGAGGAGAGCCGGGCGATGGGTATCATAATTACTAATACCTCCACTCACCGAGGTATCCACGTAAAAACCGTTCCCGAAGGCCGTCGCATAGAAACCTCCAGTTCCGCCGTCAACGTCGATACTGCCGTTGCCGGCAAGGTCAATTCCAGTGTGTGCGTAACCGCCGGTCAAACCGATGGCGAAATTCGAAGCGATCCGATAGTCGACACCGAGAGTGACTCCTCCGGTACGAAGGTTGAAGCCGCGGGCTCCATCAGCCGTACTAACATCTGTAAATTCGCCAAGGCCGGTGGCGAAAAAGCCCCAGCGATTCTCCGGTATCGGCGCTGTCACCGACGGGCCCGTCTTGCCTTCAGAGCCGGTTGGCCCGGACAGTCCCTCGCTGAAACTAGGGGTAGTGCCGTTGATGGTGAAGCCAGTCGAACTAAAACCATTACTACCCTTCCGAAGATCATCGAGCCGCCGCTCCAGGTTAGCCGTCTGCACGTTCGCCAGCGAGACCGCGAGATCGAAAACCGAGGTCAATACTTCGGGAGCGATTAACGTAAAATCGTTGCAAAGTTGGTTAATCGGTTGGTTGTCGAGAAAGGTAATCAGCGCAGCGGCGCGCGGATCACCTACTGCACTGTTTAAGGCTTGAGCTACCGCAACCGAGTTCGGATTACAAGCCGCGTCCACAAAATTGCCTTGGATTGCTTCCAGCTCTACCCCGCCCGGCAGAATCACGACCTGGGTTTTGACAATCGTGTCCTGGTTACTGAAGCTGTTCAGGTTTTGAATCGTGCTGAAAGATCCGGCGACGCTGTTTGCGGTAAGGAAGACGAGCTTATCGCCGGGCTGGAAGTGGAAGTTGCCCGTGCGCACAAGTTGGAGTGTGCCGGCGAGCGTCGCGTGACCAGTCACGGCCAGCACACCAAAATCTCCGGGCGCCAGACCCCCGATTTCAAGGTGAAATATACCACTATTCGTCTGAGTGAAATTGCCTTGAATCGTCAATGTTCCGAAAGGATTGCCCGGGCTGACTACCCCAGAGTTAGTAACGTTTCCGCGAATAGTCCCCGTACCCATCAAGGTTCCGCCATTTTCGATGGTTAGCGCTGGTGTGGTTAGAGTCACGCTTTGACCGAGGCTCAAGGTTCCCGTGATTACATCGGTCGACACCGGAGCGGCTAAATCTTCATCGATGATCCAAGTCCCGCCTTGCACACTCAAGGACCCCAACCCGCTGATCGCGCCGGTAACGGCTTGACTGATCGTTTCTTCAATCGGCCCGTCCAGAATTAGTTCATTCCCGGAATTTGGGCCCAGGTTCAAGTCCCCTTTGATTGTGCCGCCGGTCACCAGCGTTACGGTGTTAACCCCGGCGCCGAGTTCCACGCTGCCATTGACGGTCCCGCCATTGGAAAAGATCGTGTTTCCTGAGCTTAATGTGGCGTCGATGGCCACGCCGTTACCTCCGGTGATCGTGCCGCCGGCTTCGTTTGTTAGGCTGCCGCCGGCGCCGATTATGACTCCGGTGGAGTTCGCTGAGATAGCGCCAGAGTTTGTGATGTCTACCGGTGCCCCATGGGTTTGGATTCCAACACCTCCCCCGCCAAGTCCCTCAATTTTACCGGTGGCGTTGTTTACAATTGTTCCACCGGCCATCAGTGCAATTGCTCTGCCTCCAGAAATGGATCCTGAGTTAAACACATGCGTTACTCCGGTGCCAGTTAAGGCGTTACCCCCCCTGATACCGTAGTTGGAAGAGCCAAGGGAGATTTCCCCGCTGATTACTGCATTCTGATTGTTGTTAACGGTACCACCCTGGTCCATTGCAATGGCATCACCAATTCCTATAATGGTTCCAGAATTCGTTACGGTTCCACCGTCGTGGACTTTAGCCGCAATACCGGTTAAGCTTTTCAGCGTTCCGTTTGCTTGTACTGTCAGGCTTTGGAAGATATCCAGAATTCCTTTATTTTCGATGACCGTGCCACCGGGGCCGTTTATGGACCCGATGGTAAGGCTGCCGACCTGAGCGGTCACAGGTGTCTTGGTCAAGTTTGGCCTAGCGCTGCCGGTGGTTATTCGTTTTGCAGGTTTAGTACCAGGAGGAACGGTCGGTGAAGGTGTCGGTTGAATTTGGGCCGTNCCGCCGTCTGCTACCACCACAACCGAGGTAGAGGTTGGTACGCCGTTGCTCCAATTTCTGGAGTTAAACCAATTCGAGGTGCCCGGATTGATCCAATTCGTAGCGCCCCCCGCCGTAACCGCTGGATTCAAAGCCGTTCCGTGACTATTCACCAAGTTAGTCGAGCCTGACGAGGGCATAGGAATCGCGTAAGGAGTGAGCGGTGAAACGTGGAAACTAACGCCTAAGGACCTCTCCGCCATTCCCAGATTGCTCGCGTCTTGAAAATCGAGCGATTCTGCTGTGGCTGACAAGAGCCAGTCGGGAAGTTGCTGCGCGTGAAGTGCGCTGGCAGTTATGAAAACACTGAAAACAATGCTGTAGTGACTGCCTAAAAAGAGAGGCAGACGCGGGATCCTGGTTCGGACTGGGTTTTTCATTGCGTGCGGTGTAATGGCCATGAGGATCTGCCTGTCAGGAGCCTGGGACGACCGAAACCGTCGTTAGACACGAACACCTCGGTCCCTTAGCCCCAGTATAAGTGCGGGTGGAACACCATGGCATGAGCTCCGAAACGCTTTGTAGGACAAGTGTGATAGAGGAATCAAGACCAAACCGCTTGGAAAGAATTTCACCACAGAGACACAGAGATCACTGAGACAGAGTTGGATAAGCATTCTGTCTGCCTCTTCCTCAGTGATCTCTGTGTCTCTGTGGTGAAATTCTAGACGTGCTTGCCTTGTGCCGTCGTCTTCCCTACAAAGGGGTTCTCGCCATGAGAAATCTAATTTTCAGATGTGTGGCGCTGGTGGTGTGTATTACCTTCCAGATCTCGGAGATCTTTGCGTTTGGTGAGAATCAGACCCTGCGGATTATACAGACCCAAACCATGTTTATCCGGCACACGGCCACGGAGTACCAACGCCGGGTGGCAGAGCAGAATGCAAAGGCCTTTTTCAGTCACTTAACGCCNGAGAAGAAGGCTGAACTGAAGAAAAAGAAAATCAAAACGGTTTTGATCCCGACCGTCCGCAGCAAGGAAACCTCACCCGCAGCGAAAGAAGTCAGGATGCGCTTCTCTCTCGAAGGGGAATCTTTGATCGACGATTATGCTTACGAGGTACAAACCCCGTTGCAGGCTGGCACCATAGCCAAGCTCAGCGGCCTCGATCCTGAGTACGTCGGGCAGTAAACGGTTATAGGTTATAGGTTATA
>JGI25616J43925_10000203_pt1 | contig 19657 bp, 13 predicted proteins | sample GraSoi2013_100cm_FD_43925 | JGI IMG/M metagenome (IMG submission 43925) | reverse complement strand
AAGGACGGTTACTCATTGTGCTGATCACGAAAATTCTGGCGTAGAGACGTGGCAGTGCCACGTCTCTACCTTCAGATTCTTCCGAAACAAGAGTGCTCTCTAGCGGGTAGAGGTCCCTCGCTCCGCTTCCGGAGTTGGGATAAAGGCTTCTTGCANCAACTCGACGATATGTTTGACCGGAAGCTTCATGCCGCGTTTTTCCACGCCGGCGCGAAGCTGAATCAAGCAGCCAACGTTAGCTGTGGCGAGCATCTGTGCTGAGTCGGTGACGGAGCTAACGTCGTCCATCTTGGCCTCAAGAATCTTCATGGAAAGTTCATTCTGCGCAACGTTGTAGACACCGGCGCTGCCGCAGCATTGGTCCGCATGGGGGAGTTCTACCACTTCGCAGCCGATCGCTTTGAGCAATTCTCTCGGCGCGGAACGGATACGCTGGGCGTGGGCCAGGTGGCATGCGTCCTGATAAGCGATTTTCTGGTTGAGCTTTTTGGGCGGCTCGCGCAGGCCGATTTTTGCCAGATATTCCGTTACGTCTTTTGCTTTCGCCACAAATTCTTTTGCGCGCTCGGCGTATGCAGGATCGTGCTCCAGCAGATCGTGATATTCCTTGAGCGTCGATCCGCAGCCGGCGGCGTTGGTCACGATGGCGTCATAGTCCGCGCTCAGGAAGACTTCGATGTTCTTGCGCGCGAGATTGCGTGCTTCATCGCGGAAGCCGGCATGAGAGTGCAGCGCGCCGCAGCATCCCTGGCCCGCGGGAATGTGGACTTCGATTCCATTTTGCGTGAGCACCTGCACTGTGGCCCGGTTCAGATGAGAGAACGCGACGTTGTTGATGCATCCGGCAAGGAACGCGACTTTACCGCGACGCTCGCCTACGGCCGGGAATACTTTGCCAATCTCGCCGAAGAAGAATTCGGAATCAATGCGCGGCGCCAGACGGTCCAGATCACTCATCCCCAGTAACTTCAGCAAGCCGGTTTTGCGTGCGAGCGTCTGCAAGCCTGAGCGCTGATAGAAGCGGGTCATCGCGGCCATAAACCGGAGCAGCGCAAAGTTGCGCAGGACTTTGCCGTAAAAGAATCCACGCAACATCCGTTGCACGAATGGCCGCCGGTAATGCTGTTCGATCTGCGCTCGCGCCCGCTCCACGATCTTGCCGTACTGCACGCCTGACGGACACGCGGTCTCGCACGCCAGGCAGCCGAGGCAGCGATCAATGTGCTTGACGAACGCTTCGCCCATGGGCAGCGTGCCTTCGTTCACGTGCAGGATCTGGTATATGCGTCCACGCGGCGAGTCCATTTCCAGGCCGAGCGTTTTATATGTAGGGCAATGGTTCAGGCACAGCCCGCAGTGTACGCAGGTTGAGAGCAGCTCCCAGGTTGGCTGGTCAGGGCCGGCAAACTCGGGCGACATTTCTCCTGTTCCGCGCACGGTATCGACTGTGGTCTGTTCAGACAATGAATCGTCCCCGGTTGAGAATGTTTTTTGGATCAAGCGCGCGCTTGACCGTCCGCATCATTTCGACATCGGTCGGCGTGGTGCCCCAAACGTCAAAGTGATTTTTGGCTTCTTTGGGACAATACGCCACCTCGGCCGACGATCCCTGCGGCAGGAGCGCGCGAAATGCCGAGACGCAGTTGGCATACTGCATGGCCGCGGGTGGATCAACCGGAAAGGGAATGAATGCCAGCACCAGATTTCCTGTTCCCGCCCGGCCGACCACCGCAGGAAGGAAGTTGTGCTCCGCTGCCGTGCGCTCCAGCGCCTGGATAGCGGAACCAACGTTTTGAATGGCCAGGTGCGTGTAGACGATGAGCGCATTCTGGTGCCGCGCGAGCACGTTGCGGTCAAAGTGCGAAATCCACGACCATTGCTGTGCTTCTGCGGGACCTTCTGATTCTCTTGTGACNGCGCTGCCCAGTTCGCGCTTGTAGCGTGCCAATACGTTGTCACTTCCGGCGGCGCGCAGAACGATCTGCCATTCCTTCGANGGTAACGCAACGGCGCGGCCGGGAGCATACTCGTCAGGATCACGCGTCACTGGCGGATCGCACAGATACTCCGACGCGCGCGGCGAGACAATCTCCATGCACATTGGAGCCAGCGGTGACGGCAATATTTTGTCGCGAAACGCGAGCGCCTCGTCGAGCGAAGCGAACGAGCAGACGAAGGTGCGTGTCTGCGCCGGCTTGGGGAAGACCTTGAAGTTGATCTGCGTGATCACGGCGAGCGAGCCATAGCTGCCGATCATCAGCTTCATCATGTCGTAACCGGCAACGTTTTTCACCACGCGTCCTCCGCCTTTGGCGACGCGTCCGTCAGCGGTAACGAATTGCACGCCAATGCAAAACTCGCGCANCCCGCCAAAGCTATGCTTCAACGGTCCGGTGGAGGCGGTTGCCGCCAAGCCACCCAAGGTTGCTGATTCGAGCGAAGACGCGTCATAGGGAAGCCACTGATTGTGCGCGGCCAGTTCACGCTGCACGTCGGCAAAGCATGTGCCGGCATCGATCACGACAGTGAGGTCGCCGGGATCGTAGTGCTCAATACGGTCCATGCGCCGGGTGGAAAGAAGAATATCGATACGGTCGGGCACGCCGCCAATTTGCTGCTTGGTGAATCCACCCGCCGGCGCGACGATCAACTCGTGCGTGTTGGCGAACTTCATCACGGCGGCGACTTCTTCCGTTGAGGCCGGCGCAACCGTTACTGAAGGAACAACGCCGCTGATCTCGCGTGGTTCGTGCGAAACGTTGGCGTCGCCCACGATTGCCGCCAGTTCGTCATTCAGTGAAGTTGTGGTTTGCGCGCTCACACCGGAACTCCGGCCACGGGCTCGACTTTCGCTTTCGGCAGCGGACCGGTGATTTCGCGACAGGTGCGCGTCTCCGGCAGCATCTTCTGCGGATTGAGAATGGAATCGGGGTTGAAGGAGTTGCGCAGCCGGATCATCACGTCCAGATCGTCGTCAGTAAACATGGAGGGCATCAGGTTCATCTTCTCCATGCCCACACCGTGCTCTCCGGTGATGGACCCGCCCACGCTCAGCACGTATTGCATGATCTCTTTACTGGCCTTGCGGCTGGCCTTGAACTGCTCCGGATCGCGGCCGTTGAACAGAATCAGCGGATGAAGGTTACCGTCGCCGGCATGGAAGACGTTGCCAATAATCAAACCGTAAGCTTGACTGATGCGCTCGATCTCGGCCAGCACGGCAGGAATCTTGGTGCGCGGGATCACGCCATCCTGCGTGTAATAAGAGGATGAGATTCGCCCAATGGCGCCGAACGCCGTCTTGCGGCCGAGCCAGAGCAGTTGGCGCTCTTGTTCGTTCTTGGCGCGGCGGACCTCGCGTCCGTTTTGCTTGAGACACACGGCTTCCACCGCCACTGCCTGCTCTTCCACAACTTCGTTCAAGCCTTCCAGTTCGATCAGCAGCACCGCGGCTGCGTCCAGCGGATACCCGGCATGAACAGCGGCTTCCACTGTGCGCAGCATCCAGCCATCGAGCATCTCGAGGGCCGCCGGGGTGATGCCGCTCTGCGTGAGCGCGACCACCGTCTTTGCGGCGTCGTCGACTGTATTAAAGATCGCCAGCAATGTCGCCACGCGCTCAGGCAGCTTCGTCAGCTTTACGATGATTTCAGTTGTCACCGCCAGCGTGCCTTCGGAGCCGACAAAGAATCCCGTCAGGTCGATACCGCAGGAGTCCTGCGCCCTGCCGCCGAGATCGACGATGCGTCCACTCGGTAGCACGACTTTCAATCCGGTAATGTGGTTGACCGTCACGCCAAGCGCCAGCGTGTGCGGACCTCCGGAGTTCTCCGCCACATTGCCGCCGATGGTGCAGGCCTTCTGGCTGGAAGGATCGGGCGCGTAGTAGTAACCGTACTTCGCGGTGGCATTGCTGAGCTCAAGATTGACCACGCCGGGCTGTACCACTGCGCGCTGGTTCGCGGTGTCAATCTCAAGAATTTTATTCATGCGCGCAAAGCCCAGGATGATCGATTCTTTCCGCGCAATCGCCCCTCCGCTCAGACCGGTGCCCGCGCCGCGCGGGACCACGGGAATCTTGTGTTCGCAGGCCAGCCGCATCACGCGCGAGACCTGCTCCGTATTCAGTGGCATCACTACCGCGCCGGGACGGCCTTTATCCACGCCCGCGTCATACTCATAGAGCATGAGTTCTTCGGGACGGTCGAGCACCGCCTCATTCCCAACGATCTTCCTGAGCTGACGGATGATGGAAGCGTCCATAAACAGAGCCTTTGGCGTGATTGTAACAATTCTGGCGAGATCGCGAGCGGCAACCCCGGCATTTCCTGACATCCGCCTGTAACCAATCCCAAAAATCCAAGTAATCAGTTCAGTAAGTCGGTCGCACTGTCCAAATCACTCCCGCGCAGTCAAATAATGGCAAGAGACGAATTGTCCGGGAACCGGAAGCTGATCGGTTTCGTAAGCACTCATGAGAGGCCAGTAATGCAGAATTTATTCGGCAATCTTCGTTATGTCTTAAGGCAGTTCCGGTTGTCGCCTGTTTTTACCACGGCGGCCGTACTCACATTGGCTCTGGGAATTGGCGGGACTACGGCAATCTTTACGCTGATCCACGCGGTCATGCTGCGTTCTCTGCCGGTTGCTGATCCGGCGCAGCTCTACCGGGTCGGCGAGGGTAACGATTGCTGTGTGGAAGGTGGTCCCCAGAACGTGTGGGGCATGTATCCCTACTCTCTCTATGAACGCCTCAAAACCGAGACACCAGAGTTCGAAGAGGTGGCTGCATTCCAGGCCGGTCCGGGCCGTCTGAGTGTGCGTCGGGAACGCGTGGAAACTACGGCCCGGCCTCTGCGCGCCGAGTATGTCACCGGAAGTTACTTCTCCGTGCTCGGCATCGGGGCGTTTGGAGGACGCGTGTTCACATCGAACGACGACACGGTGGGATCACCGCCGGTGATCGTGCTCAGCCATCATGCCTGGCAGACTACTTACGGTGGCGACACTTCGGTGGTGGGCTCGTCCTTCATCGTCGAAGGGCGTCCCTTCACCGTGATTGGAGTCACGCCTCCCGGATTTATTGGCGAAACACTGCGCAGCGATCCTCCTGATCTGTGGATCCCGGTACAACAGGAGCCCATGATCGACGGCAACGGTGGGTTGCTGCACAGCCCGTTCTCGGCGTGGCTGCGCATGATCGGCCGTTTGAAGCCCGGAGCCTCCGTGGACGGAATGTCCGCGCGCCTTACCGGAGTGCTGCGGCAGTGGATGGAGCATGATTCGGCGTATCCCGCCAACTGGATGCCGGACATTGTGCGCCTGCTTCCCCGGCAGTCGATCACGGTGGTGCCCGCCGGGGGCGGGGTCGCCCTGATGAAGGAATACTATGGGCGCAGCCTGCAAATCNTGTTGGGTGTTTGTGGCCTGGTGTTGCTGATCGCGTGCGCCAATGTAGCGAACCTGCTGCTGGCCCGCGGCGTGGCGCGTCGCGGACAGACTGCGATACGCATGGCTATCGGCGCAACGCGCGGCGAGATCGTCATGCAGGCGCTCACTGAGAGCGTACTGCTCGCGATCGGCGGCTCCATTGCCGGCCTGATTGTAGCGGTTGGAGCTTCACGGCTGCTGCTGGGATTGGCGTTTCAGAGCGCCCAGTTCGTGCCTATCAGCAGCGTGCCCTCCTTCACGGTATTAGGATTTGCTTTCCTGCTGGCACTGATCACGGGCGTCGTCTTTGGCGCCGCTCCTGCATGGTTTGCCACGCGCACCAATCCGGCGGAAGCATTGCGCGGATCGGGCCGCAGCACCGGAGACCGCGCTTCATTTGCCCGCAAAGCTTTGCTCGTACTGCAGGCCACTGTTTCCGTTGTGCTCGTCGCTGGGGCAACCATGCTGGCGCGGAGCCTCAACAAGCTCGAGCACCAGGACTTCGGATACAAGGTCCCCGGACGCGTGCTGGTCTCTCTGCACAATCCGGGCAGTGACAACACGCCGGCCAAGCTGAGCGCCTTCTATCGTCAGGTAGAAGAGCGGCTCAATCGTTTGCCCGGTATACAGAGCTCAGGGATGGCGCTCTATAATCCGCTGACCAACAATTGGGGCGAGTACATTCTGGTGGCAGGTCACCCAATCCCTAAACTGAACGGTGACGGCGAAGCCGGCGCCTCATGGGACCGCGTGAGCGCCAATTATCTGCAGGACCTGGGCGTGACCGTGCTGCGCGGGCGCGCATTCACGCCAGCCGACAATGAAACCACGGCGCCGGTGGCGATTGTGAACGAGGCGTTCGTGAAACGCTTTTTCAAAAGCAGTGAAGACCCAATCGACCAGCATTTTGGTCTCGATCTCCCGGAGAATGTGAATACNTTCCGCATTGTGGGCGTAGTGCACGATGCCAGGTTCGCCGGCTTTGAGCTGAACCTGCCGCCGCGTCCCATGTTCTATGTCCCGCAGNCGCAGTGGGTTAACTACAAAGACCCGCTGATGCAGAAACTCGAGTTGTCCTCCCATTCGGTGGGCGGAATCCTGCTGGTGACCAACACGCCTCCCGGCACCGTCGAGCCGCTGGTTGCGCGCGCGCTGGCGGAGATTGACCCCAACATCACGGTTATGAGCGTCAGGACCTTGCAGCAGCAAATTGATTTCTCTTTCCAGCAGGAGCGCTCGGTCGCAAGTCTGGCGGGATTGTTCGGAGTTGTCGCTCTCCTATTGGCCGCGATCGGACTTTACGGCGTCACCGCATACACAGTCGCGCAGCGTACACAGGAAATCGGACTGCGCATGGCGCTCGGCGCCGACCGCATGAAGGTGGTCCAACTGGTGCTGACTGGAGCCTCACGGCGCGTTCTCGCNGGACTCATACTCGGAGTGCCGCTCGCGATCGGCGCTGGACGGCTGATCTCTACACAACTCTACGGCGTTTCCTTCTGGGACCCGCTGGCGTTGAGCNTGGCCGCGGTCGCGCTGGCGATCTCTGCTTTTTTTGCTGCGATCATTCCAGCCAGCCGCGCTGCGAGCATTTCACCTATGAGCGCGCTTAGAACGGAGTAGACAGAGTGGACAGAGTGGACAGAGTGGACTTGGTGGACCTTGTGGACGTGCTTGGGAATCAGAGTTTCTTTTACGGGCACATTCGGCGTGTCCATTCTTTTCCGTCCACTCTTTTTGTCCACTAAGTCCATCAAGTNCACCTTGCTACCAAAGAACATGAAAAGGGTAGCAGAATTGTTGAGTCACAAGCCGGCCTTCTCGCCCAGCACATGCCAGCGCTCATAGAGCTGATCGACCTCTTTTTGGGCCTCGTTCAGTTCCGCCTGAGCGACCAGAATTCGCGGTCCATCGCTCGCTATGGCCGGGTCTTCGAGCGCCGCCCGCCTGGCTTGCAGCAACTCCTCGGCCTGCGCGAGTCGTTGTTCGATGGTCGAGTACTCGCGCGCTTCCATGTAGGACAGTTTTTTTCTGGCCACCACAGAAGGCTCGGCTGGCTTTGGCTTTTCTGCTCGCGCTGGTTCTTTCGGTGTTTGACTCTCGGCCATCCACGTCTCCCACTGCGAGTAGTCGGCGAAGCGCTCGGCTCCTCCACGACCGTCGAATCCCAGGACTGTTGTGGATATGCGGTCCAGCATGTAACGGTCGTGGGTGACCAGCACCAGAGCGCCGCGATATTCCAGCAGACTCTCTTCGAGAATTTCCAGCGTAGGGATGTCAAGGTCATTCGTGGGCTCGTCGAGCAGCAGCACGTCGGCGGGTTGCAGCATGAGCCGGGCGATGAGCAATCGCGCACGCTCGCCTCCTGAGAGCCGTCCCACGGGTTGATTCAGCTGCTCGCCGGTAAACAAAAACCGCGAAGCCCACGATGCCACATGAATCACTCGGTCCTGATAGACCACGGCATCGCTGTCTGGCGCGAGCGCCCTGCGCAACGTGATTGCCGGGTCAAGAACGCGAGTCTGGTCGAAGCAGATGATCTGCAAAGTCGGCGCGCGGCGGACTGTGCCCGCCTCGGGAGCAAGTTCTCCCTGCAGCAGGCGCAGCATCGTGGTCTTGCCACTGCCATTCGGACCAACCAGACCGACGCGCATGCCATTGGTAATCGTGAAATCAATCTCGCGAAAAAGCTGACGGCCCGCGACGGAATAACTCAGGCCTTCAAGCTCCAACAGCCGCTTGGTCTGCCGCTCTGTGGCGGAGAAGTCGATCTGTGTCGTCTCCTGGCGCGAACGTGTCTTGAGATCGGCGAGCTTGCCGATCATCTCGTTGGCCTTGTCGATCCTGGCCTTGGACTTCGTCGTACGCGCCTTGGGGCCGCGCCGCAGCCATTCAATTTCCGTTTGGACGCGGTTCTCCAGAGCATCCTGATGTTTGGCCTGCGCGTGCAGATACTCTTCTTTCTTTTCCAGGAACTCGCTGTAGTTTCCCTTCACCCGCAGCAATCCGTCAGGATAAGCGCGATTCAGCTCGGCCACCTCATTGGCGACATTTTCCAGAAAATATCGATCATGGCTGATCGTCACACAGGCGAACGCGGCATTTGTCAGCAAGGCTTCCAGCCACTCAATGCCCGCGATGTCGAGATGGTTGGTAGGCTCGTCGAGCAGCAGGATGTCAGGGTGCTGCACCAGGCCCTCGGCGATCGCGAGACGCTTCTGCCATCCGCCGGAAAGACTCGCGGCCGCGGCGTCAAACTCCGCAAACCCGGCACGACCCAGTGTCTCTCCGATGCGGGCTTCGTGGTCCGTTTCCGGCACTCCAATGCGCTGCAAGGCCTTCTGCAACACCGACCGCACGGTTTCGCCCGGCTCAAAGCGCGATTCCTGCTCCACGTAACTGAGTCTGGTCAGCCGCCGGACCGCGACCTCGCCGCTGTCAGTCTCGAGCTCTCCGGCGAGAATGCGCAGCAGCGTGGATTTGCCCGCGCCGTTGGGACCGATCACTCCAATGCTATCTCTCTCGGAAACCGTGAAAGAAACATTTTGAAACAGAATGACTGCCCCAAAGGCCTTCGAAATACCCTGTGCATTAATAATCGGTGGCAAGTACCGGAATTCTCCTCAAGTGGCTTATGGAGAGGATATCAATAGAACACAGCAGCCCGTCCCGGCTCACATCAGCGGGATTCTGCCTGACTACACTCGCAAGCCTCAACGCGCGCAAACTCCCAAGGAGGCGGGTGAATCCAAGTCTTCCATTTCACTACGAATCACGTCGCCGATGGAAGACGCATGCCAGCTTGCCTCGAGTTCGCCCGGAGAGTCCGCGCCGATCTGCAGGACCTGCGTCCGCGAGACATGATCGACCTGCAGTCATTCATCTGGGTGTAAGGCCCGGCTGAATATGAGGAATAGATTTCTCGTCAAGCAGGCGCCGCCGATGCCGCCACGCTCTTCTCGGCTTGGCATTGCGTGGCCAGGGAGCATTTGATTCTCAAAGACCGAAGCACGGCATACAAGCCAACCAGGTTTGGCAGGTTGATCGCGAAAATCAACAGAGCGATAGACCAACTCTCAGTGACCATGGCGACGGAATAAATAGAGGTTGGAAGCCCAAACAGGCAACACCAAAACAGTGTCAGGAAAAACATCAATCGCCGCGGACCGTATTGACGGATCTTCTTAAAGAATCCGACAAACAGGGTCTTCCTCCAGGGGACAAGCTGCGGTCCATGCTCCTGATAGGCCAGTTCCGCCACTGCCCATGTGCGGAAGACCAGCACCGCGATTAACGTTGGAATGCCGAAGAATGCGAGGGCAAACAAGCCGTTACTGCGCGTTCCGAAGACGCCTGTGAGGGTGCTGTGCAGAATGGTCAGCAGGACCATGCCGCTCAGAAAGAACATGATCTGGCCCAGCAGCATTCTCCAGCTCTCCGGAAACCGCATCAGCAGAGCTCTCTCCAGCGCGCCGGCAACCTTGCGATATCCCAAACAGCGTCTTCGTTCTTCCAGGGCCCACGCGCGAAACAGCAGGACGACTGCCAGGAAAAATGCCAGCACCAGGAAGGTGAACGATCGCTGCAACGCAGAGAGAAAAATTTGCCGGGAGAACTCGCCGGTATCCTGCGCGACCCCCAAGTGAAACAGGTACCATCCGCAGCCCACGATCGACACATAGGCGAGAAGGTGGAGCACCCAGCCGCGCCAGTCTGCCGGACGAAAGGTGAGGAAGAGCTTGTCGTAAAGCTTCAAACTTGAGTTGGGATCCAGCCTGATTGCCGCCAGCCGCGCGTTTAGTTTTTCCACGTTGGCGAGACATTCCTGCAGGCAGGTCTGCGCAGCCTGGGCCAGAGAGTCCTGGTGCGCGCGGCACAACCGATCGTTCGCGAACTTATTCAGAAGATCGGTGAGCTTACCGGCCTGCTCGAGCTCGCTGTTTCTCTTGGATAAGAGGGATCGGTTTTCCAGCAGGTCTGCCGAGGTCCTGGCTACCGCGATCACCGAACCCACTCCGCCTACAACGGAAACAATGGTCGTGAACACGGCCGGGGCCCAGTCCTTGACCTGTTTGACGTGGTCTGTAATGTCAGGACNTGCCTCGATCCACATGTCGGCCCACCTGCTTAAGTAGTGACGGTGAGCGGCGAAACGTTACATGTAAATCACATAAGAGCTGGTCCACAGCGTGGTCGGCAGAGTGCCCGGTTTGCGTGCGGTGATGATCACGTTGTAGTCGGCTGAAACCGGCAGTGAATCCAGAACTGACGCGCCCTCTGCCGGCTCAATCAGCGCCAGATACTTCAGGAAATCGTAGAGATAGGAATCGCCCTTGTAGTTGGGCGCCACAAACGCCAACTCGACGTTTTCTCCCGCAAAGTGCCAGGCCAGCGACGTGGCCATGGAGACGGCGTGCTCGTAGGCGGCGTCGCTGACCGCGCCGGGCGCGGGATTATCGAAGACCAGGCGGAGCCGGCGCTCGTCTTCGCGGGTGAACTCGCGGATCTTCAGCGTGCCGGTCTTGGCCGTGGCCTTCCAGTCGACGAAGCGCGCGGGATCCTCCGGCGCATGCTCGCGTATGCGGTAGAGTTCGGCGCCGCGTCCTTGCATGTAAGAGACGAACTCGCCGGTGATCATGGGCAGCACGTCGAGAAAGTCGCCCGCCTCGAGCAGTGCGGGGTAAACCACCAGTTCGCGCTCCAGGTTCACCCGGCGGCTCTTGGTGAGAAACGAAAACGGGAATCGCGTGGAGACGCCAAAAGTCCTCTGCGTATAGATTCCGCGGCGCGGGAATTGGAGGGGCACCTGCGCTTCCGCCGACCCGCGTGTGGGGACAAAGGTGAAATAGACCGGCTCGGTAAAAATGTCCGGGCCGCCGCCGGCGCCGGCCTGGTGGCGCAGCGTGTAATCCCTGAGGCGGACCCATTTGCGGTCTTTGGGAAAGACGAATTCCGTGCGCGCCCACTTCCAGTGCTTGCGCGCTTTTTCTTTGTCGGTTGGGCCGGAAACTTTTACCGAGAACGTCGGCATCCATCGCCGGGGATTGAGCAGACGTATGCGCGCGACCAGGGAGCGTCCGGCAAACGCATTCTCCGGCATGGCGACGTCGAGTTCCAGATGCCGCAGCACCGCGGCGGACGCGAATCCGGAGACCACGATGGCCGCGAGCATGGCGGCGAGAATAATAAAGAGCAGGTTGTTCGCGGTATTGAGCGCCGCAATGCCGATGACGAGTGCGACCCCGAGATAGGCCAGGCCTTCGCGCGTGACCTCATAGTTGAAGGCTTCACGCACGCGCCGTATGGCNACGCGCCGCGCCAGATAGGGAACGGTGGTGAGTCCGACCGCGCCGGCAAGCAACAGCGCAGCGGACGCGAATACGGTTGCGCCGATAACGTTGCCGGACTCGCGCGCAACGGTCGAAAAAATAGCCGAGGCGAAAGCGAGACCGAGCCCTCCCACGGCGATAAAGAAACGCAGCCAGGCTTCACCGTCGGCACGGGCAAGGGCGGACTTGAGAAAGGTGAGCACGCTGTCTCTAGTCTGGCACAAAGACAGCAAATAGTAATTAGCAGTTAGCAATTAGCCGGAGCGGCTTCAGAATCTCGCTTGCGCTCCATCGTAGCTCCAATATCTTAGATGTTCTTCCTCAGAAACTTCAGCACGATCTGATTGAACTGCTCCGGAGCTTCTTCGAACGGGAGATGTCCTAGACCCGCAAGCGTGATCAATTCGCAGTTGGGGATTTGCTGTTGCAGTATCTCGCAGGAGCGCGGATCGACCGCGCCGTCTCTGTTGCCGCTGATCAGCAGAGTTGGGGCTGTGATTTTGGGTATGTGCGGGCGAAGAGCGTCCATGTCGGACTGCCAGGTGCGAAGCGTGGCCAGAGCATTGCGTGCGCGGCCGGGTCTTACGATATTTGCGACGTAGCCGCGCCTTGCCTCGCGGGTTACGCTGGCCGGAGTGCCATACATTCGGCGGAGCGCGATCTGGTGGATGGGGCCGGAAAAGGGAAATGCCGTCCGGAGAAAAAGCCCGCCGAACCTGGTGTTGAAAAATTCAATTCGTCCGCGGCCAAAATCTGACCAGGGGTTTGCCGGCGCGACCAGCACCAGAGAGCGAAGGCGCTCCATCGTCGCGAGCCACATTGCGACCGCGGCGCCGTAGGAGCCGGCCATCAGCGAAACGTCCTGGAGACGAAGCTCGCGCATGAAGCGCGAGACGCGCTCCGTCTGGCACGCCATCCGGCAATCAGTTTCAGGTGGAGCGTCCGACAGGCCATGGCCGGGAAGGTCGAGCGCAAAGACGGTGTGCTGTTGTGCCAGCGCCTCGAGATTGTCGCGCCAGCAAAATGAGCCACCGAGCAGGCCGTGCAGCAGGACGAGCGGCGGCCCAGTGCCGGCGGTCTGGTAATGGATTTTCAGGCCGTCAAGTTCAAGCCATCGGGTGCTGATCGACATAAATATCCATTGTGCTGGCAACCGGAGGAGCTCGCAAGGACTCCAAGTAAACGTTATCGCCTCTGTCGCTTCTGTATGCGGGACGTGCGTCAAAACGCGTCCCGCATTTTTTATTTAAGGCGGAATCGTTTAACACTTGTTAATCTAAGGCCAATACTCCAAATACAATAAATCACATCGAAGATTCCAATTTTGGTATCTTTGTCTCTATTTGACCCCTATAATTTGTTGTAAGCCGTGGGATTCATGGGACTTATTCGGGGATAAACCGGTTAATAGGGTGGCATCGCAGTTGCAGAAGATACCTACCAAGACGTTTGACTCACGCACGAGGGCCAAAAACCGTCTTCAGAGCAGTATGCAAATGAAGAAGGATTTTCTAATCCGGTTTTCGGCCGTTCCGCTTGCCCTATTGACCCTGGCCAGCCTCATCTTTGCGGTCATCAATTTCCAAAAAGAGAGCCAGTACCTCATCCCTGATGATGGCGTGTGGTGGCTGGACAAAGATGGGACCATCCAGGCGCAACGTCTGACACCCGGTGGGCCCGGCGAACAGGCTGGCATAAAGCCCGGCGACAAGCTGCTGGCCGTGAACGAACATCCGATTCGCAGTGTTGCTGGTCTGAAGCGGCATCTCGACAAAACCGGCTACGGCGTTTGGTCCAAGCCTACATACCAACTCGACCGGCACGGAGTGAAAGTCCAGACCCCGGTAATTCTGGGCCAGGTCGACAAGTCGCTTAACTTTCCCTTGCGACTGATTGCGCTGGTCTACCTGGGCATCGGCTTCTATGTTCTCTTCCGGCGCTGGACGGCCCCGAAGTCAATTCATTTTTATTGCTTTGCTCTGACGTCGTTTGTCCTGTACGCCTTCCATTACACCGGGAAACTCAACACGTTCGACGACATCGTTTTATGGTCCAGCATTGTGGCCGGCATGCTGCAGCCCGCGCTGTTTCTGCATTTTGCGCTGACCTTCCCCGAGAAGAAGCGAATCATGGAAACGCGTTGGGGGCTGCCACTGGTGTATTCGGTGGGCGCGGCGCTGATGGCCTTGCAGGTCGTTGCCGTGAACGAGTGGCAGGCCAGCACTACCCTGGTGTGGACCCTGGATCGCCTGCAGATGGCCTATCAGACGGTCTTCTTCGCCCTAGCAGCGATGGTGTTGTGGAACAGCTATCGCAAGTGCAACACGCCGATCCTGCGCCAGCAGATGAAATGGATCTCGGGCGGCACCATCCTGGCGATGACGCCATACACGCTCTTCTACGTCCTGCCCTTCCTTTCAGGCAACCTGACCACGCCGGCATCGCCGCTGATCAAGATATCCGCGCTCTCGCTGGTTTTTCTGCCGCTGACCTTCGGCTACGCCATTGTGCGCTACCGTCTGATGGACGTGGACATCATCGTGAAACGCGGCGTGGCCTACACGCTGGCGACGGCCGCCATTGTCGGCGGATACTTCGTCGTGATTGCGAGCCTGGCTGAAGCTGTCCAGAAAAAGCTGCCGAGTACCGGGACTGCCGGTCTGATCGCTGCGATCATCGTTACCGCGCTGGCGTTCGAGCCGCTAAAAAACTGGTTTCAGGACCGCGTGGACAGGTTCTTCTACCGCAAGCGCTTCGATTACCGGCGCACGCTGATCGAGTTTGGCCGCGAACTTAGCTCCGAAATGGATTTGAGCGCCATGCTCAGTTCGGTGATCGACCGCCTGTCGAGGACGCTGCTGGTCGATCGCATTGCCATCTTCCTCGCTAACGGCAACACCCCCGAGCAGTTCCAGATGGCTAAGTCCTTCGGCATCTCCTATACCGGACCGCTGGACCTGAACTTCCTGGTGGTCGAGCGCCCTGAGCACTACGCCGGACACATCTTCTTCGACAACACGCGCAAAGCCCTGCAAGAGAGCACCACGGCGCGCGAGACCATCGCCAAGCTCGACCTGAATTACTACATCCCGTGCACCGTCCAGAACCGCACTATCGCCGTGTTGGGCCTGGGCAAGACCGCGAGCGGCGACTTCCTTTCGAGCGAAGACGTTGAGCTCCTGGAGACGCTGGCGGGGTATATCGGCATTGCCATCCAGAACGCGCGGCTTTATGCGTCACTGGAGCAGAAGGCGAGCGAGTACGAGCGCCTGAAAGACTTCAACGAGAACATTGTCGAGTCCATCAGCGTGGGCGTTCTTGCCGTGGACCTCAACGACTGCGTCGAGTCGTGGAACAGCCAGATGGAAGTCATGTACTCCATGCCGCGGTCTGAGGTGCTGGGACAGAAACTCAGCACGGTGTTCCCGCCGGCTTTCATGGACGAATACCATCGCGTGCGCGAGAACCCCGGCATCCATAACCTCTACAAATTCCGCCTGCATACGCCGGCCGGCGACACGCGCGTGGCCAACATCGCGGTCGCGCCGCTGGTCACCAGAAAGTTCAGCGTGATCGGCAGGCTGATCATCGTGGACGATATCACCGAGCGCATCGAACTGGAATCGCAGCTGAGCCAGGCGGAGAAGATGTCGTCCATCGGCGTTCTGGCCGCGGGCGTGGCGCACGAGGTAAACACGCCTTTGGCCGTGATCTCCAGTTACGCGCAAATGCTGTTGAAGCACGCCAACGGCGACGAAAAACTGCTCAGCTTGCTCGACAGAATCACGCGCCAGACCTTCCGCGCTTCAGAGATTGTCAACAACCTGCTGAATTTCTCCCGCACCAGCGGCACGGAGTTTGGCGATGTCGACATAAACAAGGTAATTATCGATACCCTTGCTCTCCTGGAGCACCAGTTCCGCGTCTCTCATATCAAGGTGGAGACGGGTTTGTACGATGATCTGCCCCCCGTTTACGGGAACTCAGGTAAATTGCAGCAAGTATTCTTAAATTTATTTTTAAACGCAAAAGATGCCATGGGCGTGCACGGCGGCACGCTGCGCGTGGAAACCATGAACGGCCCCGGCATTGAAGTAAGGGTAAGCGATACCGGCGGGGGCATCGCGCCCGAGCACATTAATAAGATCTACGATCCATTTTTTACTACCAAAAATGCGCCCAAGGAGGGCCAGTCGCGCGGCACAGGACTGGGCCTTAGTGTGACGTACGGGATAATAACAGAGCACGCGGGAAAAATAGCCGTGGACACCAAGCCAGGCCAGGGCACCACATTTCATATTCAGTTCCCATTAATAAGAATGAGAAAGGAAGTCAATGTCTGAAACAGCAATTCTAAGTCATCATACCGTGGAAACAGCTACCGGCGGGGCCATCCTGATCATCGACGACGAAGCGGCCATCCGCGAGTCGCTGGAAACATTGCTGGAGTTCGAAGGATACAGCGTGGAATCGGCGGAGACCGGCGAGCAGGGTCTGACTAAGATCGGCGAACGCCCGTTCGATCTTGTGCTGCTCGACTTCGCGCTGCCCGACCGCAATGGCCTGGAGGTCCTGGCTGACATCCGTGACCGCGACCCGCAGCTTGCGGTGATCGTGATTACCGCGTACGGCACCGTGGACAACGCTGTCCGCGTCATTCAAAGCGGCGCAACCAATTTCATCCAGAAGCCGTGGGACAACGAAAAGCTCCTGGCCGACGTGCGTGCCGTCGTGGCGCGACGCCGTGCCGAAGAGGAGAACGAGCAGCTCAAGCGCGCTCTCCGCAAGTTCTCCTTCGACAACATCGTGGGCAAGAGCGATCCCATGCTGCGCGTATTCGACCTGGTATCGCAGGTCGCGCCCAGCCGGTCGACGGTGCTGGTACAGGGCGAGAGCGGCACCGGCAAAGAGCTGATTGCCAAGGCTCTGCACGCCAACTCGCCGCGCAAAAACCGTCCATTTGTCCCGGTGAACACCGGTTCCATGCCGAGTGACCTTCTGGAATCCACGCTCTTCGGACACGTCAAGGGCGCGTTCACCAGCGCGGTCGCGTCCAAGAAAGGCCTGTTCGAGGTCGCCGACGGCGGCACCATCTTCCTCGACGAAATCGGCACCATGGGCCTGGAAACGCAGTCGAAAATCCTGCGTGTCCTGCAGGACAAGAAGTTCATGCACCTCGGCGGCGTGCAGGAGATCCAGGTTGACGTCCGCGTGATCGCCGCCACCAATATCGATCTGAAGATGCTGGTGCGCGAAGGCCGGTTCCGTGAAGACTTGTTCTACCGGCTGAACGTAATCACCGTTGATCTGCCACCGTTGCGCAGCCGTGCCGGCGATATCCCGCTGCTGGTCACGCACTTTCTGGCCAGGTTCTCGGCCGAGAACGGCAAGCCGCCGCGCCAGATTTCTCCCGAGGCCCTGCGTCCCATCATGGATTACGGATGGCCAGGCAACGTCCGCGAACTGGAAAACGTGATCGAGCGCGCCGTCGTGCTGTCGAACAGCCCATTCATCGGGATCGATCTGCTGCCCGACAACGTTGTAGGCCGCGGTTCCAGAGGCAAAATCTTCGAGCATCGGCCTGACGCGACGCTGTTTGAAATTGTCGAAGACTGCGAGCGCCGCATCATCGTGGATATGCTGGAAAAGTGCGGCTGGAACCAGACGGAAGCCGCGGAGCGCTTCCGTGTCCCGCTGTCAACGCTCAATCAGAAGATCAAACGCCTGAACATCGAGATAAGGAAGAAATCGCGCGAAACCGGCGTTTGATCCGCGCGCCGGTTTTGAGCCACAAGCCTGCGCTCTGCTATAGTTGCGTTTCTCATGGAACTTGTCTCGCCCACGGGGTTGCTGAAGCGCAATATACTGGCGGTCCAGGAATATTCCTTTCTGGCGGCCAAGGCCGTGGCGAACCTTTTTCGCCGGCCGCGCTACCTCGCGGACATGATCCAGCAGGCCGACCTCATCGGGGTCGGCTCGCTGCCCATTGTGGTCCTTACCGGGACCTTCACCGGCGCGGTGCTGGCGCTCAACACTTCGTCCACTCTGAGCCAGTTCGGCGCGCTCTCGCTCACTGGCGAACTGGTTTCCGTCTCCATGGTGCGCGAACTCGGGCCGGTGCTCACCAGTCTGATGATGGCCGGCCGCAACGCTTCCGGCATCGCCAGCGAACTCGGCTCCATGAAAGTGACCGAGCAGATTGACGCCATGCGCGCCCTGGGCACCGATCCTTACAAGAAGCTGGTCACGCCCCGGGTTATTTCGACAGTGTTCATGCTTTTTTTCCTGACCATCATCTCCGATCTGGTGGGACTGGTCGGCGGATGGCTCATCTCCGTCGCGCTGCTCGGGCTCAATACCTTTCAGTACTGGAACCAGGCCTACCAGTCGCTCAACCACTCCGACGTGATCATGGGACTGAGCAAGCCTTTCGTTTTCGGCTTCATCATCTCCACCATCGGCTGCTACTACGGGATGAGCACGCGCGGCGGCACACAGGGCGTGGGCCGCGCGACCACGCAGGCCGTGGTTGCGTCGTCGGTATGCATCATCGCGGTTGATTTCTTTCTGACCAAGCTGCTTATATTCATATTCAGCTAGAGCGCGGAGAGCAAAAGGCAAGCGGTCAACCACAAAGGACACGAAGGAGCATAAAGCATGTGACCGACATCTTCGTCTTCTGTGTTCTTCGTGGTTAAATGTTCTGGTGTCTTTGGGTGGGGTAATGTCAGGAACCATACAGACCATGTTGCCGCCGGAAAATCCGTCGCCGGATACCATCCACAAGACCATCATCTTTGAAAGTGTAGCCATCACCTTCGAGTCGACCCCCATCCTCGATGGTGTCTCCTTCGAGCTGCGCCGGGGNGAGACCAAGGTGGTCNTGGGCGTGTCCGGCTCGGGCAAGAGCACGATCCTNAAGCTCTGTCTGGGGCTGATCAAGCCGGATTCAGGCCGCATCTTCGTCCTGGGCCACGACGTTACCGCCATGACGGAAGAACAGCTCTTCGAACTGCGCAACAAGATCGGGATCGTCTTCCAGGAGAGCGCGCTCTTCGATTCGCTCAGCGTGCGTGACAATGTGGCCTTCCGCCTGGTGGAAGAAGGCCTGCCCGACGAGGAGATCGACAAGCGCGTGCGCGAGGCGCTGCGCTTCGTGGAACTCGAAGACACAATGAACATGCTGCCGTCAGAGCTCTCGGGCGGCATGAGGCGGCGCGTGGGAATCGCGCGCGCCATCATCACCCAGCCGGAAATCCTGCTCTACGATTCGCCCACCGGCGGCCTCGACCCGATCACGTCAACCACCATCATCGAACTCATCATGAAGCAGCGCGACGTCTACAAAACCAGCGCGCTCCTGGTAAGCCATCGCCTGCAGGATGGATTCATGCTCGCCACCCACCGCTACGATCCGGAAAAGAAACACATGGTGCCGGTAGATGGCGACGTGCGCGACGTCCACACCAGCTTCCTGATCCTCAAGGACGGCAAGGTAATCTTCGACGGCACCGCCATCAACATGGCCCGGGTGGAAGACCCTTATATAAAGGAATTTATTTCGTAGCGAGTACAAGGTCGTCCGGCAGCGTGTTCCTTCGTGTCCTTTGTGGTTACGTTTACGGAGTTGTCTCTGGCGCGCTGACAATCTCAAAACGCTGCAAACCTCTTTCGCGCCCCGTGACATCCGATCTATTGCCTGCCATCGTTGAGAAGACTTGAATTTTGCTGCCGCGGGAATATCCTTTTAGGAAGGAGACTTCATATGGCGTTCATTCGCGCGTGCAAAGTTTGCGGACAAAAAAACCGGGTTCCGGGAAAGCACCTCGCCGATACTGGACGCTGCGGCAAGTGCAAGTCGCCGCTGCCGCCGCTGGACGATCCGCTGGCCGTCGATG
>JGI25616J43925_10000201_pt1 | contig 19896 bp, 26 predicted proteins | sample GraSoi2013_100cm_FD_43925 | JGI IMG/M metagenome (IMG submission 43925) | reverse complement strand
TCAGACAACTTTGTCTCCACAAGATTATCTAAAATTGTTTCGTAGTGGTCAGGTGGAGTTGCCAAGTAGAAAAAGCGAGTTACGCAGGCGCCGACTTTCTTGTCAATTGCTTCTAATTTTTTATTTAATTCCGAGTATCCTTTTTTGTCCGAAAATTCTCCGCTTTGATAAGATAAATATTTGGCAAAGGAAGGGTCAATGTTAAAAAGTTTTCTGAATTCTTCGTCGGTCATATCTCTCCTTGAAAATCCTATTATGTAAAAATCTTCAGGGAGAACTTTTGTTTTATGCAAAGCTGCGAGTGCGGGAATTAGTTTGTTTTGAGAGAGGTCTCCTGTTGCTCCAAAAATTACCATTACAAAGGGAGAGTTCATAGGGTTTATATTATAACTTTTGATCTGTAATTAAAATAGTCTTTTTGCTTATATCCTCTTTTCGATAAAATTCCGGAAGATTTTTTAATGCTTCTTTTTTGTCTTCTCCAAAAACCAAAACCAATAATAAATCCATCATAGACAATGCCTGATAAGTGAGTGTTACGCGGTCTTTTGGATCTTCTAAAAAAGTGTCAAACTCTGCAACCAACCTATTCTCAGTTAACTTCTCATCGGTACCAATTGGAATTCCGGCCGTATGCCCATCTGCTCCTATTCCCAAGACTGCAATGCTTTTTCGAAAATGTGTAAGCAAAAATCTTACAGTCTCATCGTACTCTTCCGCTGTTTTTTCTCTGGAAAGTCCGAATTTTAAAATTTTATAAAAAGCAATATTTTTACTGTTTAAATACGAAATAAGTCCCGATTCGCCAATCATAATTTCATTACTGTATTGCTGATGAAAAGTATATCTATCATCTACCATAGCAACTGCACCAACTTTTAGACTTTTATAGTCTGCTATTTTTTTATAAAGAGGTTTTGGAGTTTTACCGCCGGAGAGGAACAAAACGGTTTGTTCGTCGATTGCATCAATAAGAATTTTTAGAGCAGTGTCTATTCCCCCTTCTAAATTTTCAACAAATCTAATATCCATGCGACCTCAGCGCGAACCCGGAATTAATGATTGACCAGAAATTATTCTTGAAATATCGTGCAAAGTAACTAAAGCAATGAGGGCCAAAAGAAGGGCCATTCCAATTGCATGAGCATAGCTTTCGAATTTTGGATGAACTTTTTTTCGGGTCACTGCCTCGATTAAAATAAAAAATAATCTTCCTCCGTCCAAAGCCGGAATTGGAAGAACATTTAGAATAGCAAGATTTAAAGACAAAATAGAAATAAAATATAAAACCGCGAAAGGTCCGACTTGCACTACTTGCCCCGTTAATTGGGCGATTCCAATTGGTCCCGCAATATCCTTAGGAATAGCGCCCTGGGTAAATAGTTGAGAAATTACAGTTCCAAAAGCAGAGATAATAAGCCAGGAGGCCTTTATTGCCTCTTTTGTTCCGGCAACAGGCGCCTCGTACCAACTGTATTTTTTAATTTCTGCATTTTGCGATATTGCAACCCCTATTGGCCCTTCTCCTTTTGGATAATTAGTCCTCGGAGTTATTCTTACCTCCCTAACCTTGCCATTCGAATTTAATTTTAAAACTATCTCCTGACCCAAATGTTTTTTTGTTTCCGCAATCAGTTGTTGTGTATCGGTAATTTTTACACTGCCTACATATTCAATTGTGTCCCCCGGTTTCAAACCTGCCAATTCGGACGGAGAACCTTTGGCGACCTGACCAACAATAACTTTGTGACCCGGAATTGCGACTCCGACAAAAGCGAACATAAAAGAAAATATCAAAACAGCAAGCAAAAAATTCATGACTACTCCTGCTATCCCAACCAAAAATCTCTGCCACCAGGGTTTTGCAAAAAAAGCGCGGTTTGTATTTGTAATTTTTTTGTTTTTGCCAATCGAGATTCTGCCGGACCCCGCTTCGTCCTCCCCATAAAGTCTTACGAAACCTCCAATCGGAAGCCAGTTAATGGAATAAAGTGTCTCGCCCACTTTTTTTCCCCAAGCGCGCGGAGGAAAACCAACACCAAATTCTTCGACTTTTATATTAAAAAACTTTGCTACAAAAAAATGGCCCGCTTCATGGATTAAAACCAAAATTGTTAATATCAGTAAGAAAACCAAAACAGTTACTATCATAATTGCATTAATTCTTCTTCTTTTTTCTTTCCCAACTCGTCGATCGTTTTTATTGTTTCGTCTGTTAAATTTTGAATTTCTTTTTCCAACCTTAAAACATCATCTTCTCCGATTTCTTTGTTGTTGAATTGCTTTTTAACTGTGTCCATTGCCTCGTGGCGCACTTGGCGCACTTGGATTCTTCCTCCCTCTAACTTTTGGTTAACCAAAGCAACCAATTCTGCCCTTCTTTCTCCGGATAAAAGTGGGATTGAAATTCTAATTAATTGGCCGTCTACAACAGGATTAAGACCCACGTTAGTCTCCATAATTCCTTTTTGGATTTCTTCTATAATCGATGCGTCAAAAGGGGTTATGATTATTGTTTGTGAATCGGAAGTTCCGATTGTTGCCAACTCCATTACGCGCAATTTTTGAGTTCCCCCATATGCGTTAATAACAATATTTTCTACAAGAGACGGGGTGGCTCTGCCTGTCCTAACAGTTCCGAGATCGCTTTTTAAAATCTCTATAATTTTGCCCATTTGCAAACGGGCCGTGTCTAAGTTCATAAAAACCACATTATCATATCCACGAACTATTTAAAAGAGTATGAACTCGCGAAGCGATCGGAGTGCCCCAATTAGATTTCGAATCTTTTGAAGTCTTTAATTAGAATATTTTCTCCAAGTTTTGCGATGTGTTCTTTTATAAGATCCTCGATTGTTTTCTTCTCGTCTCTTATGTAAGGACTTGCAAGAAGTGCTTTTGTGTCTTTTGGATTAAGTGCATTTATTTGCATTGCGATTTCGTGCGCCAGACTTTTAAACTCGTCTGTTCTCCCCACAAAATCAGTTTCACAAGTCAAAACCACAGTAGATCCTGTTGCCCCGTTATGATGAATGTATGTTTCCACGATTCCGGCATTAGTTTCCCGCCCTTCTTTTTTTCCTGCTTTTTCCAATCCTCTTTTCTGAAGATATTCTCTGGCCTTTTCCAAGTCGCCCTTTGATTCTTCCAAAGCAGTTTTTATGTCGGAAACCGATGCTTGGGTTTCGTCTCTTAACTTTTTTAAAACTTTAATATCGTATGCCATAGTTCAATTTAGAATTACTTTTTGCTCTTTGCTTTTGTCTTCTTAGCGGTTTTTGTCTTTTGAACTTTAACTTTTTTTACTTTGTCCTCCGAAGCTTTAGAGGAGGATTTCTTCTCTTCTTTAACTTCCGGCTTCTCTTCCTCTTTTTCCGATTTACTTTTCGCAGGTGTTGCCTTGGCTCCTTCGTTCCAAGCGTCTATTAAGTATGCAGTTATTAGCTCGATTGAGCCTGCTGCGTCGTCGTTTGCAGGAATTGGATAGTCAATAACGTGCGGATCTGCGTTTGTGTCTACAATTGCAACGGTCGCAACTCCCATGTTTCTGGCTTCTCTTACCGCCAAATCCTCCAGATGAGAATCTATTATGTATAGTGCATCCGGAACCTTGGTCATTTTTGCAATTCCGCCGTAGAGCATTTCCAATCTTTGTTTTTCCTTTTCCCAAAGCCCTATTTCTTTTTTCGTGAACCCTGATTTTTCTGATTCGTCCTGCAGTTTCTTTTCCAAATCGGTAAGTTTTTTGACATTTTTAGAAACCTCGGAAAAGTTTGTGAGGATTCCTCCAATCCACCTGTTGTAAACAAACAAAACCTGTCCTCGGGACTGGTCAACTCTTTCCATTTGGGTTTTTACAATTTCCTGGGCTTGTCTTTTTGTTCCGACAACCAGAAGCGTTCCGCCCCTTGAGGAAAGGTCTTTTATAAATTGCCCCGCTTCCTCCAAACCTTCTTTTGTTTTGGCCAAATCTATAATTTGAATATTGTCTCTAGCCTCAAAAACAAAATCTCGGGCCTTTGGATTGGCACGAGTTACCTGATGACCAAAATGGCACCCGGCTGTAAGAAGTTCTTCAAGGGTAATTTCGCGCATAATTTTGTGTCTCTTTAACCGCCATCCGAAAACCGTAGTCAGAGACATCATCGGATGTGAGTGATAGCTCAAAATTATACAAGAATTTTGAGAATAAGACAATAATCAAATAAACGAATATCCAAATTTACCTTTTTGTCTTAAAAATAATCGTGCTGACAATTTTTATAAGCTCCTCGCTTTCATCTATTAAATCCTGCATTCTAGATTTAAGCTTTGGATTTGTATCACTAATTATTTTTAACCAATAATTAATTTCCTTACCCTCTTTTCTAACAATTGAGTATTTCGCAACGAAATCTTTTCTATTAATTGCTCCATCTGCCTCTTGATCATTTGCTCCCATCGAAGTTGCCGATCTCGTTATTTGTCCAATCAAAACTATATTTTCGGAAGTTTTAGGAATATATTTAATTAAATTTAAAACTCGAATTACAAACTTATAAATCCTTTCATGAATATCCCTAATCGACACGTTTGATTTTTTTATTGGATTATTCATCTACTTTAAATAGTATTGACAACATATCCTAATTTCAATACTCTATCATTAACAGGATTTAATTATTCTGTTATTCGTTTATTAAAATGCGTCGCATTTTTGATTTTATTACCAATCCAAGCAATTCCCGTACCGTTGGAGTTTTGATGGTTCTTATTGTCGTTCTTGCAATTCCCCTAACGGTAAATATCGCCCAAAAACAACAGGAACTCCGCCAACGCGCAGATACTTGCAAAACCATAAATCTAGGAGTTTTCTGCTCCGATGTGACAGGCCCCGGCGGCGTAACCTGCAGTCCGGCGGGAACTTCTCCCGGCTGTCCGGCAGGCGCCACAGCATACAGCTGCACACAGCAAACTTGTACCACTCCAACTGCACCGCCCACAGCCACTCCTCCAACATCTCCTGGTCCGGCAACGGGGGGAAACTGTCCCGCAGGATGCACCTTTCAACCGACTCGATGCGTTGGGCCTATGGACGATAAACAATGTACTGATGCAGGATGTTATAACAGTTCCGGAATCCTTTGCACTTCAACTCCCACCCCCACAGTTTCCCCCACAGCCCCAGCCGTGAGTTGCGATGCCTCCAAGGGATTTGTTTCTACCTGCACCGCTGCAGACCAGCAAAGGGGTGCTGTTATAAACGGCCCTTGCAAAAGAACATGCTCCGCGGCAACAGCAAAAGCCGGACAAGTTGTAGACGGAGTTTCATACAAACAGTGCCAAACAAATTTATGCTGGTATGACTCATACTTCGATAAGACTCCAACCAAAATTGACGAAGGCAAGAATAATTCCGGATGGTGCTATGCCGAACCTGGAAAACCCGATCCTTGTTCCATAGCTACAGTCTGTCCCGCCGCAGCGGGAGTAATGCCCACAACTCAAGGAGGATCTGCGTGGGGCGGTTTGTGCCCAACGGAGGGAGAAAAACAATATGCAGCCGTAGCAGGTTCGAATCAATGCTACTATGTAAGCTGCGAAAAATTCAACAGTGTTGCCACCAATCCTCTCTGCTGGTTTAACAGCGCTGTGAATAGCGCGCCTTCATTTACTTGTCCAAATACTCCGGCAGCTCCTACAGCAACCAAAATCCAACTTACTTTTACAATTGGTCTTGACGGAATTGGCACGACAGTTGATCTAAAATGCACTCAAGCCAGCTGCACAAATGCAACTGGAGCAATAGGACCCAACAAGAATCCTATGCATCCTACGAAAAAAATAGACTATGAGGTTTTTGATTCTAGCAATACGAGAGTATTATTTACCTCGGTTAATCTTACCTATGATCAAGCATCGGGTAAATTTAAAGGAGTCGACAATATACCAACTTCTATAATAACAGGTGGTAATTACAATATTAAGATAAAATCTGATGGATATTTGAAAAAAACTGTCCCCGGCCTCGTTAATCTGGGTATTGGATTACCAAATAACATTTCTTCTGTGAATTTAGCTACAGGAGATATAGACCACGACAATAAACTCTCGCCCTTGGACTACAACTTCTTCTCAAGTTGTCTATTCAAACCTGCGTCCGGCGCCTGCGCTCCTGCGGACCTCGACGACAATGGGGTCATTGACCAATTTGATTATAATTTATTTGTAAGGGAAATCTCTGTTATTCAAAACGGAGATTAATATAGTTATAATAATAAGATGAGTAGAACTTTTATTTTAATTTTAGTTTTGATAGTTTCGGTTGCGGGGCTTCTGGCTTTGTCTTTAAACCTCACACCCAAAGAAACACCTACGCCAGTGCCTGTTTCGGTTGCACAGACAACTTTGTCTCTAACAACACCTAGTGCCTCTGGCAGCGCTTTTGTATCTAACGTTGTAATAGACACCAGGGGTAACAAAGCAACAGCAGTACAACTGGAGCTTTCCTATAACCCTCAAGACATAACAAGTGTAGATGTTAGACCCGGAACTTTCTTTAAGACTCCGGATGAGTTGCTTAAAAAGATCGACACTGCAAACGGAAGAATTTCTTACGCGCTTGGAGTGGGTCTTGGACAAAAAGGGGTTTCGGGACAAGGAGTTATCGCGACTTTGTCTTTTAGAAAACTAAGAACCGCCGGAATAACATCCATTGATTTTGCAGCCAAGTCGCTTGTAAGTGCGGAAGGAATAGCCCAGAGCGTCTTAAAGTCAACATTGGGTACAAAATTTGATCTGTCTACTGCCTACTCTTCCCCCTCGGCAAGATAGTTGACAAGAGAAGCTAGAATCTTTACGATAAATTTATGGCCGATTCGAAATTTGGGGTTGCCGCAATAGCCTTACTTGTCCTCGGAGTTATTCTTTTCTTCGGAGTTCTAAACTACTTTAATATAATCTCGCTTTCGAGCCTTTACCCCAACCAATTCGGCTCCCTCCCCCACAAGATATCTTACGAACAATATGCTAAATCCCATTTCCCCAAACCACAAGAATTGTCAAAATCGACAAATACATGGGTTGTTAACAGCTTATTTCTCTCCAAAACAGATAAAAACTTTACCGTGGCTGGGTCCACAGGAATTACGACTTTTAACCTGGACAAAAACACAATTTTTCTAAAAGTTACTTTTCCCAAAAATAAAACTGCATCAAATACTGCGACGATTCCAAGCGACACAAAGCAATACTCCAATGCCCCAGATTTTTTTCAACAAATCAAACCCGGTAGCTTATTGCTTATAATCTATTCTTCCTCGTCTAATATTGCAAAACAAATTCAATATGTTTCCTCATTTAGTATGATTGAGTAAAACTGATTTTTGAACCTAATATGATATAATTATGGATGTGACTGCAGAACATAATGAAGCGTCAAAACTTCCCGTTGAAAAACCAAAAATCCCTACTCCGTCGCGAAGGGCAAACAGGATTGTTAACGGAGTAATCGCTGCCGGTATTCTGGCTGCAGGAGTGGGCGGCGCACTCTGGGGAAAAGATCAACTCAATCATTTCCTTGCTCCCCCTAGTGCCACTGCACCCTCAGGAGAACTCCCAAAACCTCCGGTAGTAGAACCAGACAAACCTGCTTCCGAAAAAGCAATTAACAAGGTTCCTCTGGCAGAACTTACAAAAAAACAAGGTTTTGTTTCAATAGTTCCATTTGGAGGAACAATCACAGCAGAACAGCCTTATGGATTTTCCNTATCTTTTCAAGATCTAACTATAGTTGATGTTACAAAAGGCGAAAAAGACAAAACCATGTGGGTAGCAGTTGCAATGCCCGGGGAAAAGCTAGACAGAGAAGATACTGGGAGATCTACAATCAACTTTGATGGAACCAAAACAAAAGAATATATATATAAAGGCTTCACTGCATGGATTCTAGTAACTAATAATATACTTGTTTATCCGAATGGGCCTGGACATGGAATCTCTCAGGGAATTAACACGGTTGAGAACAGTCTAAAAGTAGGGAAAACCATAAGCTTTAATGCAAGCATAAATCAAAATGAAAAGAACTATCAAGATATGAATTGGCACTCCTACCAAAATCTGTCAAAAAACCTAGAAAAGCCGAACAATGATAGGAGTGATCAAACTTTTGTTTTTATCGCAAATTTTGCTAACTTAGCCCCCGCACAATAACTTGACAAGCCAAAAAATAACAAATACGATAAAATCGAAGTAATTTTAATGTATATAAAATTAATATTCTTGTTGTTCTTTTTCTTATTTTTATTTTCTGTAAAAATTAATGCTTTAGCTTTCACTTGCTCTACTAATGTTACTACAACAGATTATGCGTGCGCTGCCGATTTTAATCCTCCAGCGGGATGCACTAAATATACTGCACTAGGAAGAGACTGCCCTAATAAATCTTGCACAAATCCTGGACAATCACAGGCTCAATGCTATGCATGTACTTCAACAACAACAAAAACTTGGCAGTGTACAGATAGTTCTTGCGGGAATGGAAGTAGCTGCAGCATATATAATTATTCCGTCTGTAATTACAGCACTTTAGGATGTGACAATTACAGTATTCCAGATTCTGTACTGTGCACATCTACATGCCCCACTCCGACTCCTACCCCAACCCCAAACCCAAGCACCTGCACAAATCAATGTACTCCTGGAAGTTCTTGGTGCGTGAGTTCAACGACATATAACACTTGCGATCTACAAACCAACGGGTGTTATGATGGTGGTAGCGTAAGAAGTTGTCCTTCGGATCAAACTTGTAGCAATGGAGCCTGTGTACCGACGCCTCCTGGCACGACTCCTCCACCGGGGGTTTGTCCGACTACAGGAGGATGGGAGGGAGGACCTTGTACCCAAGGATCTCCCAATACCCCCGAATCATGCAGCGGCGCCAATTCCACTACATGTAACTTTTGCTCTGTAAAAAGCTGTTTCCAGTATTCAGGGAGTCTTTACTGCTGGTACAATGATAGGAGTCAGTGCTACAACGACCCAAATTTTTGCAGAGGTCTAAATTGTTCCGGAACAATCTGCATTCCAGGAACCCAAACAGTAACGTGTTCCGGTCCAAATGCATGCACTGTTCCCAGTCCCTAAATTTCTTGACAAACTAATAACCTTTATGCTTAAAATAAACTAATGAATTCTAAACGACTTTTAATTCTTGTAATTATATTTGTTCTTCTCAATGCAATCCTCTTTTTCTTTGTTAATAATAAAAGTTCTACAAAAACAACCTACAATGCACCTTTGCAAATACAGACATTACAAAACTCTATTGCCTTGCCCATAGATCCCAAACACAAAGGAATTTCTTCTATCTTTTTTTCCTATAACTTTACAGGCAAAGTCACAAATATAACTCCTGTAGGAGAAAATACCGCGATAACTTTAGATATATCAGATAGAGATATCCCGCAATTTTTAGCAACAAAGGATACAAAGGTTTTTGAAGTTAAGAGCGGAACTCAAACCCCCTCCACAATTGATGTAGTTAAAATTGGATCTCTTGCAACAATGGGAATGGTTTATGATCTTAACAAAAGATCGTGGGGATTAAAGGCAATATTTTTAGTTTCGGCTCCTTCGCCAACACCTGTACCTTCTAAGTAGTTTCCTTACAATCTATATCTTTAAACTTTTCCTTAATCTTTAAACATGCATTTTGCACCGTTATTGAAGGGCTTTTGATGTTTATGAGAGTATTTACGATATGGGAAAAACAATCCCTTTTTACTTCTTGAGAGCTATCATTACAGGCATTTATTGCCCTGCTGACATTTTGGCTGGAAGAGGTAATTAACGCTCCAACAATCTGTTTCGTGCACTGACCGTAAAGAGATGGAGTTGTTAAATACATAACGCAGGCTTTATTAAAATTATCATCGTTAAAATCACTTGAGACCACCATATTTCCAATCGCGTGCAAATAACAGGCTGTTGCAAAATCTTTATTCGGGGCTCTTGAGCATGCTTGAAAAACATCTAACGGTTCGTTTTTGTAAACGGTTGAATACATGTGTGAAATCTCCTGCCAACAAGCCCTTGCTGCTTCTCCCGAATACTGCCTACATATATTCTCTTGAATAAGCGTTGTCTCGTCATTCCATGGTATATGTGGCGCAATTTCATGCAAAGCAAGGTTCTCCCGAGTTTCATTCTCCATAAACGTACCAGTAAGGCACTCATATTTGGCGGTTTCATTTTTATACGGCAAACAAGATTCTACGGATTTTTTGATATCGCCATCGTTTTGTGCCATCATCAAGTGTCCCATTATGTGAAAACAGCTTGTTTCTGCAAATCCTCTATCTTCAAGATCATGAGAACAAATTAGGTTGACAGAATTTTCATTTATTTTAAAATTTGGGTCAACCGCGGTGTGAACTTCTATAACTCCGTGCACATATCCTCCGGTGCAAGCGTATGTTGGAAGGGTTTTTAATATATCTTTCCACTTAGAAGGATCCTTTTCGGTTTCGGCAATTGTTATTTTATGCGCAATAAAATGACACCCGGTACTCTGTCTCGGATCCAGTTTTTGTAGCTCCGAAAGGGTTGCTATAGAATAAGGAATATTTGTTTTTTTGGTTAGGTCGTAGAATTGTTGGGCGTAACAAGTTTCCCTAAAACTTAACTTGTTGCAGCCATTTAATATAGCCTCCGCAGATTTTTTATACTGCTCCTTTTGCGGCTCAGTTTTAAGATTCGAAAGACCATTAAGATTTAATATTTGTGTAACAAAAATTAGTTCTAGAAAAAAGAAAATTATAAATACCCATTTGGGGGTTATTTTTGTTTTAAAAGCCATTGGATTTTATTTAATTACATTATCTAAAAAAAAGCAATATATGTTAGACTGGAATAGATGAGAACTCTAATACTTCTTTTGGCTCTAGCAGGCTTGTTTGCCTTCCTTTTGGCTAATAAAATTCCTGATAATTGTTTAAGAATCGAAGGATCCACAACGGTTTCTATAAAGGACGACTCTTTTTCGCCTAATCCCTTAACAATTAAAAAGTGCACAAAAGTCATTTTTAAAAATGACTCCTCCCGTTCCGCTTGGCCCGCATCCGACTTACACCCCACACATGGCATTTATCCGGAATTTGACCCTAAAGAGGGATACTCTCCTGGTAAATCTTGGAGCTTTATATTTAATAGGATCGGAAAATGGCCTTATCATGACCACTTAAATCCCTCAACTCATGGGAAAATAATCGTAAATCCTTAAGACTTGACACCTTTTTATAAATACATCAATATAAAATTGTGGGTAAGCTTATAAAAATTCTCCTCATTTTGTTTGTGGTTTTTTTTCCTTCTTATCTAGCTAACAAAGCTTCAGCGGCAAACTATGGCTATGAAACTGAGTATTCTAGTCAGTATGGTGCACAATATGGTTATGAAAGTGAATACCCAGGTCAATATTCTTACCAGGAGTATGGGTACCAATCCCAATATAGTTATCAATCCCAATATTCTTACCAAGAATATACTTACCAATCCCAATATAGTTATCAATCCCAATATTCTTACCAAGAATATACTTACCAATCCCAATATGGTTCACAGTTACCACCACCAACCCCGACTCCGACTCCCGCTCCTGTTTGCGATACTAACTGCATTGGCGGAAGTTGGAGTTATTCGTGTGGATGCACAACAGCTGGCGGACAAACAGGTCATAAGGCAACGTGCACTATTGCGGGAGTATGTTCTTGGCAAGATCCGACTTGTTATGCCGACCCCTCTTGCAATAATGGCTACACCAAAACAGTCAAAACTTGTAACTCAACCGGCACCAGATACGATACTATCCAGTCTTGCGACTTAACTTGCTCCACAGCAACTCCGACTCCACTCCCTACGCCTCCACCTCCGCCACCCCCGCCCACTTACACAATTTCCGGAAATGTATTTTTGGACAACAACAAAAATACTCTAAAGGATAGTAACGAAACAAATTACACCGGCAGTATTACAATTGCCTCAACAGGAGGAAGTGTCAGCTCCGCAGGTGGGGCCTATACGGTCAGCAATCTCAATACCGGGACTTACACAATTTCCTACACAGACAAGCCCAGCGGATACCAACTGACTTATCCTCTAAACGGTCCTCCGCCGTCTTTTCAGGTTGCAGTCGGAGGAACATGCTCTACAGGAGGATCAAATTCCGCGACGTGTAGCGGAGGAAGTATTGCAAATCTTAATTTTGGAATAACCAATTCCAATCCTTGGATACAATGTATAGGCGCAGACTGCAGAGTAGACAGCGGATTTATAAACAAAATTCCGGCTAACGCTTCTTGCGGGCCTTACGCAAGTTTGCCAGGGTCAGGTGGAACACCGGGACTGGTATTTACAGGCAATACAACGGCGGATTTTGGACAGGGCCGGGCTTCTCAAAACGACTGGGTGGCAGGTGGAATAAGCTACGGCGAAACTTATTCACCGACTAAAATCGGCGGGCAGATTAAAACTTCATACAGTTTCCTTCTTTCCAAGGGCAAGCCCGTGGATATTGCCTCTTACTGCACCGGCGGAATTTCCAGCTGCACTTTGTCTTCTTCTCTGCCCCACGGAATTTATATTGCAAACGGCAATCTCAAATTAGTGGGCGGCGGATACACATTTGGAGCGTCTCAAGACTTTGTAATCTTGGTAAAAAATGGAGACCTGACAATCGCCGAAAAAATATTTGTACCCGTAGGATCTACGGCGATTTTCTCCTCATCGGGCAACATAACAGTAGACAAAGCAGTCGGCGAGGCGGTTAATTCCTCTACAACCGCGGACATAGAAGGAATATACAGTGCTGATAAAAACTTTATTGTCCAGGGAACAAACGACTGCTCTGTGGGCACCGATCTAAGGCTTAATGTCGGCGGAAGTGTAATTACAAACGCCAGTCTTAACGGAGGAAGTTTCCAAAACCAAAGAGACCTTTGCGCCGGAAACGTACAATGCCCGGCTTTCTCCGCGGCGGAGCGGCCCGACTTTATTCTTAATTCGCCAAACTTTCTAAAACAGGCCAATTTTACCTACCAGGAAATCGCCCCCTAATTGTAAAGTAAAACCAATTCTGGTAACATTCTTTCTTATGAGTTTAGAGGGACACCCAAATATAGCAAATAAAATAATTGAATCGGAAATAGCCGAGGATGCGATTGATTTCACTCTTAATGCTTGGATTTACCTTGCTTCAAAAGTTCTTTCGGCAATTAATCCCGGACAACTGTTTTTGAAAGAAGCCAAACCTGCCTCTCAAGATCAAGTCTCAAAACCTCCAAAGAAAACTTAATCTTTTATGGAACTTGAGCATAATATAATAAGGATCGAATCTGAAAGGGCGCGCAGACGACCCTTTACCCTAGTCTCAAGCGACGGAGCAACCGATGTATTCTGGCGATCGGCCGCAGAGTCAGAGAAAGTTAAGAATAGATCCAGAGGAGTATCTTTAGTAGCTTCAGGATTTGCAACCGGATTAGTTCCATGGGCCCTTTTCGATTACCCTCTTTTAGTTCTGGGGGCGGCGCTTGGATTTACCGGTATAGCTTATGCTTCCAAAAGAATCCACGATAGGGTCGACCGAAGAAACATAATAAATTTTACAAAGAAGAAACCGGCTGCTTAAGAGGTTGACAGGGTTGGGTTCATGGAACTGGGAATTTGGAGCAGAATTGTTTTACTTCCCCGGCGATTTTTAGTAGGTTTTCGTTTATAATTATTCTTTTTCTAAAATCCTTCATAAAATAACTTCTGGCAGCTTTTTCCTCCGGCAACTCTTCCTTTCTTACTTCTTCCACTGCCCGCTCCATCCAACCGGCAATTTTTGCCATGTCTTTTTCTTTCATGCCCCTTGTTGTTATGGCCGGAGTACCAAGGCGGATTCCGAAAGGATAAAAAGGAGGCATCGTGTCAAACGGCACGCCGTTTTTGTTGGTAACAATTCCTGCTATTTCCAAAGCTATCGCAGCCACGGCTCCATTTACCTTTTTACCCCTTAAGTCAATAAGGATAAGGTGATTGTCGGTGCCGCCCGAAACCAATTCAAAACCTTTTTTCGTCAGCTCTTCGGCGAGCTTTTTGGCGTTTTTGACAATCTGATTGGCGTACGCTTTAAATACTTTTGTGTCCGCCTCTTTTAGAGCAACGGCGATTGCGGCAGTTTGATTGTCGTGCGGACCTCCTTGGAGCCCCGGAATAATTGCGGTGTCTATTAGTTTTCCCAAATCCGGGTTTTTTTTAAGTCCTTTTTCTGTAACCATTATTAAAGCCCCCCTGGGTCCGCGCAGTGTCTTGTGGGTCGTTGTTGTAACAATGTCGGCGTAAGGGACAGGCGAAGGATGCGCTCCCGCTACGATTAAGCCTGCAATATGGGAAACGTCGGCCAAAAGGTATGCCCCGACTTTGTCTGCAATTTTCCCAAATCTTTCAAAATCGATTGTTCGGGGATATGCTGTAAATCCGCAGACAATTATCTTGGGTCTTTCTCTTTCGGCTAATTCTTCGATTGCGTCAAAATCCAGCGTTGAATCTTTGCCCAACTCATAAAGAACCGATTGGAAAAATTTCCCTGTAGAAGATTGCGGTTGTCCGTGAGTCAGATGCCCTCCAAAGGCAAGAGACAGCCCCATTATCTTGTCTTTTAAGGGTTCCAAAAGGGCAACGTATACTGCAAGATTTGCAGGAGATCCGGATAAAGCCTGGACATTAACGTACGGAACACCGAACAATTTTTTTGCTCTTTCTTCTGCCAACAGCTCGACCTGATCGATTATTTTGTTTCCCTGGTAATATCTTCTCCGCGGATATCCTTCGGAATATTTGTTGGTAAGGACAGTTCCGAGTGCTTCCATGACTGCTTGCGAGGTGTAATTTTCGGAGGGAATCATTTCCAAGACATCGCGCTGTCTTTTTTCCTCTTCTTTTATGAGCTGGTAAATTTCGGGATCTTCTTTTTGTAAGAACTTCATTAAATCTTCCAAAAGTATAACTCCAAGATTTGGTCTTTGCAATAAGATAATTTGATTTTGAAAATTTAAAAGCCTATAATTCCCCCAACTATGAGAGAGATAGAAGCAAGAGAATTAAAACTTAGGCAAAAACGCCTAGAAGCAAGGCTCACCGGAGAAAGCGTGAAGCCTCCGGAAATATGGGTCCCTAATTTTGGCGGCCTAACAATATCGGGACCTTCGGGGACAGGAAAAACCACGACTGGATTAGAAATGGTAATTAAATACGGCATTCCTGTTAAGAGATTCAGAAAAGTTGGCGCTGAACTACGGGAAGACATTGGAGACATGTTGGGCTACCAAGATAGGCCTCTTTCCAAAGACATAGAGCTTGATGAGTTACAGGCGTTATTAATAAGAGAAGCGACCGTAGATAATCCACTTATTCTCGAAGGCCGCTTAGCTGGTATATTTAAAGCGGAAGAGGTAAGAAAAGCTAAGGAGATAGGAATCGATTTACCCGTCGTTTCGCTTCTTTTCATCTGCGAATTTACAGAGAGGATTTCGCGCCTTACAAATAGATGGAACGAGAAATATCCCCAAGATCAGAAAACTCTCCAAGAAGTAAAAAAAGGTACACTGGAAAGAGAAAAAAGAGATCTGGAGACTTGGCAAAAGGCACACCCCGAATTAGTTACCGGCAATCCTTTCAATCCCGGACTTAGAGACAAAAGCGGAAAGCTAGTCTATGATAAGCATTTTTCAACAACAGGCAAAAGTATCGATGAGGTTGCTGAAGAAATCCACAGATTCCTAAAAGAAAAGGGATTTATAAAACGGGTGGCTTAATAAACTCTTCCCGATTGTTCGTCAGGCATTTGGGGTTGGGATGGGGCTTCCACGGATTGCTGGGCTCTCCACTCTGCAAATGCGACACCCTCACTGTTTCTGTGCACTCCGTCTGCCTCTCTTGAAAAAACTATTGGTGATTCCGACGCCGGCTGTATTCTTTCTGTCATAATTTATTTCTCCAAGTCTAAAAACTTGTACCTTATACTATCATATTCCCCGCTTTTTTCAAATACCACGGTTTTAAAGTCAGAATAGTCGGGAAAATAGGCGTCGGCGTCGGGATTGCCCTCTACAACAGTTAAATAAAGCCTGTCTGCACGTCCTATTGTCTGCTCATAAATCTGGGCACCCCCAATTACAAAAATCTCTTTTTTTTCTTTGTCTTCTGCCGTGTAAAAAGCCTCTCTAAGACTGGAAACAGGAAAAACTCCTTTGCCCGCCAGTTCTTCGGGCCGACTTGTAATAACAATATTCATTCTATTCGGGAGCGCACGGCCAATGGACTCGAAGGTTTTTCGCCCCATTATAATTACGTGGCCTGTTGTTAGGTCCTTAAATCTTTTCTGGTCTTCCGGGATTTTATAAATAAGCTTGTTATCGCGTCCCAAAGCGCGATTGTCTGATGCAATTGCCGCAATTAAGCTAATTTTTGGATAATTCATTTTGAGAGATATCTTTGCGCTTCCTCAACTGAACTCACGATATTTGGTAGAGTATTCAAACTTGAAAGTTCGGAAATCTTAACCCATTGAGGCCTCGTTTCGTCAGTCTCTCTTAATTCTCCTTCGAAATTTGTACAAAGAAAAATATGAAATATCATTCTTTCTAGTCCGTGTTTAAGAGTTAATTCACTTAGATAAGGCTCACCATTTCTAAAATCGATAAGTGCGTCTTCCGAAGTCCTAAGCCCTGCTTCTTCCTCCAATTCCCTAACCGCAGCCTCCTTCTCGCTTTCTCCTTCCTCCAATCTACCTGCAGGGAATCCCCAAACGCCACTTATATGCCTTGCTGCCTCCTTGTGTTCTACAAGAAGAATCTCATCATTTCGTATAACAACAACTCCGGCTGTCCGTGTTCTATTTTCGTTTTCTTTTTCTTCCCTCATAATATCCTCCCGCAACAGTAAGTTCGGCCTTAATCGGAGAGTAGGGGTCATAATTTTCCAAAACTACCATCTCGGGCTTAAAATCTTCGATCTTGTTTAATTTTCCTTTTAACGTTACCTTAGGAAATGGCCGAGGAATCCTTTTTAGTTGTTCTTTAAACTGTTTTATGTGGTTTTCATAAATATGGACGTCGCCGTAAACGTGAACAAACTCTCCGGGCTCAAGTTTTAAAATTTTTGCTAGAATAAGCGTTAACAATGCGTATGACGCGATATTAAAAGGAACTCCCAAAAACAAATCGCAACTCCTCTGATAAAGAATTAATGAGAGTTTTCCCCCGCGGTTACTAACCTGGTACATGTTGTGGCAAATCGGAAACCTCGAAGCGTCCTTCTTGTCTGCCATTGTATACAAATATTCGGGGTTCCAGGAGTTTACAATCGCGTTATGGGCGTTGGGATCTGCTTTCAGCTCATCAATAATCCATTTGAGCTGGTCTATTGTCTTGCCTTTTTTGCGGGTCGGCCATTTGCGCCACATCTCGCCGTAAATCCGGGGCAATTCCCCCCATTTTTTTGCGAATGAACTGTTATCACGAATCTTTTGAATGAACTCGTCCTTTGTCATTTTGGTCTTTGGATTTTTTGATTTGTAAATTTTGTAGGGGTAATCGTCCCAGATGTGGACATTGTGATCTACAAGATATTTAATGTTTGTCTGTCCCGAGAAAAACCAGTAAAGCTCCTGAATTACTCCGTTCCAGTAAACTTTCTTCGTGGTAAGAAGAGGAAAACCTTTGGACAAGTCGTAAACCGACTGCCTTCCAAAAATACTGTAATCCGAAACACCGGTTCCCCTGTCGGTTTGTTTTATTCCACTTTTAAGAATCTCACGTGCTAGATTTAGGTATTGGTATTCGGGGTGATTTTGATTTTTGATTTTTGTTTTTTGATTTTTTTTCATACTTGCTTCTCGCGCTTGCGCGTTGTTATTCTACCACCTTGCCATTGTCCACGGTAAAGTGAACCGCCGCCTTTTACTTCTTCAAACTGCGCGTGGACAAACCGCGCCCCCATTTCGATTGTCACTTTTACTTTTCCTTCGTTTTTTAAACCAAAAGTAACCGGCCCTTTGTATCCGGGAGCAACATTTCCCGTCCGCAAAAAAAGTCCCGAGCGAAAAGTAGTTGTCCTCGGTTTAAAATTGACAGTTAAGTTTTGCGGAACGTTAAAACTCTCTATCGTCGTTACCAAATAAAAATCCCCCGGCTTCAAAATTAGCTTATTTTTGATACTCTTTGAGTACTTTTTAACTAGTTTGACAGTAGGAGTTTTTCTTTCTGTTTCGCCTAAAAAAGCAGTGCCCGAAATCTTATAAACTTCCCCCAAACGAAGGTCAAAACCCGCTCCTTCCGGATTTGTCAGTTCCCGCTCGGACAAACCAACGACCAGTTTTTTTGTTTTTACCAACTGCAATAATTTTTTAGGTCCTAAAATCATTTGTTTTTAAGTTTTGAATTAATTATTTTAAGGATTTCTGTTTCCAAAGTTTCTTCGCTTTTTGTTCCGTCTAAAATTATAAACTCTTTTGGAAATTTTTTAATTAACCATTTATAACCCTTTTCCACTCTAACATTCATTTCTTCATTGTCATAAATTTCGGTATGTTTTTTAGAACCGGTGATTCTCTTCATTGCTTCCTCCACAGGAACTTCTAAGTAAATAGTAATATCCGGAAGAATAAACTGGTGATACATGGAAAGAAGACTAAAGGCCACGAGTGAAAGTTCCGCAGAATTTTCGTAATCAAACTCTTTTTTGTCCGCAATGCCATACGCAACCGAAGACCAAAAGTATCTATCAGAGACTACAACCTCTCCTTTTTCTAAATGTTCATTTATTTCTTCTTGTTGAATTTCCCGATCTGCTCCAAATAAATATTGTATGGCAACCGGCGGCATTCTAACCTTACCTGCAAGCAAACTTTTTCTTATAAATTGACCAACATAGCTGTCGGTTGGATTTTTTGTCAGGAGGACATTTAATTTTTCTGAAATTTTTTTCCCTAATCTTTCGGTTTGGGTGGTTTTCCCCGATGCTTCGATCCCCTCCAAAACCACAAACAGACCCCTGTGAGAATTTCTTTTAAAATCTATATCGAATTCAACGTGATATTTTTGGTTTTTCATAAATCTTGGTGAATTTTTGACTCCCCCGGTCCTTTTTGGAATACGTATTTAGCATTTTTTTTCTTTGTGTAGGGTGTTTCCGCAGAGCTTGTGAGCTCTTCAAAGGTCATTGCACATATTCTCATGCCGGGAGTAAGGGATACTGCCATTCGACCCAGATTACCAAGCTCTAGAACGCATTTGCCGTCCCAACCCGGATCAAAAATAGAAGCTGTAGAATGGACAACTATTCCCAAACGCCCCAAAGACGAACGCCCTTCGAGCCTTCCCATTAAATCATTAGGAATTTTTACTTTNTCCAAGGTTACCGCCAAAACAAAATCCCCCGGCTGCATTATAAATTTATCGCCATTTTTAACTTTTATTTCTCTTGTTATTTCATTTGTGTANTCTTTTTTTGCNGGATCAAGATACGCATTTTTGCTGTGTTCAAATACGCGGAAGACGTTTCCCAAGCGCAAATCGACGGAGCANGAGCCAAGCTGGGTTTTGAAGTCCGGANTTGGGGTTATCTTGATTCGGCCCGANTTTAAGGCCTTTTTGATGTCGCGGTCCGACAAAATCATGAAAAGAGTATAAACGCAAAACTATATTTTAGGCAAGAGGTAAATTTTATTACATAATTCTTGCAAACCAAGCACAATAAGACTATAATCTTCACTTACGTGAATTATCAGAAAATGAAGGTAAAAAAGCACTTTTTGTTCTGTCCGGGACCGGTAAATATTGCAGCAAATGTTAAAGACGCTGTTCAAAACGAAATCGG
>JGI25616J43925_10000200_pt1 | contig 19955 bp, 18 predicted proteins | sample GraSoi2013_100cm_FD_43925 | JGI IMG/M metagenome (IMG submission 43925) | reverse complement strand
TTCTGCCGGATCCACCGGTCCTTCCTGGTGTCACTCACCCACCTCACCGCTTTCGACCGCCGCACCGCCTACTTGCCCGGCCACAAACTGCCGATCGGCGAAAGCTATTACCACCATCTGGAGCAGCGAGTCCTGATCTTGACCGATTCCCACAAACAACCCGGATATGCCACTGCCCACCTGCAGAATCATCTATAACGACCCTTTTGCGCTCCAGGCGTTCGCCACCTGCCAACCCTAACCCGTATCCTCTATCGCAGTACCGACACGACTGTCCGACCCCGCTCCCAGGATTTTTAACTTCGCTGAGCTGAATACCGGTTTCGCTAAGCCGGATAACGATGTTCCGGATATGGATGTTCTGGATACCGATGTTTCCGGGCTTTGATCATTTGATAGCGAGTAAATCCACTTTTTCGATCACCGGGGGGCTGGCTAAAAGGGCGGCGGCATTGGCCATTAATGCTTCTGCTATTTTGCCGGACAGGTGGGCCTGCCTGCCTTGATCCGTTTCAAAAGTGTCAAAAATGCCAAAAGTGGAGGGGCCTAGCTGCAGGGCATACCATCTTACCGTATCCGGTTCCGCCTGGGCCAGGGGTAGGGCGCTTTTTAAAAAGGATAATACTTCGGACTCCTTGCCAGGTTTGGCTTCTACGCGTGCTAACAATGCAAATTTTTCCATGGTCGTAATTTTAATGATGCTTGTGAGGAATACAATGCAAACCTATTTAATCGTTCCTGATCAGGGCAAAAAGGATAGTTCAAAAACTTACGTAAAAAGTTCAATCAGAGAGGCTGTGTCTGGGGCTTTTGCCAAACCTGTTCTTAAAGGCCGTGCTAAAATGGGAGAGGTTCTTATAGCCGGAGCTATTGAATATTTCGGAGGGTGTGGCTTTGCCGGTTTGCAGGAGGGTCATGGCCCTTTCCAGTCTTTTTTGTTTAAACCAATTGCCGGGGGTATCCTTAAAAACCTTGACGAAGCGTCTTTTGAAAGTCGATACGCTCATATTGCAGAGAAAGGCCAATTCTTCCAGGTTGAGGTTAGTATATTTATTGGCCTCCATGGTGTTCTTAAAAGACAGGTTGCGGTCCTCTTCCAGCGAATATTGCAGGAAGGAAATAAACCGATTTCCATAGGTATCGGCCAGGTAGATCATGATCTCTTCGAACTTGATCTCCAATAATTGCTTTGACAGGTTTTTACCGGGCGAGAAGTGAAGGGATAAGGAGTGGATAAAGACTTTTATGAAGGCATCCTGTTCGAAGGAGAAATAGGGGGATTCGGGTTTGGGCTTTTTGGGAGGATCGGATAGCAGCCCCTTTTTTAGCAGGAGTTCAGTGAGTTTTTCCCGGGAGAAAAACAGGAGAATGCTCCTGTAATCCTGGGAGCCATGATCTTTCTCCGTCAGCAGGCAGTTGCCGCGCGTCACGATCAATGCTGATGTATTATCGATTTGAATGGTGGAACCGGCGAAGTTTAATTCTTTATGGCCTCCCAGCAGAAAGCTGATGACATATTGTTCCAGGACGACTTTGCTCTTATTCATCAGATTGTCGAGGTCGTAGTAGAAGACCTGGAGGTCGGCTTTCTCGTCTGAGGCTAAATTGCCGGGGAGCTTTTGCATGGGGAGTTTTTAAGAGACAAAGTTCAGGAATTATATGGACGGGCACCCATTCCGGAGCTCGTTCATGGGAATTTAATTTGCTTTGTACCTTTTATAATAAGCGCAAACGCCTTTCATCAGGCAGATTTCACATAGGGGTTTGGGCCGGCAAATCTCCCTGCCCAAAAACGACATGGCCATGCCTGCATCCCACTGGCTTTCCGGCAATTTTTCCATGATCTGTTGCTCTATCTTCTTCGGATCGTTGCCTGTCGCTATGCCCAGCCTCTCAGCAACCCGTACTACATGCAGATCGACAATGACTCCCTCAGGCTGTTTGCCGGCTTCCCGCAGGATTACATTGGCAGATTTCCGGCCAATACCGGGTAGAACTGTCAGGGCATCCAATGTCACCGGGATATTGCTGTCTTTTTTCAATTTTCGGGCTATTTCTACCAGCCAGTTTGCTTTATGGGCGAAATTCCTTATTCCTTTCAGGTAGGGAAATAAGGCTTCCGGCGTGGCTTTTGACAATACCTGCATATTCCGGAAAGCCTTGAAGAATTCCGGAGCGACCTTATTGATGTAGTCATCGTTGCTTTGTGCGGATAAAACTACCATGACTACCAACTGGTAAACGTTTTTATACTCCAGCGGATGTTTTTTGCCCTTGTACTTTTTAAGCAGGGGGCGAATGGCAAGGGTCCAATCGATTTTGGCTGGCATACTGCAGTATTTATGCAGTTAAATCTACTAAAATCATTCCATCTGGCAGGAACCTGTAACCGGTTGTTGCATACCATTTTGAAAATATATTACCCGGTTTGAAAGGGTATTACGTCGTACAATTCTTAATTGAAATTGCTTTCTGGCTGTTCAAACCCTTCACTGACTGCATTTTACCAATAAGCTCTCCCATTTGACATTTGAGGCATGCCTTTTGGCACCATGGTAGGAAACAGTAAAAGATGAAAGAGTATTTCCAGCGACTCGGCAAAAAGCTAAGACCTTATCACCTGCTACATGGAATGTATTTACTAATATTTGTAGTAGGGATAATTTATCGCCTGCTGAAACATTCCTAAAACCTATTCTACGATTCTACAGAATTCCATAGGCAGTATTGTTATTTTCCTTATAGCTGTATTACTGGCACTACCCTTGGGAAAATATTTGAGTAAGGTATATAAAGAAGAAAAAACGTTTTTTGATTTCTGGAATCCTGTAGAGAACTTCATTTACAGGATCTGTAAAATCAATAGCAGGGCCGGGATGAATTGGCGACAATATCTTTCGGCCATTGTAGTAATAAATTGTATATGGCTTGTCTGGGGAGTCGCTGTTCTGCTTTTCCAGGGAAAACTATTTCTTAATCCCGCAGGCACCCATTCTATGGAGTGGTCACTGGCGTTGAATTCAGCAGTAAGTTTTTTAACAAGCACCAACCTGCAGCATTATTCGGGAGAGACAGGTGCAACCTATTTATCGCAATTGGCTGTATTTACGTTTCTGCAATTTGTAAGCGCCGCAACGAGCCTGGCAGCAGGCATCGCAGTAGTAAGAGGGTTAACCAATAAAACCGCATCAAATCTCGGTAATTTTTATAAAGATTTCATTCGTTCCCTAACCAGAGTGTTGCTTCCACTGTCTTTTATAGCAGCTGTTCTTTTTGTGCTCAACGGAATGCCAATGACTTTTGAAGGCCCTCACACTATTTCAGGCCTGCAGGGGGATACGATCCATGTAGCCAAAGGCCCGGTAGCAGCTATGATCCCCATAAAAGAGCTGGGTTCCAACGGCGGTGGCTTTTTCGGCGCCAACGACGCACACCCTTTTGAAAACCCTAACTTTTTTACCTTCATTCTGCATACTCTTATTGTATTGTTATTGCCAATGGCATTTGTCTTTTGCATTGGCTATTATCTCGATGCCCGACGGTTCGGTAAAATGCTTTTCGTAGTAATGACAGCAGGGTTTCTACTGGTAACTATTCCCATAATTAAGCAGGAAGTAAGGGGAAATCCTGCCATCACTGCAATGGGCATTGATAATTCGGCAGGCAATATGGAAGGAAAAGAAATTCGATTCGGAAGCTTCTATTCGGCCTATTACAGCGGTGTGAATATGGTTGTTCCCGCCGGAACTACAACAGGGGTACACGATAGTTATATGCCTTTGAGCGGTATATTTATGTTGGTGGGTATGCAGATTGACGCGTTTTACGGTGGACTTGGTACCGGATGGATAAATATGTTTATCTATCTTATAGTGGCTGTTTTCATCGGTACGATGATGATCGGCAGGACGCCTGAAATATTTGGCAGGAAAATAAGCGTACCCGAAATGCAGATAGCAGTAGGGATAAGTGTGGCACAGGTGATGGTACCGATGGTACTGGCGGCTGTGGCATCTTATGTCTACATTCATTATCCCGGTGGTAATAATGAGTTGAACTGGCTTTCAAACAAAGGATCGCACGGCTTTACTACTATGTTTTATGAATATGTTTCTTCCGTAGCCGGTAATGGCTCCAACTTTGGAGGGCTGGGTAACAATACCGTATTCTGGAACCTGACAACCGCATTGGCTATGGTGTGCGGAAGATTCATACCCATTGCAGGAGCTATACTAATTGCAGGTTTGTTACAGCAAAAGAAATATGTTCCTTTATCGAGAGGGAGTTTACCGACTGGTACTACTACATTCGGCCTGTTTTTATTATTAGTGATTATTGTTCTTAACGCCCTGTCTTTTCTACCCGTATTCATGCTGGGGCCGATCTCAGAATCTTCGCTCTTCAGATAGTCTTCCCTGTTATCTGCTCCTGCAGGTTGATAAACCAACCCCGTCAAAATGATAATTATTTTTTAAAAAAGAGTGGCAAGGAAGGACAATATCTTTTGCTTCTAATTCTAAAACAATGATTATAAGAGGGTTATATGAACGGATTTTTCGGGAATGATTTTAGGATGTGTGCCCATAAAATCCGAAAAATTATCTTCTTAAAATGTTGTTATGAATCCGATCAAATGTTTGGCTCTTATTGTTATGGGAATGTTCCTGTTTTGTCAAAGTGCAGACGCTCAACAAAGCGCCGATAAAAAGATTAATGATACCATTCCCAGGGGCATGCCAAGCCCCCTTCCGGCTCCTCCTTTTCCCAGCTCGGATTGGGCGGGTGGTCCTGTTATTGGTGTACCCGCCGACGCTCCTGACTATGCGCTGCAAAAGGCACTCGGGTTGGCGAATAATAAAAGCAGAATAAAAATCTATGGCTGGCTGGACCCCTCCTATACTTATAGTACGTCCAGCATGACTAATATACCGGTAGCCTATAATATCATGCCGAATAAATTCGAGTTGAGCCAGGCCGTGGTGCGTATAGAAAGAGCACCCAATACTGTTCAAACCGACCATGTGGATTGGGGATTTCGGTCCAGCAATGCCTATGGTCTTGATTACAGGTACACGGTTGCCAAGGGATGGTTTAGTGACCAATTCATTAAGAAAAATAATCTTTACGGATATGATCCTGTAGAATTATACGGGCTCCTGTACTTTCCAAAGGTTTTTAAGGGATTGCTCTTAAAAGTCGGGCGGTATATTTCTCCCTCTGATATAGAGGCCCAACTGGCTCCTGACAACTACCTGTATTCCCACTCGGTCATGTTTTCTTATGATCCCTTTACCTGTACAGGAGTAATCGGTAAAATAAAACTTAATAATCAATGGCAGATTGACCTGGGTATACATGGTGGAAATGATATGGCGGTTTGGACCAATTCTTCTTCACCAACCGGACAAGCCTTCGTGCGCTGGACTTCTCAAAATAATAACCATTCCATTTATGCGGGTATCAATTCTTTAGGTGCCGGCGTCTACAAAAATGGGCATGACAACCTGCAGATGGTATCAGATGTTTGGGGATGGCGGATTAATAAAACGCTGCATATGCAGACCGAAGCCTATTACGAGTGGGAAAAGGACGCAGCTTTGGGCGGTTCAGCCAGCTATGGACCGGTACGATACGGTGCGGGTGGTGGTCCCGGCAATATTATCCCAGGTATTTCAAAAGCAGTAGGAGCGGTGAATTATTTTCAGATTTTACTGTCTGGTAAAAGTTATATTTCTGTGCGTAACGACTATTTGAATGATTATGATGGCTGGAGAACAGGGTATGCAACCACGTATACCAGCCATACAGTGGGTTTTACCTATTATTTTACTGACTGGCTGTTTATTCGCCCCGAATGCAGGTATGATCGTAATTGGGATAAAAATATTCTTCCATACGACTTAGGCACTAAAAAGGATCAGCTCACGGTTGCCGCGGACATGATTGTGAGATTTTGATATGCCGGACTGAAAAATAAGCCCTTCCCGGATCGATTGTCAGTTTGAAAATATGGATTATTCGATAACAACTGCGCAAGGTTCCTTTTCAAAGCCAAATGATAGCACAGTTTTAAGAATAACATCAGAAATGAATTCTTTGATATTAAATTTAGCAGCGGAGAGGGCAAGTAAGTAATTGCTCTCCGGAAACCTCTTTTGTCACAAATCCCCCCTGATTTAGTCGTAAACCCACATCTGCCGGTAAAAAGGCGGCCACTACCTTTGTTGAAAGAATCGTAAAATGAGAAAGGTAAAACTTCAGATGCAGTTATCGCTGGATGGGTATGCGGCAGCGGCGGATGGAAGGTTGGATTGGATGATATGGGATTTTGGCAAGGATTGGACCTGGGATGAAGAAATAAGGAATTATCATACCGGCCTGACGGCTTCCAGCGATTGTGTGCTGCTGAGCAGGAAAATGGCGGAAGAGGGGTTCATAGGGCATTGGGCCGAGATAGCTCAACATACCGGCCATCCACAGGCAGTTTTTGCCGAAAATATCGTCCGGGCACAGAAGGTTGTCTTCACCAAAACGCTGGACAGATCAATCTGGGAGAATACGAAACTGGCCAAAGGCGATCTGGCCGCTGAAGTCAATGCGTTAAAGAAGAAGCCTGGGAAAGATATGATCGTTTATGGAGGGGCCTCCTTTGTGTCTGCTTTAATTCAAGCGCGGCTGATCGACGAATTTCATTTGGTTATCAATCCCACGGTCCTGGGTAATGGGTTACCCATCTTCAAAGAGGCCGGCAGGATGGGACTTACGTTGATGGACGCCAGACGGTATGCCTGCGGGGTGGCAGTACTTATTTATAACTATAAAAACAGCTTATGAAACAGCCTCAGAAACCGCACAACCTAAACAAACAATTTACGGCAACGCTGCAAAAAAGCCCGGCCAAAGGCGGTTGGGTCTACCTGATCTGGCCCGAGTCGGTGGCGTTCTTTGGAACCCGGGGACTGGTAAAGGTACAGGGAACGGTGGACGGGCATCCATTCCGCAGCTCATTCATGGCATTGGGAAATGGTACGCATAAGTTGCCTATAAAAAGTGCGCTTCGCAAGGCAATCGCGAAAGACGTGGGCGACTCTGTTACCGTCAGGCTGGAGGAGCGGATAACGGAGTAGTTAAACTTTATCCGCTAAATAGCCCGGCTTTTCCAGGACGTCAAAATGAGTTACTTCCGCTTCAAATTCCAAAAGATAATCCTTGTCTTCGGGATAGTACCGGGCTTTCAGATGATCCTGTCCTGCAAATTGTTCAATGGATGCAAGGTCATCCCAGAAGGTAAGGGTATAAAAATGAGTTATTCCCTCCTCCTCTTTTTTCAAAAGAAATACCCCTCGGTTGCCGCTTGTCGCCTGGTAATCAATCAATCCTGTTTTTAATAAATACTGATGGTAGGATTCCGATAATTCCTTCGGCACCTTGCCGTGCCACATTCTTGCTATCATTTTTTTATTAAATATACTATTATTACGTGTAAAACAAAGAGGGCTGTCTTTCCTTATCGGGTTTGACCAAGTGGTCTTAATACCACCTCGTTTATGGTAATATTGCCAGGCTGGCTTATCGCGTATATAACGGCATCGGCAATGGCTTCTTCATCCATTTTGGGCATGTCCTTTAAATTTCCGTAAAGGGCTCTAATCTTCGGGCTGGTAATATCCTGTCCCAGTTCTGATTGGGTGGCGCCCGGGAAAATGGTAGTTACTTTTATGGTCTGGGCTACTTCTTCGCGCAGTGTCTCCATAATGGCCCGCACGGCAAATTTGGTGCCGGCATAAACCCCAATGCCCGGAGATGTCTTTAAGCCACCTACGGAGGAAGTGGCAAGAATATGGCCTTTTCCTCTTTCCAGCATATGCGGCAGTACTGCATTGATGCCATATAAGACCCCTTTGATATTGATATCGATCATCCGGTCCCACTGCTCTACCAATCCTTCGTCAAAAAAGGAGATGGGCATAATACCGGCATTATTCCATAGGACGTCTATGTGACCGAATTGGCCGATTGCCTGTTTGACCAGATTATCGAGGTCAGCACGTTTACTTACATCTGTTTTTACATACATTGAGTTTTTCCCCAATTGATTGACCAGGGTCTTTAGCTGATCTTCACGACGCGCGGCCAAAACCACTTTAGCGCCGAGTCCGATCAATTTGCGGGCGGTAGCTGCGCCCATGCCGCTGCTGGCGCCGGTAATTACGACCACTTTGTCCTTAATATTTTCCATTGCATTATTTTTATAACGCAAAGGTAGTTACGGGACCTAAGGTAAAATTATGCAAATCAATCAAAAAGTTATGAAAGGGCAATCGTTTGCTTCCGGAAATGATTGGGAGTCTGCCCGGTTTGTTTCTTAAAGAAGATATTGAAATTGGAGGNATGTTCGAAACCCAGGCAATAGCCAACTTCGGCAANGGCCCAATTNCTGTGCAGCAATAAGGCTTTAGCCTCTTTGATCATTTTTTCCGCTATATGTTCCGTAGTGGTTTTGCCCGTTGTTTCTTTCAGCGCCTTATTCAGGTGATTGGTATGGACGGATAGCTGCCCTGCGAATTCATTAGCATTTTTAAGCGGTAGGGTATGTCGTGGGGAAGCTATCGGGAACTGTCTTTCCAGTAGCTCCAGGAACAGGGAGCTGATGCGGGCGGAAGATGTCCCCGGCTTGTAAAAACGATCGGCTGGCGCTATCTTGAGTGATTCATGGATGATGATCTGCACATAGCTGCGCAGCAGCTCATATTTGTTGATATAAGCCGATTGGATCTCCGTCAGCATCTGTTCAAAGATGCTGATCAAAAAGCTGATGGTCTTTTGATCAGGATATAAAACAGGATTGCCTCCAACCCGGAATAAAGGCGATCCGGCAACACTCTCCGTTTTCAGATGATGGTTTATAAAATCCTCCGTAAATAAGCAAAAAAAGCCGGTTTCACTTCCGGATACCCGCTCCCAGGAATAGGGGATCATCGGGTTGGAGAAAATTAGCGCATGATCATGGATGGCGATGGCCTTGTCGGCATAGGACAATACTCCTTCAGCTTTGGTTGCAAGCGTTATTTTATAAAAATCCTTTCTGGTGTGCGGAAAAGAGCCGGCCCTGTTAAAATCTTCAATGCGGTAAACATTGAACTGCCCGGCATCGGAGTAGTCCTTACCGTGCCGGTGATAAAAATCTCCTATGGATTCTTTGGCCTTCATTTGGCAAAGTTATGGAATTCAAATAATAACTTCGCTGAACCTGGATATCCAATTCGTCGAGCTGGATATCCAAGTTCCCGGGCTTTGATCATTTGATAGCGAGTAAATCCACTTTTTCGATCACCGGGGGGCTGGCTAGAAAGGCGACTCTATACTTTTTAAGCAGCGGGCGAATGGCAAGGGTCCAATCGGTTTTGTCCGGCATACTGCAGTATTTTTGCAGTTAAATCTACTAAAACAATTTCCCAAAAGGAAAAATGATCGAAGTAAAATGTGAAGCAGCCGGCGATCAGGCCTATTTTTTCTCATCTATCACAGCAGATAATTCTGCGGCTACTTTCTCAGAAAGCGCATGATAACCGGAAGGATTTGGGTGAGCGCCGTCGCCCCCTTCATAAAATTCAGGATGGTTTATTGTAAATTCCCATAGGGAATCGATCCTGATGTCCTTTTGCTTCGCGATAAAATCCAGCGCTATTTTATTCCTTGCCTTTATCCTGTCAGTTTTTGGATCTAATAGGCTCATGTCCGCTTTGGTGTGTAGCGGCGTGATCGTTGCCCAGATCAATTTAGCATGAGGCGCTTTTTTCCGGATCTTCTTAATAAACGCCGGAAAAGCTGCGCTATATTCTTCTTCCGTATATCCAAATCCATGCAAGCCATTATTGAAATGAACGACATCAAATTTATAATAACTCATTATCAGATCGACCTCCTTCAACAAAGCCGGATCGCCTATACTTTTTGAGGTGGTTAAACGCGCCACATAAGCCTTGCCCTCTAAAATCTTCTGAACTTCAGGATAATATCCCCGTGTAATTGAATTTCCGATCAAAAGAATCCTGGGTAAAAGCGAGTTATTCGTATCAGGCATCCACACATCGAGCCATTCAATATTTTCTCTCACCGGCATTTTGCGGTTTTGCGCCATTAAGGATGTTGTGCATGCCAACATCAGTGTAACGGCCATGCCCATGCAGGATAAATGTTTAGTTCTCATTTAGTATTTAATAAAATGTTGTTAATGACATCCCNTATGGTGAATCGAACNCAACTTAAGGATTTTATCATTATCTTCAGATACCGGAACGGCTTTTTAAATAANGCCATTCCCACTAAGGGTAGGCTTNATTCTAAACGTATATTCNATACTATGNCGAATATGCAAAGAAGGAAATTTTTAAAGTCATCCGGTCTTTTGGGCGCGGGAGTTTTGTTTTCAGGTCTCCCGCTCACAGCAGGCCCTTTCACGGAAAAAGATTTTCCGGGCACCTATTTCCCCGCTGATAAAAAGCTGGATCCGGGATGGGTGAGATCTTTGTTTGAAAGAGGACAGCCCACCCTCTATTCCAAATCCAAAAATGAGCTTCACTATATCGGCATGCCGGTGGGGGGGATCTGCTGCGGCACCCTGTACCTGGGCGGTGACGGCCGGTTATGGATCTGGGATATCTTTAACCGTAACCAGGACGGGGTGATCGAGAAATGGCTCCCGATCCCGCTGGAAGGCTTTAACATGAAGCAGATCAACAGCAATTATGGCGCCTTATACCTGGAGCCTTTGGAAGATGTCAGACCCTTGCAGCAGGGATGGGCCCTGGTGATCCGGCAAGGGGCTTCCACGATCATCAAACGCCTTCAGCAGGAGGATTGGGAAGAGGTGACTTTTGAGGCCACTTATCCCATCGGGACTGTCACGTATACGGATAAGAATCTTCCCCTGGAAGTGACCCTGCATGGGTTCGCTCCTTTTATTCCCGGGGATGCCCATAACAGCGGGTTGCCGGCCACCATTCAATCCATCTCGGTGAAGAACCTGTCGGAGGCGCCGATGACAGTGGAGATAGTCGGCTGGCTGGAGAATAAGCTTCTGATGGACACCGCTAAAAAGGATGCTACCGGTTTCAAGCGGGTGAACAAGCCGGTCGAAAATGACTATTGCAAGGGCGTAACCCTGGAAGCCGTCACGCAAGAGAGCAAGCTGCACATGGCCCCTGATTTTGGAAATATGAGCTTTGTCGCCGTACGCAAAAAAGAGGTTGTCACGGACATCACTGCAATTCCTGATGTCGCTGCTGCACCTGTTGGCGATTCCAAAGATGCGATCCCCTCATCGGTGAAAGCTCTTTTTGTAACAGCCGGGGATTTTCCCCTCGCCGTATTGTCGAGTACACATGCTCTCGCTTCTCATCAGCAGGAGACCGCCGATTTCATCATCTCCTGGTATACGCCGAATGTCTCCCTGCCGGATAACGGACCTGAAAACCCGAAACATATCCTGGGCTCCGAATTCCATTATTATACGGCTCATTTCTCTCATTCCGAAGCAGTAGCTGGCTATATCGCCCAAAATTATACTTCTTTAAAGCAGCAAACTTTTCTCTGGAAGCAGACATGGTATGATAGTACCCTGCCCTGGTGGTTCCTGGAAAGGACTTTTATGAATGTGAGCACGCTGGCTACCACCACTTCGCATCGGTTCAGCACGGGCCGTTTCTATGCCTGGGAAGGAGTTGGCTGCTGCCAGGGGAACTGTACGCATGTATACCAGTATGCCCATGCTATGTCCCGGATCTTTCCGGAGCTGGAGCGGGATATGCGGGAACGGGTGGACCTGGGGTTCGCCTTCGACGAGGCCACCGGAGTGATCGGATACCGCGGAGAAGGGTTCGGACCTTCCATCGACGGACAGGCCGGAACGGTGCTGCGGATCTACCGGGAGCACCAGATGTCCGGAGACGGGATCCTGGAGCCCCATTGGGACCGGATCAAAAAAGCAGTGAAATTCATCATAAAGCAGGATAAGAATGGGGATGGCATGGAAGATACGCCCCTGGAAAATACGCTCGACGCTCAATGGAGTGGGGAAATCTCCTGGATCGTGGGCCTGTGTATCGCCGCTGTGCTGGCCGGCCAGAAAATGGCGGAAGAAATGAATGATCCCGCTTTTGCGGCCCTATGCCGGGGTTATGTGGAGAAGGGCAGCAGGAATATGGAGCATTATCTGTTCAACGGCGAGTATTTTATCCACCGGCCTGACAAGGACGCAGGGAATAAAAGCATCGGCTCTTATAATACTTGTCATATCGACCAGGTATATGGCCAGTCCTGGGCATTCCAGGTGGGAATGGGAAGGATATTAGATGAGGCAAAGACAAAGAGCGCTCTGCAGTCGCTATGGAAATATAACTATATGCCCGATGTGGGGCCTTATATCAAGAAACATCCCGGCGGCCGATTCTATGCCCTGGCAGGGGAAGGGGGCCTGGTGATGAATACGAACCCGAAGAATGACGAACATCCCTATGGACTGGATGCGAAAGCCTGGCAGCTAGGCTATTTCAGCGAATGCATGTCGGGATTCGAACACCAGGTGGCAGCTCATATGATGGCGGAAGGGATGGTGGAAGAGTCGCTGGTGGTAACCCGTTCCATCCATGACCGGTATCATGCCTCCAAACGCAACCCTTTCAACGAGATCGAATGCAGCGATCACTACGGCAGAGCGATGGCCTCCTATGGCACGTTCATCTCGGCCTGCGGCTTCACCTACCATGGTCCGAAAGGGCATATCGGATTTGCTCCCAAATTGGGCGCGGCCGACTTCAAAGCGCCATTCACGGCAGCGGAAGGATGGGGAAGTTATGCGCAACAAAAAGGGGCTCATGGGTTTTCGGCACAGCTGAAAGTGGTGCACGGCCATCTAAAGCTGAAAAAAATAACGGTGGAAGCGGAAGGGCATTTTAAAGCAGGGTCGGTAAGTGTGCTATTGGATAAAAAGAAGGTGACTTCTTCCCTTGTACAGCGCGGGACTCATTGTGAGATCGTGCTGGGAAAAGAGGTTATCATAGCTGAAAACAAAACCCTGTCNATCAACCTGAAAGCGTAACAATTCTTTCTTCGTCTCCATTAATTCAAGGGGTCTATTATCAGGATTCCAAAATATTATCTACTTTGTGTCTAGTAAAAATGGATAGTAGTGGATACGATTGCTGCCTTAAAAGAAGATGATGTTCTTGTTTTTGACCAGGTATTTTATGAATACCACGAGAAAGTCTATCAGTATATACTCCGCAAAACACGGTCCGAATACATTGCCGAAGAAGCTACTCAACTTACTTTCATTAAACTATGGCGGTACCGTGCAAGCCTCTCGCATGAATATTCTCTTTTCACCCAGCTTTTCAGAATAGCAAGGACGACAATGATCGATCTTATCCGCCGGCAGCAGCATGCCGACCTGAAGATCAGCCGGTCCGGCCTGCGGGAGCAGAGCGCCGATACTATCTGGGAAGGCATAGTGGAAAAGGAAATGCGGTCCCGGATCGAGATTGCCGTACGGGAAATGCCTGAAATGAGGAGAAAGGTGTTCGAGATGAGCCGTTTTAAGGGAATGACCTACCGGGAGATCGCGGAAGANCTGTCGCTTTCTGTCAAAACGGTGGAAGCCCACCTGACCCAGGCGATCAAACAGCTGAAAAAACTCCTGGGTACCACGCTTTTAGCGCTTATTTTCTGCTTTTTAAAATAAATCTTCCCCCGCACTAAGGGTTGGCTCGTTTGTAAACGTATATTCTATCACAGCATGTCTTCAAAATGATCAATCAGGAATTAATAGACCGGTTTCTTAGAAATGAATGTAATGCTGAGGAGCAAGACCTTATCAACAGCTATTTCGATGCGCATCCCCAGGAGTGGGATCAATTTCTCCCGGAAAAGGAATTACAGGATATCGATGAGATGAGCCCGGAGAGAATGAATCCGTTGCGGCCGGATGTTTCGGCGGCGTGGCTTGACAGGGTCCACCGGGAGGCTATGGGAGTGCGGAAGCTGCGGGTGCTCCGCTGGACGGGAGCTGCGGCTGCGGCCTGCCTCCTGTTGATCGCCGGTTGGTATTTGCTGCGGCCAAACAGACCCCATCAGGGGGCTGGCGCTAGCGGAACGGAGCTGGCTAAGAATGACCGGGTCCGCTACCGGAACAGTACGGACAGGAATAAAATGATCCGGCTGCCCGACCTTTCTACGATCGTATTGGAGCCTGGCGGCATCATTGAATACAGCACGCTGTTCCTCCAGGAGGATCAACGGGTAGTCTGGCTGCAGGGCGAGGCAACCTTCACTGTCACTAAGGATGACCGGCACCCGTTCCTGGTGAGCAGCGACAAACTCCTGACCAAGGTGCTGGGGACCTCCTTCAAGGTAAGGAATATGGCTTCTGAAGATTCGATCCGTATAAGATTGTATACCGGCAAAGTGCTGGTCGGTTTATCGGAAGTCGTACTATCAGAAGATGCTGCATCGGGAAGCCATGCGCCGGCGGCGGACGATAAGAAACAGAGGCCTGGCAAAGTCCTGGCTCCGGGTGACGAACTCTGCTTTAGCCGATCGACTCTGGTGATGAATGTCCGTTCCTTTAAGGCGGGAGATGTTCTGGTCCGGGCAGGTAAAAAGAATGGGAAAGGGAATTGGGCAACGGTTACCAAAAGACCGGACTGGTATCGGTTCCAGGAACAATCCTTATCCGAGGTGCTGGACCAGTTGAGCGCCTATTATCGGGCCGATATTTACTATTACCCTTCGGATATGGAGAACAGGTATTTTACCGGCAGGTTCGAACAAACGGATTCCCTTGAAAAAATACTGAACGCTATCGGATTGTTGAATCATCTGACAATCGTCAAACAGGATAGCAAGTTCATCATCAAAGAAAATCACTAAACCCATCCACGACAGACAAAGACTAACCGGTGAGAAATCACCGACAGGATATCTATTTTTTAAACCAAACGAAAGCTTGCATTATGAATGCTGTAAGGTTCACCAAACTGCTGCAACTCCCCTTGTTTATCTTCCTGCTTTTCTGTGTCCCCGCAGTGGCACAGTCCCAGGACCGATCGGACATCACCGGCGTCGTATGGAACGAAAAAGGCATCGCGATGCCGAATGTCACCGTAATGGTCACCAACAAGAAGAATAATTTTTCCGCGGGTGTCCAGACCGATTCCGCCGGTGTATTCTCATTCTCCCGGCTGGCTTCCGGCAAGGGGTATCAGTTCACTTTTTCCCATATAGGGTTCGAGACGCAGACCATCAGCAACTATGATCTGAAGCCGAACGGCCGATTCTCCCTGGTGATCAAGTTAAAGGAAGCCGACCCTTCACTGAACGAAGTGGTCGTGGTTGGTTATGGCACTCAAAAAAGAAGGGATCTGACAGGGGCGGTCGTTTCCGCCGATATCAAATCCTTTTCCAACACGGTGAATGTCAGTGTTATCCAGTCCCTGCAGGGGATGGTGCCCGGCCTCACGGTAGGGCAGACTACTTCGGCCGGAGAAGATCCCGATCTTACCATGCGGGGAACCCGTACGATCAATGGAGGTCATGCCCCCCTGATCGTGCTGGATGGCGCCATCTACCGGGGAGTGCTCAGCGATATCAATCCGCGGGATATCGAGTCCATCGACATCTTAAAGGATGCCAGCTCTACCGCCGTATATGGTTCACAGGCTTCTAACGGTGTGCTTCTTATCACCTCGAAATCAGGCCAGGATCTAAAAAAGCCCATTATCAGCTACGACGGGTCGTATGCCTGGCAGAACCCTGCCAAGGTATTACACCCGATGAACGCCACGCAATTTCTGAAGAAGAATTACGATGCGGACTGGCAGAACAGCCAATTAGCTCCTGACTATACGCAGCCCAATCCCGCTTATGTGAATACGCACTGGCTGAACCAGACGATCCGGCAGAATTATCTGAACGGGGTGAATACGGACTGGTGGGGACTGCTGACCCGGCAGGCTTCCGTCGAGGACCATACGCTCAGCATCCGGGGGAGAACAGCGCAAAACAGCTATTTTCTTTCCCTCGGTTACACGAACCAGAAAGACCTGATCATCAACGATAATTTCAAACGTTATTCCCTGCGCATGAATGTGGAGAATAAGATCACCGACTGGCTGACCATTGGCCTGCGCAGCTTCCTGACCTCCGCCGATATGTCGGGTGCATCGCCGGACCTCCGCATGATGCAGATCCTGTCTCCCTTCGCCAAGCCTACCGATAGCACCGGCAAACTTATCCGGGAGCCTTACTGGGGAGGTTATCTGAACCCCCTGTTGCAGATCACGGAGCAGGATTATAATAAAAGGCTCAATCTCTTTGGCAATGCCACGGCTGACGTAAAGATCCCCTGGATCAAGGGCCTGTCCTACCGGTTGAACTATTCCAATAATTATACAACCTACAAGCATTATATCTTCAATCCCTATGGTGCTAACTACCAAGGGTTCGGTTCCAAGTATGTCACTCCGGAAGAGGACTGGACCCTGGACAATATCGTCAGCTATAAACACACTTTTCACCGGGACCACGATCTGGACGTGACCCTTTTGTATGGCCGTGAAAAACGTTCTGCGGAGGATACCTATGTACAATCTTCCGTCTTTGCCAACCCTGCCCTTGGGTATAATAGCCTGCAGGCCGGGGATGCCACCCAGGTGTACGCGTCGAGTTATGCCTGGGAGGAGAACAGTCTTTATTCGATGGCGAGACTATTTTATAGCTATAAGCATACGTACATGATCACCGGTACGATCCGCAGGGATGGATTTTCCGGGTTCGGCGAAAATAACAAATATGGGGTCTTCCCTTCGGTAGCGGGCGCCTGGGTGATCAGTAATGAAAAGTTCGTCCATTCGCTGACCTGGCTCAATAACCTGAAGCTGCGTGCAAGCTACGGCTCCAATGGCAACCGGACCATCAACCGGTACCAGACCTTATCCCAGGTGAATTCCGGGATCAGCTATTTATACGGGGACAACGCCTCGCCGGCCCTCGGCCAAGCGGTGTCCAACCTACCCAATCCCGACCTGAAATGGGAAAAGACCACCGGTGTGAACCTGGGAATAGATTTCAGCGTCCTGGACTCCCGCCTGACGGGTAATGTTGAATACTTTACAACCCATACGACCGACCTGCTTTATAGTATCAATATCCCGCAGATCAATGGCTTCCCCAGCACCTCTACCAATATCGGGCAAATTGATAACCATGGCGTCGAATTCGCGCTGACCGGGCATGTCGTGGCATCCAAAGATTTCGACTGGTATGTATCGCCGAATTTCTCCCTGAGCCGGAACAAAGTGGTGACCATTTTCGGCAAGGGCGACCAGGGTCATCAAGGCGACCTGATTGCCAGCGGCATCTTTATCGGGCAGCCGGTGCATGTATGGTATGATTATACGAAGACAGGCATGTGGCAATTGGCTGACCAGGCCGCCGGAAAGATCCCCTCCGGGTTCTATCCCGGCACCTATAAGATCGCCGACCTGAATCACGACGGGGTCATCAGCCCTGATAAGGATCGAAGCATCCTGGGATATACCGATCCCGGTTATAGCTTTGGGATCAAGAGCCAGCTCCGGTATAAGAACTTCAACCTGCTGGTGACGATCAACTCGATCCAGGGCGGTAAAAAATATTATTACGGCAATATCGCTGTACAGGAAAGTAACTGGTTTGGAGGCGACAATGCATACAACAGCAACAACCCCGGCTGGGATTGGTGGACCCCCAGCAACCCCAATGCGAAGTATCCCCGTCTCGACCAGCAGGCCAACTATAGCCAGACTATGAACATGCAGCGGAACTTCGTGCGTTTGCAGGATGTAATCCTTTCTTATAGCATAGGAAACAGCTTGCTGGCCAAGGCAAAGATGAGGACTCTCCGGGTATATGTCAGTGGAAAAAATCTGTATACCTGGACTAAATGGAGAGGGTGGGACCCTGAGACCGGCGGGGGATTGAACACTAACGTCAAACCGGTCATGAAAAGCATTACCGCCGGGATCAATATCGAGTTCTAACCATCAAAACTACTTGTATGTACCGTAAATTCCTGTCATATACCAGCATCGTTCTATTCCTGGCGATCTTTTTTAGCTCCTGCAGCAAGAAGGTCCTGGAAGAAACCCCGCTCAGCTTCTATTCTGTTAGCAATTCCTATGTTACGGCCGCCGATTTTCAGACAGCCATCACCAAGCTGTATTCCGAGACCAGGGATCAATACAATTGTAATGTCGGCAACAGACATAATTATTTACTGGGCACGGATCTCTGTATCAATGCCATCACCGACAACTGGCCCCTGAACACCTATGTGGCGTTAACACCCAGCGCGGGATTCTCGTCCCTTATATGGAACTACGACTACAAGCTCATCTTCGATGCCAATGTGATCATCACAGAGATCGAAAAGAATATCACTATCGACACGGTCACCCGGAATGAAATAAAAGCGGAAGGGCTGTTCTTCCGGGCCTTTGGTTATCGCAACCTGGCGGACATTTTCGGGGGCGTGCCCCTGGTGCTGAAGGAGATCAACGCCCCGGCGCGGAATTATGTCCGGTCGACCCGGGATTCGGTCTTTCAGCAATGTGCGGCTGACCTGGAATTCGCTTCCAAATATCTTTATGATGTCCCCGCTGCCAAGGACGGACAGGTCAATAAGGCCACGGCCTATCATTTGCTGTCGGAGATCTATATCTCGCTCAAGCGTTGGGATGATGCCATCACGGCGGCTTCTGCTGCGATCAATAACCCTGCCGTGGCTCTTATGACCAATCGTTTTGGCACGAAGGCCAGCCAGCCCGGGGACGTCTATTCCGATCTTTTCCGGAATGGTAATTACAACAAAAGCGAAGGCAACACGGAAGGGCTCTGGGTGATCCAATGGAGCTATAATAATTTAGGTTCGCCGCAGCCGGGCGATCAACTGGGGTGGTATGTTACACCGCTCTATGTCAATGTTGTGCTGGACGACGGCGTAGCTGCATTTCCCGCTCCTAACCAGGCCTTAGACGGGTTTGGCATCGGCTGGCTCAAACCGACCTGGCAGACTTCCCAATCCGTCTGGCAAAGCGACTTCAATAACGATGTCCGGAATTCGCCCTACAATATCATCCGGGACGCCAAGGTGCTGAACCCTGCCTCTAAATACTACGGCCAATATGTTGGAGCCAATCACCTGATCCAGCCTTATGATACGTCCAGGAACTGGTACCCGATCTATACTAAAACGGCCCGCTGGAATGATGCGCAGTCCCAGGATGTTGTCAACGCGACCACCGGGGAAGTGAATTATAATAGCTCGACGAACAAGGATTATTACATGTTCCGCCTGGCCGAAACCTACTTATTGCGGGCGGAAGCCTACCTGGGGAAAAGCGATAATGTCGATGCCGCCAAAGATATCAATGTCCTCCGCACCCGGGCCCATGCCTCTCCCGTTGACCCTGCCAATGTCACCATCGACTATATCCTCGATGAACGCCTTCGGGAACTGAGCTGGGAGGAAATGCGGCTGACAACCCTCACCCGCCTGGGCCTGCTGGCCGATCGTTGCCGGAAATACAATCCGCTGGCAGGGAAAGACATAAAGGACTACCAGAATCTCTACCCGATCCCGTTCAGTGAGATAGAGAATAATACAGAGGCTGTCCTGACGCAGAACCCGGGATATTGAGTGTCACGAACAACGATCAGTTCTTTATTTATTGAAAGTTGATGCTGTGTAAATGATGATGGACGGCCCATCGGAAGCGGCTTGCAGGAGCTGCTTTCAAACCACCTTTAGCTGCTGCGATTAAATGTTGTGGTAGTGAGCATCAAAGGAGTAAGGCATCGAGAAAGATGTCAGGTGCGTGTTAAGAAGGCGAACAATGGTGAACTGTTATCAGAGGCGT
>JGI25616J43925_10000198_pt1 | contig 20012 bp, 31 predicted proteins | sample GraSoi2013_100cm_FD_43925 | JGI IMG/M metagenome (IMG submission 43925) | reverse complement strand
AAAATTGCTTAACAACCGGCCAAGAAAATCCTTGAAATACCAAACTCCGTTAGAAGTCTTTAAGAAGGGCTGTTGCACTTAGTTGTTGAATTCGCGAATATTAGATCCTGGTTAATATCTGAAATCCATCTTTAGTGACTAAAATAGTATGCTCAATGTGGGCCGACCACCCGCCGTCCTCGGTTATGATCGTCCATTTATCCTCAGCAAAATTTATTTTCCATCCACCTTCGTTGACCATGGGTTCAATTGCCAAAACCATTCCTTCCACAATTTTGGTGCCGGTTTTGGGTTTGCCAAAGCCAGGAACTTCCGGCTCTTCATGCACCTCTTTGCCCACTCCATGGCCGACTAATTCCCGCACGACCTGAAAATTATATTTTTTGGCTGATGCTTCGATGGCAAAACCCACGTCACCCGTAAAATTTCCAGGCTTCACCTCTACAAGGCCGGCTTCGAGAGACTCGGAAGCTGCTGTGATTAATTTTAAGTGCTTGTCGCTAACTTTCCCCACCGGCACAGTGATGGCCATGTCAGTATACAAACCCTTAAACTCCACTCCGAGATCCAACCCTACAATATCACCGTTTTTTAAAATTTTATGCTTATGCGGAATCCCATGCACAACTTCGTTGTTTACAGAAACACAAAGACTGGCCGGAAAAGGCGGATCCCCAATTTGCGAACGGTAATTTTTAAACGACGGCCTACCACCAGCTTTAATTATCTCTTTCTCAGCCAATTCATCTAAGGCCGCTGCTGAAACGCCGGGTGCGACTTTACTTGCGACCAAATTTAAAACCGTGGCTAAAATCTTGCCACCTTGTCTTAAAATTTCCAATTCTTTATCGTTTTTGATAATCATTTATGATTTTTTGAATATCACTTGCTACCTTACTAATACTTTGGCTGCCGTCAATATATTTCAATTTTTTGTATTTTTTATAAAATTGTACAGTCTTGCTGACTTGAGTTTTATAATAAACAAACCGGTTAGCTATAAATTTTGGATCCCTATCTTCTTTCCGCTCACGGCTTAAAGAACGCTTAATTACCTCGGATTTAGGCAATCTTATATACAATACCAGAAAGTCACGACTGCGGGTATCTAAATATTTTTTTAAAACTTCCGCTTCAGGTTTAAGTCTGGCTGCCCCTATAAAAATAAAGTTCTGACCGACTTTGACCGATCCAAAACTTTCTTTTAAGAGCTTGAGCATCAAGCTTGTGGGTGCCGGCAATCCCTTTGAATAAGTTTTCTCCAGAATGGCCTTATACTTCAGGCTTTTCAAAAGCTTACGAAAAAAAACGCCGGACGCCACAGGATACAACGAATATTTTTTTTCTAGGATCGCCGCTTGGGTATCTTTGCCGGATGCCGGATCGCCCAGTAATATTAAATCAAATCCGAGTTTCTTCATTATTTTAAATTGCTTAAAATTTCTTCGTGTACGGCTTCAATTGGCTGATCGCCGTTGATTTCAATCAAACAACCTAAATTGCGGTAGTGCTCTTTAATCGGAGCATTCCGCTTTTCATATTCATCAAATCTGGAAGCTGCAATCTCTGGCTTATCATCTGTGCGTGCTTGGCCGCGAGTGGTAATTCTTTTTACCACCTCATCCTTCCCAACGTTGAGAAAAATTACTTTCAAATCAGTTACTCCTAAGTCTCTTGTGATCTGATCTAATGCTTCCGCTTGTCCCATAGATAAAGGAAAAGTATCAAAAACCGCGCCTTCGTAATTATGGATGTTTTGAAGCTGGGTCTTGAGTAATTTGGTGGCAACTTCATCCGGTTGAGGAATTCCTTTGTCATACCGCTCTTTGGCTGTTTGGGCGTCTTCTGACGTTCCTTTTATAAATTCCCGGATCAAATCTCCCAAAACAATTTGTTCATATCCCAAAGCTTTCGCCAAACGCGAACTCTGCGTACCCTTCCCAGAACCCGGGGGGCCTAGGACAACTAGAATTTTTTGTAATGACATATGCTTATTATACTTAAAATCCGGACAAAAAAAAAGCCGTAGAGTTTAAAAAGATCCCGCTTTCGCGGGGATAGTATATTTCTATAACTTGTTACCTATAACCTAGAAGTCCTCATAATCGCGCATGACCATTTGGGACTGGACCTGCTTCATAACTTCGATGACCACGGAAACTGCGATCAAAAGAGACGTACCACCCAAAGTCAATGCTTGAGTGTGCGTAAACGCCTGCACGATATTTGGCAATACGGCCACTAATCCCAGGAAGATAGCGCCGACCAAAGTAATGCGGTTCAAAACTTTATACAAAAAATCAGCAGTCTGTTTGCCGGGACGCAAGCCCGGGACGAAGCCGCCTTGTTTTTGAATATTTTCGGAAATTTCGTCCGGATTAAACACGATCGCAGTATAGAAATAAGTAAAGGCTACCACGAGAATAAAATAAATTATTCCCTGGTAAGTCTGATTCTGAAAAAAACTATTCACGGAAGTGGCGAAATGAGCGATAGCTGGGGTCTTCGCATTCGCGAAAAAATTAGCGATCAGTCCAGGGAAAAGTAAAATCGAAATAGCGAAAATGATAGGGATGACGCCAGCTTGGTTTACGCGAAGCGGCAAATGGGTGTTTACCCCGCCGTACATTTTATTGCCGCGGATGCGCTTAGCATAAGACACTGGAATATTGCGTTGCGCTTCCGTAATCAACACCACTCCGCCTATGACCACCAAAGCCACAGCCAGGTAAGAAGCAATTGTGATTAAATTTTGAGGACTCAGCCCGGAAGAGGCAGACAAACTGGCATATGCCTGCTGGGCGGCGGCTGGAAGCCCAGCGACAATTCCAGCGAAGATAATCAAAGATATACCATTGCCAATTTTATATTCCGAGATCTGCTCACCAATCCACAGCAAAACCACAGTACCAGCTGTAATCGAAAGCAGCGTGACAAACCACTGGAACGGCGTAAAATTAGCCGCGAAATTGGATCCACTGGTGCGTGACAGCAAAATTATCGTGCCATAACCCTGAATCGCAGTCAGGGGCACGGTAAGATAACGCATATACTGGTTGATTTTCATGCGCCCTGCTTCTCCGCCTTCTTTCTGTAGTTCACCGAGTTTGGGAATGATAATCGTCAAAAGCTGAATAATAATCGAAGCTGTGATATAAGGACCGACGCCTAACATGACGATGGAAAAGTTACGCAAACCGCCTCCGGAAAATATATCAAATAATCCCAGTAACTGGTTGGTACTCAAAAGACCGCGCAAATCTGTAATTCCAATCCCAGGAATCGGGATGTGGGCCAAGATTCTGGTAACAACCAAAAGCAGGGCGACAATAATAATGCGATTGCGCAGATCTTTTACCTTCCAAATTTGGGAAATTCTCGACATAATGCGTTAAGTACCGTTTATTTTACCACCGGCTTTTTCTATTTTTACTTTTGCCTGGTTGGAAATAGACATACCCTCAAAAATCAAAACTTTTTTCAGTTCACCCTGGCCCAAAACTTTAATCTCGTCCTGGGTGGATTTAATCATGCCTTTGTTCAAAAGAATTTTTGGATTTACAGTTTCACCTGCTTTGAATTTTTCATTCAATTCGTCCAGATTCACCACCACCGCCTTAGGTTGCCGGCTGGTAAAACCTCGCCGTTTCGGAATCTGGCGCTGGATCGGCATGCGTCCCCCTTCAAATCCTACCGGGATAGAAGAACCTGAACGGGCTTTTTGGCCTTTCGCGCCGCGTCCGGAAAAAGTTCCGTGTCCGCTCCCCACGCCTCGGCCAACCACTTTGCGTCGCTTGGTTGATCCTTTATACGGTTTTAATTCGGATAATTTCAGCATATTAGACAATAACTTTCTGGGTAGCGTTCTTAAGCCCCATAATTTCATCTTTTGAGCGTAATTTAGTTAAAGCTAGATAAGTTGCCATGACGTTGTTAACTTTATTGGAAGAACCGATCATCTTGGATAAAATATTCTTTACTCCCGCTAAATCCAAAACTTGACGAATGGCTCCGCCGGCAATAACTCCGGTTCCGGGCTGGGCAGGCTTTAAAAAAACAACTGAAGATTTGTACTTAAATTTTATCTGATGCGGGATGGTGCTGTTCACGATTTTTACCGTAACCAGAGTTTTCTTAGCCGCGTTCACCGCTTTGTTTACAGCTTCGGAAACATCAGCGCCTTTGCGCAATCCGATGCCGACTCGGCCTTTCTTATCGCCGATCACGACCAAAGCGCGGAAGCGCATGCGTTTGCCGCCTGCGACCACGCGAGTTACCCGCTTGATCTCCACGATCTTCTGTTCAAATTCTTTTTTAGTCTGCTCGCCTCTGTTTCGAGACGGTCTTCTCATTGCCATAAAATTAAAATTCCAATCCTGCAGCGCGTGCTGCATCAGCTAATTCCTTCACTCGTCCGTGGTATTTGTATCCGCCCCGGTCAAACACAACCTGTTTGATGCCGGCAGCGATTGCTTTCTCCGCAGCCAATTTTCCGACTTCAGCAGCCACCTTGGCCTTAGGACCCTTGGTTTTTACTTCCTTGCTGGAAGCAGCAGCCAGAGTCTTTCCAGCTTCATCATCTATCAGCTGAACATAAATATGAGTGGTGGAGCGGAAAACATTCATTCGGGGTTTAGCGGCCGAGCCTATGGCTCTGGCGCGGACCCGATTGTGCCGCATTTTTCTTTGTGCTTGTTTATTCATATTATTTACCTCCGCCTACGGCCTTAACGACTTTGCCGGCTTTACGTCTGATAACTTCATCTTGGTACTTAATTCCTTTGCCTTTGTAAGGCTCTGGCTCTCTTTTCGATCGGACCACAGCTGCAAACTGACCCACGACTTGGCGGTCAGAACCGGAGATAGTGATAGTATTCTTTTCCACTTTAGCTTCCAGTCCATTTGGCACTTCCAATTCGATGGGGTGAGAATAACCAAGATTGAGAACTAGTTTCTTACCACTCATGGCGGCTTTGTATCCGACTCCGTTGATTTCCAAAATTTTGGTAAAGCCTGTGGTGACACCCACTACCATGTTATTGATCAATGCCCGATATAATCCCCATAAAGCGCGCTGCTGCTTGTTTTCAGTGTTACCCACGCTGACTACGAGTTCCGAATCTGACTTTTCTATCTTTACTTTCGGATGTAAAGCTTGAGACAATTCACCTTTTGGTCCTTTGACCTTAATGAAGTCTTCTTGTATATCCACCGTGACGCCGGCTGGAATTACTACTGGTTTTTTACCTATTCTTGACATATTTTTACCAAACTTGGCAGACAATTTCACCGCCGACTTTATTCTTGCGGGCTTCTTTGTCTGTCATTAATCCTTTTGAGGTTGAAACTATCGTGGTACCCATACCGCCCAAAACTGACGGAATTTGTTCTCGTGAGCTGTAAATCCGCTGGCCTGGTTTGCTGACGCGCTTAATTCCGGAAATTACCGGGACGCCGGCGTTATCGTATTTAAGCTGTAGGGAAAGAAATTTTCTGTCGTTCTCTTCTTTAACTTCGGCTTTCGCAATCCAACCTTCATTCTGCAAAACTTTAGCCAAATTATGCTTGAAGGTTGAGTAAGGAAAAACCACCTCTGGCTTTTTTGCCATCAGAGAGTTGCGGATTCGAGTTAACATGTCGGAGATTGTATCGCTCATTGTCATAGATTTACCACGATGCCTTTACTACTCCTGGGATTTCTCCGTTGGAGGCTAATTCTCTAAAACAAATACGGCAAATATTAAAGTCACGCATATACCCGTGCTTGCGGCCGCAGCGCCAACAGCGTCGAACTACTCGAGTAGAATATTTCGGATTGGTGCGGGATCGGAATGATTTGATTGTCTGAGCTTTCGTTGCCATATATTATTCCTTTTGGAATGGGAAACCTAATGATTTGAGAAGTTCCAGGGCTTTCTTATCGTCGTCAGTATTGGTCTGAATATTTACCTCAAAGCCGAAAGTGTAGTCCATATGTTCACGAGTCGTTTCTGGAAATACTATCTGTTCTCGAATACCGATATTATAATTGCCGTGGCGGTCGAATTTCTTCGGATCTAGTCCGCGGAAGTCACGGACGCGGGGAAGGGCTATTCGAACCAATTTTTCCAAAAAATCATACATCCGAGTACCGCGCAGGGTGACCATCAAACCCACTACCTGTCCTTCACGAATCTTAAAACCTGCGATGGATTTTTTGGCAATAGTTTTTACAGGCGCCTGGCCAGTAATTCCTTTGATATCTTCGATTATCGCTTCCAGCATTTTGGCGTCTTTCAGAGTCTTGCCGACACCAGCGTTAACCACGACTTTGACAATCTTAGGCACAGCCATAGGATTTTTCAATCCAAAAGCTTGCTTTAAGGCGGGTACTGATTTTTCTTTGTAAACTGTTTTAAATGACATATAAATTAATTGATTACCCTTCCACAACGCTTGCATTTGCGCAAATTGCCATTGTCTGTTATTTCTCGGGCAACTCTCGTTGCTTTGCCGCAATTTGGACAAAGGAGCATAACATTGGAAGCATTCATGGCGGCTGGCAATTCCAATCGCTGTCCTTTTTCTCCTTGCCTCTTTGGGCGGCTAAAACGGACGTGGATGTTTAATCCTTCCACGGACAAACGATTATCTTTTGGAAACACTTCCAAAACCTTCCCACTTTTGCCTTTTTCCTTACCGGACAGGACTGTTACTGAATCACCTTTTTTAATATTCATCTTGGACATTAAACTACTTCCTCTGCTAATGAAATTATTTTAGTAAAACCTCGATCGCGAAGTTCTCGGGGAATCGGACCAAAAATACGGGTACCACGGGGTTCGGGATTGTCTTTGTTCACCAACACGGCTGCGTTGTCATCAAATCGAATGTAAGAACCATCAGCGCGTCGGACTTCCTTGCGAGTGCGGACAATCACGGCATAAACTTTATCGCCCTTCTTTACCTGACCCTTGGGACTGGCGATTTTGACTGAAGCCGCGACCACATCCCCCAAACCGGCGAAGCGGCGGCTGTTTTTGCCAGACACGCTGAAGATCGCGATTTCTCTCGCTCCCGTGTTATCTGCTACTTTTAATCTGCTTCTTATCTGAATCATATATAAATTAAGCTTTGCTAATTACCTTCCAATTAACGGTTTTGCTGTAAGGCCGTGTTTCTTCAATCACAACTTTATCGCCAATCACATAATCATTGGCTTCGACGTGCGCCGGGTATTTTTTGAAAACCTTGTACCTTTTATGGTATTTCGGATGCACTTTTACCATTTCCACCTTCACAATCACGGTCTTATTCATTTTATTGGAGGTGACTTTGCCGGTTAGTTGTCTTTTGACTTTATCCATACTACGCCTTTTCGTTAATTAAAGTTAACATTCTTGCTATATCTTTCTTGATTACCTTCAGGGTGTGGCTGTTTTTTACTTCTCTGGAATGGATCTTAAATGTCAGGTCCCGGACCTGCTCGCGCAAAGTAGCCAGCTGGCGAAGTAATTCCTGTTCATTAAAATTTCGCATTTCTTTCATCTTCATAAATTTAAGGCTGATTCCTGATTACAAATCGGGTTTTAATAGGAAGTTTATGGCTTGCCAGACGCATAGCCTCGGCTGCCTGCTCTGCTGTCACACCGTCCATTTCAAACATCACACGTCCTTTCTGAACAACTGCGACGAAGTGATCCACAGCACCTTTTCCGGCTCCCATCGGCGATTCGTTGCCGTGGGATGTGATTGGCTTATCAGGAAAAATTCGAATCCAAATTTTGCCACCGCGTTGGATATATCTGGTCATGGCCCGGCGGGCGGCTTCAATCTGTCTGGATGTTACCCAGCTGTTTTCCAAAGCCTTCAAACCGAAACTTCCGAATGCCACAAAATTCCCAGACATGGCCTTGCCTTTGGATGTTCCTCTATGATGTTTTCGGTGCTTAACTTTTTTAGGAATTAACATAATATTAGTCTATTTTAAGTTTGGCTTTCGCCCCTTCAAAAATTTCGCCTTTGTTGATCCAAACTTTAATGCCGATGGTACCGTAAGTGGTGTATGCGGTAATGCGGGCGAAATCGATATTAGCACGCAAAGTATGCAACGGAAGCTTGCCTTTAAACAATCGCTCTGTGCGGGCAATTTCAGCGCCACCCAAGCGACCAGCACATTCGATCTTGACTCCCAGCGCCCCTGATTCCATAACCTGCTCAATCGATCCTTTCATGGCTCGTCTGAATGCGATACGTTTTTCGATCTGATCAGCTATATTTTGCGCGACCACATTAGCCTGCAAATTCACATCTTTGACTTCTTCAATATTTATCTTAAGATCAAGCTTGGTTATTCCAAGATGCTTCAAAATCTTTTTCTTCAATTCCTCGATACCGGTACCGCCTTTGCCGATTATCATTCCTGGTTTTGTGGTTTTGACTGTAACGCTCACAGTGTTGCTAAAACGCTCGATATCAATGCGGACCAAACCCGCTTTTTTCAATTGCACGGACAAAAACGCTCTGATTCTGGTGTCCTGCTCCAAGAGGGACGCAAAACCCGTCTTGGCCAGCCATCTGGATTTCCAAGTATCAGTAATATTTAATCTAAAACTATTGGCATTAACTTTCTGACCCATATTATTATCCGCTCTTTCTATTAAATAATCGACGTTTCAAACTGATTTTTTGCTGCTTCATCTTATCATCCGCTTTACCGGCTTGACGCGGGGAGGGCTTATTATTATCTGCCGCATCGCCTGACTGCTGCTGGTTTACTTTCTTAACTTCCGTTTCAGTTGTCCTTGGCCTTAGGGAAAACATCGATCTGGTTTTCTTTTTCGATTGCTGTCTGGATTCCAAAGTAACGCTAATATGGCTGGTTCTTTTTCGTTCCACAAAAGCTCGTCCCTGCGCTCTTGGAGCATAAGTCTTGAATACCGGACCGCCGTCCACAGTGATGGCTTTGATGAATAAATTTTCTTTAGTCATATTAAAATTATGTACAGCATTGGCCACGGCAGAATTGATAGCTTTGGCCAAAGGGATGGCCGCGTTCTTTGAAGAAAATCGCAATTGCTCCAAAGCTTGATCCACCGGATGTTGGCGCACTAAATCAGCCACCAAGCGCAATTTACGTGGGCTAACATGGATGTAGCGCGCATGCGCTTTCACTTCTTTTGGTTGTTGCTTTTCTTCTGCCATAAAATTTACCTATTTTTTTGGTCCTTCCGGAGCCTTAGTTGCTTCCATTGCCCGCTTTTCTGCTTCTTGAGCAGCCACAGCTTCTTCTTTAGCCATGCGGCCACCATGTCTTATAAATTTGCGTGATGGTGAAAATTCGCCCAACTTATGTCCTACCATGTTTTCCGATGGGATGACAGTAATAAAATTCTTGCCGTTGTGGACCAAAAAAGTCATACCAATCATTTCCGGAAAAATGGTGGAGTCGCGTGACCAAGTCTTAATCTGAGTGTTCATTCCAGGTTTTGCATTCTGGATTTTCTTCCAGAGCTTGGCGTCTATAAACGGTCCTTTTTTGAGTGATCGTGACATAAATTATTTGGTGAATTTAAAGGTAGAAAGAATTTGATTTTGCAAACTCTTGTTTTCCGCTAGTTTATTGTAAAACCTTTGGTTATCTCCTAGTTTATCAGCCCAACCCTTGGTATAAGAAGGGAAGTTTATTTCCAGGGTTTTTGATCCCAAATCAGTCTCATACATTATAAAAGCTGCGCCTCCGCCATCTATCGGAGTGACTGTGTACCAATTTCTTCCGTTGATCAAAGTTTTCGGTAACTTCACTTGGGATCCGGTTACCGGAGAAACAAATTCAGATTGTAATTTAGAATTCTGAATACTCACGGAGAATTCTGAATTTTTACCGGCGAAAGTTATAATCTCATTGTTCGATGAAGCTGTTACGTCATTTGGATAGTTAAACTCGAAACCATACTTGCTATTTGTATAAGTTTTCCAGTTTGCGGTTGTATCTGTTTGCTGATTACTGTTTCCTGTTTCCTGTTTCGGCACAGGTTGAACAGCTACTTGTTTGTTGCAAGCTGCGGCTACGAACAAAATTGAAATTGTAAGCAATAAAAATTTCTTCATAAACTATTTAGTCCGTCTCTTTACTATAAACTTACTCGAAGATCTTTTCGGATCTCGGGTCTTCACGCCTAAGGCATGCTTGCCCCACGGGGTTTTCGGATACTTCAAACCGATCGGGTTGTGTCCTTCGCCCCCGCCATGAGGATGGTCGATAGGATTCATGGCCTTACCGCGAACAGATGGACGAATACCGCGATGGCGGTTGCGTCCGGCCTTACCGATTCTAACATACATCCAGTCAGTATTGGAAACCTGTCCGATGGTCGCATAGGATTTCGTGGGAATTTTTCTGATCTCTCCAGAAGGCAGTTTCAACATCACATGGTCCGCTTCCATGGATGAGACTATGGCATAAGTGCCGGCGGATCTGGCGATTTGCCCGCCCTGGTTCGTGAGAATTTCGATATTGTGGACATAAGTTCCGATTGGGATATGGCGCAACAGCATCCGGTTGCCTGGTTTGATTTCTGCGCGTTCAGAAGTAACTAAGGTTTCGCCAACCTTAACTCCGTCGGGTGCCAGGATATATCGCTTCTCTCCGTCTTTGTAAGCCAAAAGCAAGATAAACGCACTCCGTCCTGGATCGTATTCCACGGTTTGCACTTTAGCAGGTATATTCATTTTCTCCCGCTTGAAATCAATCGTTCGGATTTTCTGGCTGTGTCCGCCGCCGCGATGCCGGATCGTAATCTTGCCCTGGTTATTTCGCCCTGCGGTTTTAGCTACAGACCACATCAAAGATTTCTTGGGCTTGGAATTTTTGGTCAAAATCGAATAATCCGTAACCGACTGGATACGTCTTCCCGCTGATGTAGGTTTATAAATCTTAATGGCCATATTAGGCTCCTTCAGCTAACCCTGCGATTCGCTCGCCTGTCTTTAAAAATACAATTGCTTTTTTCCAATCCTGGGTTCTACCAGTAACTCGTCCCTGTCGGCGTTTTTTTCCAGGCACATTCACCATATTAACTTTGGCGACGTGGACATCATAAACTTTTTCCACTGCTTTCTTTACTTCAATCTTGTTGGCATCCTTGGAGACTTTGAAAACATATCGGCCGGTGGTGGCGAAAGCGTTGGTCTTTTCTGACAAATGATGATGCTTAAGCACTCGATGCGCTGATCCGGTATTTTCTTTTAGTGCCACCGGCTTCTCGTCATGTTCGTGAGCCAATTCCAAAACATTCTCATCTGATTTCTTCTGAGTCTTTTTGCTTTCTTCCTTTTTACCGGTGATCTTATCTAGTAATCCCATATTATTTTAAGTAGGTTTTTTCAATAATTGGTAATGCCTCTTTCAAAATTAAGGCGTCGTATTTCATTAAATCCAAAACGTTCAGCTGATTGGCGTATATAACTTTAGCGTTCGGTAAATTACGGGAAGATCGCTCAAGCTCCTTATTATAAGTATCCAAAACCAAAAGATATTTTTTGCCCAAGCCTGCCTTGCTGGCCAGGGTGCCCAACCGCGATGCCAATTCTTTGGTCTTTGCAAGTTTATCAAAATTTTCCACGATAACTAATTTATGTTCATTGACCTTGTCTGTCAAAACTGTAAACAACGCCTTGCGAAACATGGATTGATTCAGCTTCACTGACCAGTTCCTGCTAGATGTCGGCCCAAAAGTGACACCACCGTGTCGCCAAAGTGGAGAACGGACGCTTCCGGCTCTAGCGCGACCGGTTCCTTTTTGCTTCCATGGCTTTTTGCCGCTACCGGCAACTTCACCCCGGTTTTTCGTATGGGCAATTGCATTTCTTTGATTGTTTTGCTGGGCTCGTACTGCTGTGTGGACCAGACCAATATCAATTTTTTCCAAACCGAAAATCTTCGGATTCAAATCCAATTCTGTAACTTTTTCACCGGCTTGGTTGTAAACTGCTGTCTTGGTCATATTATTTAAATAATTGCGGATTGTCGGTGATGATTCCATCGACACCCAGATTTTTCATTCGTGCATATTCATCCTGACTATTAACTGTCCAGACAAATATTTTCCTATTCATTCTTCGCAAAGTGTCGATACTTTTGGGGGTGACTAGCGTTTGCTCTGGATGAATCGAATAAAGATTTAAATATCTCGTTAAGTACTCCATTATAGGTAAGAAGTAAAGTTGTCCTTTGCCTATAACAAGTCCTAATTTTACTTTTTCATCCAAAGCTCTGATTTTCTTCAATACACCCGGGAAGGTGGAGCAAATCAAAACCTCGGAAGAAAAATTCTTGTAAGCATCAACCACTTGTTGTTCAATGCCCAGAACTTTTACGTGAATGTCGATTGGGGCTGAAATATTTTCTAAGGCTTCCTGAAGTGTAGGTATTTCATTATTACTAGCTTTCCTAAGCTCTTCGACAGTTAAATCTTTAATACTTTTTCTGGTACCAAATAATCTTTTAAGATTGCTGTCATGGCTTAAGACTACTTGTCCGTCTAAAGATCGCCTGATATCAAATTCAACCATGTCGACGCCCAATTCTTGTGCTTTTTTCAAAGAACGGATCGTATTCTCCAATTCAATCCCTGATGCTCCTCTATGCCCGATCACCAGCATTACTTCACCACTATCTGAATCTTTACAATGCCGCCAGGAGCACCTGGAACAGCACCTTTCACTGCTATCAAATTTCTGACCGCGTCCACATCCATGACTTCCAGATTCTTCACTGTCCGCACGCCGCCCATCCGTCCTGCCATTCGCAATCCTTTTCTTACGTGCTGCGGAAATCGTCCGCCGATAGCTCCTACTGCTCTAGGATGATCGTGACCGTGGGATGCCGGAGCGCCGTGGAATCCATGGCGTTTAATCGGGCCTGCAAATCCTCTGCCTTTCATTTCTGCCGTAACTTTGACCTTATCGCCTACTGCAAACGTATCTACTTTTATCTCGTCGCCTTTGGTAAAATTATCTTTCTCATCAGTTCTGAATTCCGCCAGGATTTTAAAAGCACCGTGTCCGGCTTCGGCTTTATTCGGATTTCTTTTCTTGCCAAAACCTACTTGCACTGCTGTGTATTTATCCTTGGCCGCAGTTTTCACCTGCACTACTTTTATAGGACCCGCCTTTAAAATAGTCACTGGAACGACTTTGCCGTCCTTGGTAAACATTTGGGACATATTCAATTTTTGCGCGATGATAAACTTGGCCATTTACTTTAAGTTACTTCAGAAAAAAGAACCATTCAGATCCCAGAAACATCAGAAACCTGAATGGTTCTTCTTGGATCGCCGTTGTCCCTTATTAGGACCGGTCGCAATCTACTATAATTTTCTACAACCTACAAACTAACATCACATCTTAATCTCTACATCAACTCCGGCGGGAAGATTTAAATTACTTAAAGCATCTATAGTCTTCGGAGTCGGCGATGCTATATCTATCAATCTTTTATGAATGCGCATCTCAAACTGTTCGCGGGCATTCTTATGCACAAAAGTCGAGCGGTTGACTGTATACTTCGTTTTTTCGGTAGGAAGGGGTACTGGCCCTATCACTGCAGCACCGGTTCTTTTCGCGGTCTCTACTATTTGGCGGGCAGATTGATCAATCAGCTTATGGTCATAAGCTCGAATTTTGATGCGAATTCTGGCTGTATCTGGTTTATCGGAGGACATTAGATTTATTAAGGAATTAGACTATTCTTTTGCGTTCAACTTGCTTAATTTACACTATTTTGGCTCTTTAGTCAAGGGTCGAACAAAAGGACTAGCCAAAATGTTTTGGCTAGTCCTTTATAAGGGTTATTTGGTAATCTTGAGTACCACACCGGCTCCGACAGTGTGTCCGCCTTCGCGAATAGCGAAGCGCATCTTGTCTTCAAGTGCCACAGGTGTAATCAACTTAATTTTCAATGTTACTGTGTCTCCCGGCATGACCATTTCCTGGCCTGCTGGCAATTCTACTTCACCGGTCACGTCTGTGGTTCGGATATAAAATTGCGGCTTATAACCTTTAAAGAATGGGGTGTGTCGTCCGCCTTCTTCCTTGGTCAAAATGTAGACTTCAGCATCGAATTCAGTGTGAGGAGTGACACTTCCTGGTTTACAGAGAACTTGTCCGCGCTCCACTTCTTCTTTCTTGGTTCCGCGAAGCAAGACTCCGGCATTGTCGCCAGCGCGTCCCTCATCCAACTGCTTGTTGAACATTTCGATTCCGGTAACCACAGTTTTAGCGGTTGGACGGATACCCACGATTTCAATATCTTCACCAATTTTAACAACTCCGCGTTCAATACGTCCGGTAACCACGGTGCCCCGGCCTTCGATGGAGAAGATGTCTTCGATCGGCATCAGGTAAGGCTTATCCACTTCACGTACAGGATCAGGGATATAGGAGTCCAATGCTTCAATCAATTTTATGATAGATGGCTCACCAATTTCGGAAGTGTCGCCTTCTAAAGCTTTCAGAGCTGAACCTCGGATGATCGGAGTATCTTTTCCTGGAAAACCATATTTGGTCAAAAGGTCTCGGATTTCTTCTTCGACCAAGTCGAGCAATTCCTTGTCATCCACCATATCTACTTTGTTCATATAAACGACGATGTAAGGAACGCCGACCTGTTTGGCCAAAAGAATGTGTTCGCGGGTCTGAGGCATGGGCCCATCCGCAGCGGACACAACTAAGATCGCACCGTCCATTTGGGCAGCACCGGTGATCATGTTTTTGACATAATCAGCGTGCCCCGGACAGTCAACGTGTGCATAGTGCCTTTTGTCGGATTCGTATTCCGCGTGGGAGGTGTTAATAGTGATTCCGCGTGCTTTTTCTTCTGGAGCATTGTCGATGGAATCATAAGCACGGGCCTTGGCTTTGCCACTCTTGGCAAGCACGGTGGTGATCGCAGCAGTCAATGTGGTCTTGCCGTGGTCGACGTGACCTACAGTACCGACGTTGACGTGGACCTTGGAACGGTCAAATTTTTCTGCCATTTTCTTGTCCTTTTCGCGGATTAAGTGGTATCCAGTCCTCCCGAACCTTAGCCCGAAGCCCCATTTACTGAGGGTTTGGGCCAAGATCAGGATGACGCCGAACTTAACACGTCGCGAATAAAATTAATTATTGCTCCAAGATTATAAAGGATTTGACTGATCTTGTAAAGGGCTAGACTACCTGTGGACAACCAAGTCTACTAAGACTATACTGGTGTACGAAAGAAAAAGGAGGAGACCTGTGTCTAAAGGAGCCAAAAGCCGGGATGACAGCATTCGGCGCAGCTGTCGCGCCCAAACCCTGATAGCCCAAGAACGCGCTCGACTGGCCGAACTTACTGGCCTTTCCAATACAGAACTGCAGTGGATCGACGACCACTTCCTGAGCCATCAGTTGTGGTCTACTAAGGAAGCGCGGATGCGCTCCGATTGCATCCGAGCCGAAGTTGCGTATCGGGACGGCAAGCTACTACCGCTCATGAGTCATCTGAGGAGACTCATGTATCCAGAAAGGGCGCGACGCGACGAGAATTACCAGACGGAATTCTACGATCCCGCCGAACTCATTCTCGACAAGCTCAAGAAAAAACTGGCGAAGGAGTGAGCCTATGAAAAAAACACGCGAGAATAAAAGCCGAAAACGCCGCCGCCGTTCCCAAGTACCGAGGGAGGTTCAACAGCGGCTTACAACAGCGCTGGCAATCGTGGCCATCAAAAAGAAAAGATCGGAACTCACGGATGAAGAAATCGAGGAATACTCCAGAAGCTGGAAGGAAGAGAATTGATTCGCGAAGAATAAGCGCAATCCGCAACCAGGAGTAGCTCATGCCTGACGACGATGACTTTGGGGACGAACTCGTACCGCCTCCGCACGCGGAAGACCGACGTCCTCCGAAAACCCCATCTGCGCCTCCGACCCCTGGGCCTGAAGACAGACCGGAACATCCTGATCGACCTTACGACTTTGATCGCAGAATTCCCGATGACGAGGAATGAACTATAACGACAATCCACAATGGACTGTCGTCTGCCCTATGTAGCTTTTTAGCGAAGTAGGGTTCTTTTTTTATATCCCGAAAAATGCTAGCCTTATGGGAAGGAGGAGTCATGAATGGACCGGGCCGGTGTAAAAAGCCACTTATCAAGTGCTCTCTGCCTGATTACCTCCATGGCAAACTTAATGAGGAACAGCGATTCGAAGTCAGAGAACACCTTGTTGTTTGCCCTAGCTGTATTCAGGATTTACAGGAGATGATACACGCGGTAGAGGGGCTAGCTCTAGATCGCCGGAGCAAGAATTATAAAGCCTTGGAGGCTCGCAGAAAATTTCAACTCGTGAAAAGAAAAAGGAGAACCTAATGATACCTAACGGCCTCAAACCGCGCCTCCGAGAGTACTTCACCACCGACTAGCAACGATTCGCCGGAAGTCCCAGTATCCTCGCCGGGTTGCGATCCTTGAGACGGCGCTCTCCGCGGTGGACAGGAACGATTCTATGACCGTGCTTCAAGTCGGGATCGCAGCTGCTCGAAGCACTGCGCGAAGAGCTCGATCGCAACGATCCACCGACCAGGCAATTGGGCGATTGGGTAACCATCAATCCCTAACGAGATAATTGTGCCCTACGTAGCTTTTTAGCGAAGTAGGGTCTTTTTTTGCCTAAAGCAGTCCGTTTTAGATGAGCCGCGACCGTCTGAAAAATGTTCGGGAATTTGAAGCGAACATTTTTTCTTGTGTTGGCAGTTTTGGCGCTACCTATTTACTAGCAAAAAGGTAGTAAATAGAAAAACAGGCCTCACGACCTGTTTTTTTCTGTTTACTATTTACTACTTTCCGACTTGGCCAACTCGGATCTTTCCTGATTCACCGATAATTTTTTCCGCCACATTTCGCGGCACTTCCTCATAATGATGAAATTCCATAGTGTAAGAAGCTTGACCCTGCGACATGGATCGGATTTGAGTAGCATAGCCAAACATTTCAGCCAGCGGCACTTCAGCATCCACCACTTTGATATTGCCGCGTTCTGTCATTTCCAAAATCTTCCCGCGTTTGGCATTAAGATCTCCGATCACATCACCTAAAGATACTTCCGGAGTCAATACTTCCACTTTCATGATAGGCTCCAGCAAAATCGGCTGGGATTTTTTCACGGCATCCTGAAACGCCATGGAGCCAGCGATTTTAAAGGCGATTTCAGAAGAATCCACTTCATGGTAGCTGCCGTCAAACAAAGTTGTTTTCACATTCAGCACAGGGAAACCGGCGATAACACCGCGATCTTCGGCTTCTTCAATACCTTTTTGTATAGGCTTGATGTATTCCTTCGGTACCGTACCACCAACGATTTCGTTTATAAATTCATTGCCTTTGGTCGGGTCATCTTGAGGCTCAATCCGAATCCAGACGTGGCCGTATTGGCCGCGGCCTCCGGTTTGACGGATGTATTTGCCTTCTGCTTCTGCTTTGCCTTTGATAGTTTCTTTGTATGCGACTTGCGGCCGGCCCACATTGGCTTCCACCTTGAATTCGCGCTTCATGCGATCCACCAAAATTTCCAAATGCAATTCACCCATACCCGCGATCAGAGTCTGATTGGTCTCTTCATCGCTACGGACTTTGAAAGTCGGATCTTCTTCGGCCAATTTCTGCAAAGCCAAGCCCATCTTTTCCTGATCTTGCTTGGTTTTCGGCTCAATCGCCACGGAGATAACCGGTTCTGGGAATTTTATGGATTCCAGCTGGACGGGATAATCCACGTCCGTAAGCGTATCGCCGGTAAATGTATCTTTCGGTCCCACCAAAGCTGCGATATCGCCGGAATAAACTTCTTTTACTTCCTCGCGCGAATCAGCGTGCAAACGCACCAGTCGGCCGACGCGCTCTTTGTTGCCGGAACGGGTATTCAAAATGTATGATCCAGCCTGCAATACTCCCGTGTAAACGCGGAAGAAAGCTAGTTTGCCCACGAATGGATCGGTAGCGATCTTAAATGCCAGCGCTACGAATTTACTGGAATCATCCGGAGTCAACAAAAGTTCTTCTTTGGTCTTCTGATGGATAGCTTTCACCGGCGGTTTGTCCAGCGGAGATGGCAAATAATTTACCACAGCATCTAAAATTGTAGTCACGATCAATCCACGGCCATCGCCGCCCAGCACGGGGTAAAACTTGCCTGACAAGGTGGCGGCGCGGATGGCGCGCATCAGTTCTGCTTCTGTCAGTTCCGTGCCGGCCAGATATTTTTCCATCAGGGCATCATCCGATTCCACGGCTTTCTCTATAAGCTTCAATCGGTATTCTTTCGCCTTTTCCAACATATCGGCCGGGACCTCGCCTTCCACAAACATTTTATCTTTGTGGTCAGTGTATGTATATGATCTCATGCGCACCAGATCCACCACGCCGTTAATATCTTTTTCAAATCCTATCGGCAACTGGATCGGGAAGGCGTTTGGGGATAGTCTTTTGTGAATCGCATCCAAAGATTTATAAAAATCGCCGCCGGTCTGGTTGATTTTATTTATAAAGCACATACGCGGCACGGCGTATTTATCCGCTTGGCGCCATACTGTTTCGGACTGGGGTTCTACGCCCATTTTGCCGTCGAAAACCACGACCGCGCCGTCGAGCACGCGAAGTGATCGCTCGACTTCCACAGTGAAGTCCACGTGGCCCGGGGTGTCGATGATGTTGATGCGATTGGTATCTTCGGCCTTCGCCCCACTGTGAAGTTTTTGTGACCAAAAAGAAGTAGTGGCAGCAGCGGTGATAGTAATACCTCGCTCGCGTTCCTGTTCCATCCAGTCCATGGCGGTATTACCCTCATGCACTTCTCCGATTTTGTGAATTTTTCCCGTATAAAACAAAATCGACTCGGTAGTGGTGGTCTTACCGGCATCGATGTGGGCTATAATCCCGATATTTCTGGTTTTTTCTAAAGCATATTCTCTGGGCATAAATTTAAGAATTAAGGAGTAAGGTATAAGGCAAAAGAAAGCCTTAAACCTTTAACCTTATATCTTTTACCTTCTCTGGAATCTCGCGAAATGAGCGAAAGCCTTGTTGGCTTCGGCCATTTTGTGTACGTCTTCTCGCTTTTTTATCGCAGCGCCCATTTTATTGTAGGCTTCCATCAGTTCAGAGGCTAATTTTTCCGCCATTGGTTTGCCTTTTTTGGCGCGGGCCGCGTCTATCACCCATTTCATGCCGAGCGCAGTCTTGCGCGGTTCCTGCACTTCCATCGGGACCTGATAATTGGCGCCACCGATGCGGCGGCCTTTGACTTCCAGAATCGGGCAGACATTGCGGATCGCTTGTTCGAAAACAGTTTTCGGATCCGCTTTCATTTCTTTTTCTATTTTCTCAAAAGCGCCGTATACCACTCTGGTAGCTACGGTTTTTTTGCCACGGGTCATGACGTAATTTATAAATTTAGCAATCTTGATACTATTGTATTTGTGATCAGGATCAACTAAATGTCTTTTATAACTTCGGGCTTTTCTNGGCATAATTCTTGATTAAATCTTATTAGAAATAAATTACGGTCTCTTCGCGCCATACTTAGATCGTCCGCGTCTGCGGCCTTCCACTCCGGATGCATCTAACTTCCCTCGGACGATATGATAGCGAACTCCTGGCAAATCTTTGACACGGCCGCCGCGGATCATAACTACGCTGTGTTCCTGCAGATTGTGTCCGATGCCCGGGATGTAAGCTGTGACTTCCATACCGTTAGATAATCTGACACGGGCAATTTTCCGCAAAGCTGAGTTCGGTTTTTTCGGTGTGATCGTGGTTACTTTGATGCAGACTCCACGCTTAAANGGCGAGCCTTTCGGATAAATAAAAGGCTTTCCCTGTAAAAGGTTAAAACCGCGGTCCAGNGCGGGGGTTTTGGATTTATAAACTGATTTGGTTCGTCCGTGTCGGACTAATTGATTAATTGTAGGCATTTAGTAAATTAAAAATTCTCAAATAAAAACGGCGTAAGCC
>JGI25616J43925_10000189_pt1 | contig 20395 bp, 17 predicted proteins | sample GraSoi2013_100cm_FD_43925 | JGI IMG/M metagenome (IMG submission 43925) | reverse complement strand
CCATGGCCACGCCGATGCGCCCGCCTTCGGACTTCTCCTACAGCAAGTGCGTGATGAAAGCGGGGATGATCTGGGACGAGGTCGAGCGCGCGGGGTTGAGCGGCGTGAAGGGCGTCTGGTGCCACGAAGCGGGGGGCGCGCGCATGTTCAACGTCATCGCCATCAAGCAGGCCTACGCGGGGCACGCGAAGCAGGCCGCGATGGCCGCGGCGAGCTGCCAATCCGGGTCCTATCTCGGCCGGTTCGTCGTCGTGGTCGACGAGGACATCGATCCCACGAATCTCTTCGATGTGCTCTGGGCGATGTGCACGCGCTGCGATCCGGCGGAGGACATCGACATCATCCGCAAGATGTGGAGCGGCCCCCTCGATCCGCGCATTGCGCGCGGGACGACCTGGAACTCGCGCGCTTTGATCGACGCGTGCCGCCCCTTCGAGATGCTGAAGGACTTCCCGCCGGTCGCGCGTGCCAGTCCCGAACTTCGTCGTACGGTGGAAGCGAAATTCCGCGACATCCTGTCAAAACTCTAGGTACGCATTCTCGGGAACCGATCTCTACGGTATAATTCCGCCCGCTGATCGACGGTGGCCGTAGCTCAGCTGGTAGAGTCCCGGATTGTGATTCCGGTTGTCGTGGGTTCGAATCCCATCGGCCACCCCACTCCTCTAGTTCTCCGCAACGGTGACCACTCCAAATTGGAGTACAAGGGTCGATTCGTAATATCTTGCGTTATTGACGGTCTTAAACCGACCAGCGCTACGCCGGCGCAAAGTCGGCTAGTGAAAATCGGCAGAGATCTGGGTATCGGTACTCGAACAGCTCAGCGTACTGTCCTGGAGAGCTGGTGCACTTTTTTTGCGCTTGTANTTTTCGGACATTCTGCGCAACACTAGCAGGAACCATCGAAATTGGTCATCCGGAACTGAAAAAACGATTTCCATAAGGGCAGGATCACACCCTTCTTGGAAAGATCGCAGCCCTACGCGGCCGTCAGCGATCTCAAGCGCCTCCGCTAAACGCTCGGGCGCTATGAGATTCAGGCATTGAATAGCTTCAAGGTAACGGGCCACCATGATACTGGCTCAGCAAACACCGTGCCTTCCCTTGTAGTCCGATCGGTCTACGGCCCTTACTAAGGCCATTAAGACCACAGGCCTACGATCTCCTCAGCGTTTAAAAAGCACTCGAGGGAGGGCATGTGACTGTGACCACTGCTGAGGTCTTGAAGACGCTTCGGGATGCGCCGGACTTCTTTGCGCTGAAGGATGCCGCTCTGAAGATATGCGGGCCCCGCGGCCCTGCAATCTCTCATGAGTTCATTTTCCACTCGGACAAGCCGAGTGTCTCCTGCGTGCTGGAGATGAAGTACTCGCCGCCGGATGCGGAGATGCGCGAGTTTGGGGCTTACGGCTTCGCCAACGTGGTGTGCCTCGAATTCGAACTGGCGAGCGCGCAGCGCCAGGGACTGCGTGCCCGGCGATAGTTAGTCTGTTCCGCCTTCCCGCCGCCCGCTAAGAGATAGGCGCCCTAGGCAGAAACCCTCCTCGCGGCAGCAGTCCCCGTCCTGAGCAGTGCCGTGATGGTGCCGCGCGGCACCGGTTTGCTGATCAGGTAGCCCTGCATCTCGTCGCAGCGCGCGAGCCGCAGGAAATTCGCCTGGTCTTCGGAATCGACGCCTTCGCCGATGACCTTGAGCCGCAGCGCGCGGGCGAGCGAGATCATCGTCGAAACCAGCGTCATGGTGTCGGGTTCCTTGAGCATCGTGATGATGAAGGACCGGTCGATCTTGAGCGACTGCACGGGGAGCTTGGCGAGGTAGCCGAGCGACGAATAGCCGGTGCCGAAGTCGTCGATCGAGACGCTCACCCCCAGNTCGCGCAGCGCTTTCAGCTTCTCGATATTGGCCGTGACCTCCTCCATGAGCAGGCTCTCGGTGATCTCCAAGTCAAGCCCGTGCGGTGTCGCGCCCCGCTTGATCACCGTTTCGACGATGTTGACGAAATTTGGCCTGCGCAGCTGGATCGCCGAGACGTTCACCGCGATGCGCGGGGCGACGATTCCCTGCTCGAGCCAGTGCGCGTGGTCGCGCACGGCCTGCTCCAGCGCCCATCCGCCGACCTCGAGGATGAGGCCTGTTTCTTCCAGCAGCGGGACGAACTCGAGGGGTTGCACGAGGCCGCGCTCCGGGCTCATCCACCGGATCAGCGCCTCGACGCCGACAACGCGCCGGGTATCGGTGTCTACCTTCGGCTGGTAGTGCAGGACGAACTCCTGTCTTTCCAGCGCCTGGCGCAGCTTGTTCTCCAGCGAGAGCCGTTCAGCGATCCGCTCGGTGAGCTGGTGCGTGTAGAAGAGATAGCGCTCGTTCGTTCCTTTTGCCTTCTTGAGCGCGGCCTCCGCGTTCTTGAAGAGGGTTTCGGCGTCTGCGCCGTCGTTCGGGAACACTGAAAGCCCGACCTTGGCTGAGATCCGCAGTTCGGCCTCGCCCACACGGAACGGCGTGCCGAAGCACTGCGCCAGCCGCTGCTCGGTGAGCCGCGCGACATCGTCCTCGCGGTCGATGCGCGCCAGCACCACGGCAAAGCGGTCGGCTGCTACACGGGCAAGCTCGCTTGGGTCCTTCACGTATTCGGAAATCCGGCGCGCGATCTGCTTGAGCAGCTCGTCGCCCGCCGGGCGGCCGAGCGAATCGTTGATGGTCTTGAACCGGTCGACGTCCACGAGCCCGAGGGCAAGTTTGTGCCGGGCCCCGCGCGCCGCGTCCACGAAGCGCGCAAGGCGCTCGCGGAAAAGCGTCGCGTTAGCGAGCCCGGTGAGTGGATCGTAGTAGGCGAGGTAGTTGAGCAGCTCGGCTTTCTCGATGTGTTCGAGCGCGAACGCGATGTCGCCGGCAAGCTCGAGCAGCAACCGCATTTCGTCCTCGGCGTCGAAAAACCCGGGCGCGTCCGCGTACAGAGCGAGCACCCCGGCGGGCTCCTCCGCCACCAACAAAGGCAAAATGGCAAGCGAGCGAAAACCGCGCTCGAGCGCCTGTTTGCGGAGCGTGACCCGCGGATCCACGGTCATGTCCTCGACGATCATCGCCTTGCGTTCTTTGACGGCGCGCCCGGCAAGACCGTATTCTTCGGGGGCGTTCTCATCGAGCCCGAGGGGTATCATTCCGATATAGCCCTCGCCCGCTCCCTCCCAAGCCATGGGCTTCACCCGATTCGCTTTTGAGTCCACGAGGCCGAGCCACGCCAGCCGGAATCCTCCGGCCCGGACCACGATCCGGCAGGCTTCGCGAAGCAGCTCCTCGCGCTCTCGGACACGCACGATGGTCGAGTTGATTCCGCTCAACACGGCGTAGATCCGGTTGAGGCGGGCGATGTGCCGCTGCTGCTCCTGGCGCGCGAGAAACTGCCCGATTTGGCTGCCGATCACGCGCATGGCACGCAGCAGCCGGTCCTCCGGCTCCCGGACTTCGCGGCTGTTGAAAGCTAGAACGCCGATCGTTTTGCCTTCGGCATTCACGGGAAAAACGAACCCCCCGTGCAAGCCCGTGTCGCGAGCAAGCCCGGCCTCCTCGACGCGAGGGTCGCGGGTAATGTCGGCGACCCAGACAGGCTGTCCCGACTGCCACACCTTGCCCGCCAGTCCGACGTCCGGCGCGTAACGGATGTCGCGCGATTTCTCGATAAACCGCTCGATATCGGAACCGGCAGCGCTCCATGCTTCGCTGAACCGCAGCACCCCGGCCTTCTCGTCGGCGCGAAAGTACCGACCGACGTCCCAGCTTTCGGTTTCGCATATCGCGCGCATGATCGCCTTCAGCCCGATTGACGCGCTGTCGGCGTCCGCGATGTGCCGGACCACGGTGTGCTCGAGCGCGAGGAGCTGCTCTTCGCGCCTGCGCTCGGCGCGGGCGGCCGCCCCGCTGACCGCCCGCTCGATCGTGGGCGGCAGGCGCACGAGGTTGTTCTTGAGGACATAGTCGGTCGCGCCGTTCTTCAGCGCCCGGATAGCGTAGTCCTCACCCAGGGTTCCGGAGACGAAGATGAAAGGCACATCGGGGACGATCTCGCACGCAATCCTGAGCGCACTCATGCCGTCGAATTGCGGCATGCTGAAGTCGGAAAGAATGACATGAGGGCGGAATTCGCCGAGCTCGCGCCGGAAGTCTTCCTCGCGCTCCACGCGGCGCGCATGAACCGCGAGGCCAGCGCGCTTCAGCTCGCGTTCCGCGAGCTCGGCGTCGCTCTCGACGTCTTCCACCATGATGATTCGGAGTTCCTGGCCCATAGGCTCTCCTTGAACTTGATGAACCTCCCGACTTCTTCGAGTCTTCACTCCCCTAAGCGACCATATAGGGGAACAGTGCAAAAACAGCAAGCTTTACGTCAGGTTATCTATCGGAAATTCGTGCTTTTTCTTCGAAATCCGAATTTTCTGTCAGGAAAACCCGACGAGGAATGTAGCGAAAACTCTACAAGCGCCGCGGCGAGACACAAGACGTGCGTGCGTCCTCGACGTCTCTGCTCGTCATCAAAATTTGATTCTCGCAGCCCCTTTTTTTTGACCAGTTCACGGCGATCTGAGGGATTAAGTCACAGACAGGGCCGACCCCGGCGCCAAGCCGCGCTCCCCGAATTCTCTCAGTGGCGCTGATACTGCGTCGACCCAAACAGCACTTCGCGAGCTTTGGGATCGTACTGGCCGGGCGGGGTCGTCTGCACATCGGCGAGCACCTTCAGAGCGCGCTGCACGGCGGGCCGCGCCGCGATCCCGTCGAACCACTTCTTGACCTTGGGAAATTCCACCCAGTCGATTCCGTTACGCTCGCTTGCGCGCAGCCACGGAAAAATCGCGATGTCCGCGATCGAATACTCGGACCCACCGAAGTACGCCGCCTCCGAGAGCCGCTTTTCCATCACGCCGTGCAGCCGCTTTACCTCGTTCGTGTAACGGTTGATCGCGTACTCGATGCGCTCGGGCACAGCGTTGCTGCGGAAATGCCCGGCCTGCCCCATCATCGGGCCGACCGATCCCATCTGGAACATCAGCCATTGCAGGACCACGTACTTGCCGCGGTCGTCGCGAGGCAGGAACTTGCCTGTCTTCCCGGCGAGGTAAATCAGGATCGCACCCGACTCGAAAACCGAGATCGGCTTTCCGTCCGGCCCGTTGAGGTCCACGATCGCAGGGATTTTGTTGTTCGGGCTGATTCTCAGGAACTCCGGTTTGAACTGCTCGCCCACGCGGATGTTTACCTGCCGGATCTCGTACTCGAGCCCGGTTTCCTCGAGCATGATGTGGATCTTGTGCCCGTTGGGCGTGGGCCAGGTATGGACTTCGATCATCTGGAACTTCCTTTCGTTTGCAGGGATGTCTCGGAAAAAACTGGCGCGCCCGGCGGGAGTCGAACCCACAACCCCCAGCTTAGAAGGCTGGTGCTCTATCCAGTTTGAGCTACGGGCACGGGCAAAAACGCGCTGCGGCCGCCTTCAGCGGTCGCCAAAAAACTGGTCGGGGTGGAGAGATTTGAACTCCCGACATCTTGCTCCCAAAGCAAGCGCGCTACCAGGCTGCGCTACACCCCGCGGGTGTCGCATCTTACGCCTTGGTCCCTGGCACGGTCAACGCTGAAGGACCGGCGAAATTCCAGGTGAAAAGTGACTTGCCCGCTCTGGTGATTTCTGGTATCAAATTACCTTCGTTTCATTGCCTCGCGCGGAGATTGCGAATTGGAGCTGCTCCATAAATCCCTCCCGCCCTATGTCCCGAAAAAGGGTGAGGAGTACATGAATCCTACGCAGCACGCGCATTTCAAGAAAGTCCTCGAGACGCTGAAGGTAGAGCTGTCTCAGGATATCGATCGAACCGTCCACGCGATGCAGGACGACGCGACCTTGTTTGCCGATCCCAACGACCGCGCGAGCCAGGAATCCGACATCGCCCTGGAGCTGCGCAACCGCGACCGCGAGCGCAAGCTCATCAAGAAGATCGACGAGACCATCGCGCGCATCGGCAAGGACGACTACGGCTACTGCGAGAACTGCGGCGTCGAGATCGGCCTGAAGAGGCTGGAGGCCCGGCCCACCGCGACCTTGTGCATTGACTGCAAGACGCTCGACGAGCTGAGGGAGAAGCAAACCGCAAAGTGATCGGCCGAAGGCCGATCAACGTGAGCAGCGAGCATCTCCGAACGCAGGCGCCCCGGGGCGCTCTTTCAGCGCTCGCTCAGGATTGCGTTGCCGCGGCGGCTTCCTTGACCGCTTTCATGCTGAGGCGCACTCGGCCCTTCTCATCGGCCTCGAGCACCTTGACCTTTACCTGCTGGCCTTCCTTGAGGTAATCGGAGACGTTGTTGACGCGCTCGTTGGCGATCTGCGAAATGTGCAGAAGCCCGTCCTTGCCCGGCAGAAGTTGCACGATTGCTCCGAAGTCGAGCAGCTTCAGCACCGTGCCGTCGTACACGCGACCCACTTCGACGTCGGCGGTGATGTCCTCGATGCGCTTCTTTGCAGCCTGACCACCTTCGGCCGAAACGCAGGCGATCGAGATCGTGCCGTCATCGGAGATCTCGATCGTCGTCCCCGTCTCCTCCTGCAGCCCGCGGATCACTACCCCGCCTTTGCCGATCACGTCGCGGATCTTCTCGGGATTGATCTTGATCTTGATGATGCGCGGGGCGTAGGTCGAAATCTCGGCACGAGATCCCTCCAGCGCCTCCTTCATGATGCCGAGGATATGCATGCGGCCCTCGCGGGCCTGGGCTAGCGCGACCTGCATGATCTCCTTGGTAATACCCTCGATTTTGATGTCCATCTGCAGGGCAGTCACGCCGCGCTCTGTTCCCGCCACTTTGAAGTCCATGTCGCCGAGGTGGTCCTCGTCGCCCAGGATATCGGTGAGAACTGAGAAGCGCTTTCCTTCCTTGATGAGCCCCATGGCGATCCCCGCAACATGAGCTTTCATCGGGACCCCAGCGTCCATAAGCGCGAGGCTGCCGCCGCAAACCGAGGCCATTGAGGACGAGCCGTTCGACTCGGTGATCTCGGACACGACGCGCATCGAATAAGCGAATTCCTCGGCTGCAGGCAAAACTGCCACGAGCGCGCGCTTCGCGAGCCGTCCGTGACCTATCTCGCGACGCTTGGGCGAGCCCATGCGACCCGTCTCACCCGTGGCGTAAGGCGGCATGTTGTAATGGAGCATGAACCGCTCCTTGTATTCGCCCATCAACGCATCGATGATCTGCTCGTCGCGCCCGGTCCCGAGCGTCGCCACCACCAATGCCTGCGTTTCGCCACGGGTAAAGAGCGCCGAGCCGTGCGTGCGGGGCAGCACGCCCACGCGTACACTGATCGGCCGAACGGTGCGCGTGTCGCGGCCGTCGATGCGGGGTTCGCCGTCCAGGATCTGATTGCGTACGATTCTCGATTCGAGCTCGAAGCATATTTCCTTCACCGCGTTCGCGTCGGGTCCGCCTTCCTTGCCCACGCCAACCTCATCGAACACGCGTTTCCAGATGCCGTCTATCGCCTCGGACCGAGCCTGTTTCTGGCGCAGCGCGAACGCAGCTCGCAACTCGCTCTCGGCCAGCTCCTTGATACGGCTTACGAGCGTCTGATCTTTCTCCGCGGGTTTCCAGTCCCAAGCGGGCTTTGCGGCTTCGTCGGCCAATTCATGTATCACCTGGATTGCTGCTTTCATCTGCTCGTGGCCGAAAACGACCGCGCCGAGCATCACGTCCTCTGGAAGCTCGTGCGCTTCCGATTCCACCATCAGCACGGCGTGCTCCGTGCCCGCCACCACGAGGTTGAGCTGGCTTTCCTTGAGCTGTGTCGCGGTAGGGTTGAGCACGTATTCGCCGTTGATATGGCCGACACGCGCGGCCCCGATCGGGCCCTTGAACGGAATCCCGGAAATAGTCAGCGCCGCCGAGGCCCCGATCAATGCCGGAATGTCCGGATCGACTTCGGGGTTGCACGACAACACCTGCGCAACCACCTGCACTTCGTTGTAGAACCCGTCCGGAAACAACGGGCGGATGGGGCGGTCGATCAGCCGGGAGGTCAGTGTCTCCTTTTCCGAAGGCCTGCCCTCGCGCTTGAAAAAGCCCCCGGGAATCTTGCCTGCGGCGTAGGTCTTCTCGACGTAGTCGCAGGTGAGCGGCAGGAAGTCCTGGCCTGTCTTGGCCTGCCGCGCTCCGACCACGCTGCACAGCACGACTGTGTCGTCCATGCTTACGGCGACCGCTCCGTGTGCCTGGCGCGCCATTTCGCCGGTTTCCAACGTCACTTGGTGCGCGCCGTAGGTGAATGTCTTCCTGATGGGGGTTAGCCGCATGGTTTTCTCGATCGGTTGACGGAACTCGGGCGCTGTGCCCGGTCATTCTGGTGAGGCCGGTGCCGACGCAGTGCCGCCGGACCGTATCTGGGAATCAAAACGCCCATCGGGATCCCATGGGCGTCGAGGATTTACTTGCGCAGGCCAAGTTGCTCGATCAGCTCGTGATACTTCCCGTTGTTCTTTCGCTTGAGGTAATCGAGTATCTTGCGACGCTGGCTCACCATCTTCAGCAATCCGCGCCGTGAATGATGGTCCTTGACGTGGGTCTTGAAGTGGTCGGTCAGCCCGTTTATCCGGGCCGTAAGCAAGGCGACCTGCACTTCGGGGGAACCCGTATCGCCGGCTGCGCGCTGGTGCTGCCGGACGATTTGCGCCTTTTCCGTAACGCTGACCCGCATGCTCTAGCATCTCTTCGCGAAAGGCCGGCATTTTACCTTGAAATCAGCGCCTTCTACAAGCAGTTTTGAACCGGAAACAGGCTTCAAGACAGCACGAGCAGCCGCTTCGGTTGCAAGGTCCCGCCTGCGTCCACTAGCCCCGTCCCCAGGAACTTCGCGTCCTCGCCAAAAACGGCGATGCTCCCACTTGCGGAGTCGACCGGTACCGTCCGCCCCTGCCGGAACCGCGCCGCGAGGGGGGCTTCGAGCGTCAGGCGCGGCCAGGATTGGAGCAAGGCTTCCAGAGGCAAGAGCCGCTCGCTTCTCTCGGCAGGCGAAATCGCCTCGAGCCCTTCCAGCGTCATCGACTGGTCCAGCGCGAACGGTCCCACGGCGATGCGCTCCAGCGCCGCGAGATNTGCGCCGCAGCCCAGCTCCGCGCCGATATCCTCGGCAAGCGCTCGAATGTAGGTGCCCTTGCTGCACTCGACGAACAAGCCGACCGTATACTCTTGGAACTTCTCCAGCTCAAGTCGATGGATCGCGACGCGCCGGGCGGCGCGTGGAACGTGCTCACCGCGGCGCGCGTAAGCGTACAAGGGCCGCCCCCGATGCTTGATTGCAGCATATAGAGGCGGCACCTGCTCGATCTCGCCTCGAAAGCGCTCCAATGCGGCGAGCAGCTCGTTGCGGGTCACTTTGACTTCGGCGCGCGAAACTACCCGACCCTCCGCATCGCCGGTCTCGGTGCGCTCGCCGAGCTTTAGCCGCGCACGATAGCTCTTGTCCGCATCGAGGATCCCTCCGGAAAACTTGGTCGCTTCGCCCAGCGCTATGACGAGCAAGCCACTCGCCAGAGGGTCGAGCGTTCCCGTATGGCCCGCACGCGCCGCCCCAAGCAGGCGCTTCGCTCTTTGCAATACTGCATTCGAGCTCGGGCCTACCGGTTTGTCGATAAGCAGGACTCCATTGACAGGCGTATCTCCCACGGAGGAGCCTCAATCCGCTTTCTTTCCGGTGACTGCAGCGTCGATCAGCTGCGAGAGACGCACGCCGCGCTCGACCGAAGCGTCGTGCTTGAAGCGTATTTCCGGGGTGACGCGGAGTCTCAGGCGCTTTCCGAGCTGGACTCGCAGGAATCCCGCCGCGCGATCGAGTCCCGCTTCGATCGTCGTCAAGGATTCCGCATCTGCCAAGGTNGTGAAGAAAACTTTGGCATACGCGANGTCGGGAGAGACCTCTACCCCGGTGAGGGTGATCATGCCGACGCGCGGGTCTTTGAGTTCGGCGCGCAGCAATTCCGACAGCTCGCGCTGGATCTGATCGGCGACGCGGCGCAGGCGTTGCTGGTTGGCCATGAGCTTATCCCATNCCGAACGAAGCGGCCGGCCGTCGGGCAAGCGGATCCTTCGTTGCGCTGTGCGCTCCTCGGGATGGCGCGGACACTACAGTGTCCGCGCCACTTCCTGGACTTCGTAGATTTCGAACTGGTCGCCGACCTTGAGGTCGTTGAAGTTTTTCACGGACATGCCGCACTCGAAACCAGCCTTCACTTCGCGCACGTCGTCCTTGAAGCGCTTGAGNGAATCGATCTCGCCCGTATGGACGACCACGTTGTCGCGCAGCACGCGCACCAACGCGTTGCGACGTACCAGGCCCTCGAGCACCATGCATCCGGCCACGGCCCCGACCTTGGAGATCTTGAACACNTGGCGCACGTCGACCAGTCCGAGTATGTTCTCTTTTTTCTCCGGCGCGAGCATGCCCGAGAGCGCCGCCTTCACTTCGTCGACGGCGTCGTAGATGATGTTGTAGTAGCGTACGTCCACCCCCGAGGCTTCGGCCGCCTTGCGCGCAGCCGTATCGGCGCGAGTATTGAAGCCGATGATCACGGCCTTGGAGGCGAGCGCCAGATTAACGTCGGACTCGGTGATCGCGCCCACCGCGCTGTGCACCACGTTGACTTTGACCTCGTCGGTCGAAAGACGGCTGAGCGCATGGACGAGCGCCTCCTGCGAGCCCTGTACGTCGGCCTTGATGAGAAGCGCGAGCACCCTCGCTTCGCCTTCGCCCATGTGCTCGAACAGGTTTTCCAGTTTGGCGGCTTGTTTCTTCGCGAGCTTCACGTCGCGGAATTTGCCTTGACGGAACAGCGCGATCTCGCGCGCCTTGCGTTCGTCACCGAGCGCCATGACGTCCTCGCCTGCCGCAGGCACGTCCGACAGGCCCTGGATCTCGACCGGAATCGATGGGCCGGCCTCGTGAACCGCGCTCCCGCTCTCATCGAGCATGGCGCGAACCCGGCCGAAACTGCTCCCGGCGAGGACGATGTCGCCGCGCCGGAGCGTTCCGGATTGAACCAGCACCGTGGCCACCGGCCCCCGGCCCTTGTCCAGCCGCGCCTCGATCACGAGGCCTTTGGCGAGCGTGTCGACCGGAGCCTTCAGTTCCAGAACTTCGGCCTGCAGCAGCACCTGTTCCAGCAGCGTATCGACTCCGGCGCCGGTTTTCGCCGACACCGGAACGAATGGCGAATCCCCGCCGTACTCCTCGGGTACCACCGCCTGTGCCACCAGCTCCTGCTTGACTTTTTCCTGGTTCGCCTCGTGTTTGTCGATCTTGTTGATCGCAACGACGATCGGGACTTCGGCTGCCCTGGCGTGATGGATCGCCTCGATCGTCTGCGGCATCACCCCGTCGTCAGCCGCAACCACCAGCACGACGATGTCGGTCACCTTTGCACCGCGTGCGCGCATCGCCGTAAAGGCCTCGTGCCCCGGCGTATCCAGGAAAGTGACCATGCCGCGCGGTGTCTGGACATGGTAGGCGCCGATGTGCTGGGTGATGCCGCCTGCTTCGCCCGAGGCGACCTTCGTGCGACGGATGTAATCGAGCAGCGAGGTTTTCCCGTGGTCGACGTGCCCCATCACCGTGACCACGGGCGCGCGCGGCCTCAGCTCGGCCTCGTGGTGCTCGGGTGCGTCGGCGAGCAGGGATTCTGGATCGTCGAGCTTCGCCGCCTTGGCCACGTGGCCCATTTCGGTCACGACGATCATCGCAGTTTCCTGGTCCAGCACCTGATTGATCGTCACCATGTTGCCCAGCTTCATCAGCACCTTGATGACTTCGGCGGCCTTTACCGACATCTTGTGAGCGAGATCACCCACGGAAATGGTCTCGGGCACCATGATCTCGCGTACGACCGGCTCGGCGGGCGCGCTGAACTGCTGCACGTTTTCAGCTGGCGGCGCGACTGCGGTTTTGTGCCTCACACCTTTGGGCGTATGCCAGCCGGAGGCTCCTTGCACGTCCCCGCGCGTCTTGATCGTACGGCGCTTGACGCCTTCGTCCTTCCAGACCTTGATTTCCTTCGCCTTCTTCGCACCCTTCTTTTCCGCCCCGGGTGCAACTTTCGGTTTGTGCAGCGTGGTGTCGGAGGCGGGAGCCGGCGCCTGCGTCTTCGACTCGCCCGGCTTGCCCTCGGCCTGCTTGCGCTCGCGCTCCTGCTTCTCAACAACGTCCGCGGCCTGCCGTGCAGCCAACTCTTCCTGCCGGCGCTGCTCCTCCTCGCGGAGNTCCGCTTCGCGCGCATCGACCGCGGCCCCGGAAGGACCGGGCGCCTCCGCGGGCGCACCCGGCTCCGCGTCGCGCTTGACGAAGGTGCGCTTCTTCTTGACCTCGACCTGGATGGTGCGCGCTTTGCCGCTCGCATCTGACTTCTTGATGATTTCGGAGGTCTGCTTGCGCGTGAGCGTGATCTTGTTCTTGGGTTCCGATGAGCCGTGCGACTTGCGCAGGTATTCCAGAAGCCGGGTCTTGTCCTGCTCCGAAAGAACGTCTTCGGCGACCTGCTTGTGCACCCCCGCGGCCCGCAGCTGCTCAAGCAGCTGCGACGGCGGCACTTTCAGCTCGCCGGCGAATTGGGCAACGCTCGTCTGGGCCATGGGCCGGCCTTACTCCTGGGCGAACCAGTGTTCGCGAGCCTTCATGATCAGGCTCTTGGCACGCTCGGAGTCGACTCCCGCCATCTCGACGAGATCGTCCGTGGCGAGATCGGCCAGGTCGTCGCGAGTCTTCACCCCCGACTTGGCGAGCTTCGTCGCCAGGTCCTTGTCCATTCCCTCCAGGCCGAGCAGCGCCGGGTCGAGGTTTTCCGCCTGTTCCTCGCTCGCAATGGCTTGTACCAGGAGCGCGTCGCGCGCCCGGTTGCGCAGCTCGCTCACCGTGGCCTCATCGAAACCCTCGATCTCCATCATCTCGTTGATCGGCACGTAGGCCACCTCCTCGAGAGTCGAGAAGCCTTCCTGGATGAGTGTGTTGGCGACTTCCTCGTCGACGTCCAGCCGCTCCATGAAGAGTTTTCTCACCGAGGAGGCTTCCTCCTCGTTCTTCTTCTGCGATTCCGCCTCGGTCATCAGATTGATCGTCCAGCCGGTCAGCTCCGAGGCGAGTCTCACGTTTTGTCCGCTACGACCGATCGCGATGGCGAGGTTCTCCTCGTCCACCACCACGTCCATGGCGTGCTTGTCCTCATCCACGAGGATCGAAGACACCTCGGCGGGCGCGAGCGCGCCGATCACGAACTGCGCCGGGTCCTCCGACCACAGTACGATGTCCACGCGCTCGCCCGCGAGCTCCTGGGTCACAGCCTGGACGCGCGCGCCGCGCATGCCGACGCATGTGCCGATCGGGTCGATGCGCTTGTCACGGGAATGCACGGCGATCTTCGCGCGAATGCCCGGGTCGCGTGCGGCCGACTTGATCTCGAGCAGTCCTTCCTCGATTTCGGGGACTTCGAGCCGGAACAGNTCCATGATGAATTCGGGCGCGGTGCGCGACAGGACCAGCTGCGGCCCGCGCACATTGCGGTCGATGCGCATGACGAAGGCGCGCACGCGGTCGCCCACCCGCAAATTCTCCTTGGGGATCATCTGGTCGCGCGGCAGCACCGCCTCGACGCGCCCGACCTCGATGATCGCGTTGCCGCGCTCGACTCGCTTGATCGCGCCGTTGATGAGCTTTTCGCCGCGGCCAAGAAAATCGTTCAGCAGCTGCTCGCGTTCGGCGTCGCGGATCCTCTGGAGGATGACCTGTTTCGCGGTCTGCGCCCCGATGCGACCGAAATCGATCGGCTCGAGAGCCTCTTCGATATAGTCCCCGAGCTGAATGTCAGGGTACTGCTTCTGCGCCTCCGAGAACGCGATCTGCTGCGGCGGATTCTCCACCGCTTCATCGGACACCACCTGCCAACGGCGGAAGGACTCGAAGTCCCCGGTGTTGCGGTCGATCGCGACGCGCACGTCCACGTCCTCGCTAAAGCGCTTCTTCGTCGCGGAAGCGATCGCCATCTCCAGGGCGCCGAACACCACGTCCTTGTGGACGTTCTTCTCCCGGGCGAGCGCGTCCGCCTGCAGAAGCAGCTCGCGGCTCATATAACCTTCGGGCATCACGGCTTGGGCACCAGGCGCGCACGGTCGAGGTCGGCAAGGTCGAACGCGAGCCGGCCGCTGTCGTAGTCGAATTCGACCCGCTCGCCTTCCACGGCGCGCACGGTGCCGACGAAATTCCTGCGGCCGTTGATCGGATTGCGCAGGCGCACCCGGGCCTCATGGCCGGCAAAGCGGGCAAAATCCGCCGCATTTTTCAGCCTGCGGTCCAGGCCCGGGGAGGAAACCTCCAGCCGGTCGTACTCGATCCCCTCGACTTCGAGCACCCGCTGCAGCTGCCGGCTCACGGACTCGCAGTCCGCAAGGGTCACTCCCGCCCGGTCAGGTTCAAGCTCATGTGTCTTCTCAATAAACACGCGTAACATCCTACCGTTATTGATATATTCGAAATCAGCCAATCGGTACCCAAGCCCACCAACGGTGTGCTCGAGCAAGGACTCCAGCGCGTTCACGGCCACGCGCAACTCCTAGGCATAAATAAAAAATGGGCTCGAAAGCCCATCTCAGAAACGGGGAAAGTATAGCAAGAAACTTCACCCGAAACAACGGAAAAGACGGTTCGGCGGGGTTTCAGGCGTCTTCGGCGGCAGAAGAATCTGCCTTGGCCGACGCTACCTGCGGCTCGAACGCGGCCAGAAGCCGCGCGGCATCCTTGGGGTCGAGCTCGCGCCACTGGCCTCGGCGCAGATACGACGGCAACTGGATGTGTCCGAAGCGCACGCGCATCAGGCGGCTCACGGTGATTCCAATGGACTCGAACATTCGCCTGACTTCGCGGTTGCGCCCTTCGCGCAGCACGACCTGGTACCAGCGGTTCGATCCGCTGCCCCCGCCCGAGGAGATGCTGTCGAACCTGGCCGGACCGTCGTCGAGGGCGATCCCTTGAGCGAGTCTGCGGAGTTGCTCGCGCGTAAGCTCGCCCCGCACCCGCACCGCGTACTCGCGCTCGATCTCGTTGCTCGGATGCATGAGCCGGTGGGCGAGGTCGCCAGAGTCGGTGAAGAGCAGGAGACCGCCGGTATTGAAGTCCAGCCGGCCGATCGCGATCCAGTGACTGCCCCGCATTCTCGGCAGATTATCGAACACAGTCGGCCTGCCTGACGGATCGCGCGTCGTCACGAGCTCCCCGGCCGGCTTGTGGTAGATCAGCAGACGCGGCCGGCGCTCTTCGAACCGCAGCGAGACCGGGTGCCCGTCGAGTGCGACGCGATCGCGCGGCCCCACGCGCTGCCCTAGAGCGGCGCGCGCGCCGTTCACCACCAGCCTGCCGGAAGCGATCGCAGCTTCCATATCGCGGCGCGAACCCAGGCCGGAGCGTGCAAGAACCTTGTGAAGCTTCTCGGCAGGCGCCTCGGGCTTAGACCACGCTGGGTTGCGCGGCCGCTGATTCGTCGGGCGCGGGCTGCGAATCGGGCTCCGACTGCGGAGCGGGCGCGGGTTGCGAATCGGGCGGCGGGGTCGGTGTGAGGTCGAGCGTTTTGGCGATGTCTTCAAGTGGCGGCAATTCCTGCAATGAGCGCAAGCCCAGGTCGTCGAGGAAAGTCTTGGTGGTCGCGTACAGGGCCGGGCGTCCCGGCACCTCCTTGTGTCCGATCACTTCCACCCAGCCACGTGCTTCCAGGCGCCCTATCACCTCGGCGGAGACGGTGACGCCGCGGAGCTCCTCGATGTCGCCGCGCGTCACCGGCTGCCGATAGGCGACGATCGCAAGCGTTTCGAGCACGGCACGCGAGTAGCGGGGCGCTTTTTCGGGGTGGATGCGTTCGAGGAATTTCTGATACGAGGCGCGCGTCTGGAAGCGCCAGCCGCTCGCGGTCGCCGCGAGTTCGACACCGCGGTCCTTCCACGCCTCGCGCAGCTCCTCGAGCAGCCTGCGGATCGTATCTGCGCCGATCTCCTCGTCGAACATTTTGCGCAGCTCCGAGATCGGAAGGGGCTCCTGCGCGGCGAGCAGAGCCGCCTCGAGCACGATCTTCACTTCACTCGGAGTGAGCATGGGCCAGCTTCACGTAGAGGGGCGCGAAAGATTCGGACTGCGTGACCTCGATCAGATTTTCCCTCACGAGCTCGAGCACCGCGAGGAAATTGACGACCAGCACCGGCACGCCGCGCCCCGGATCGAACAGCTCGCCGAACTCTGCGAAGCCGCCGCTCCGCAGCCGGCGCAGGATGACGCTCATGTGCTCGCGCACCGAAAGCTCCTCGCGGGTGACACGGTGGTGCTGCATCATTTTCGCACGCACGAGGAGGGCGCGCCACGCTTCCTGAAGGTCCACGACGCTCACCTGCGGCCGGCGCTGTGCGAGAGTCTGTTCGATCCACACCTCCACTGGGAAAAAATCCCGCCCGAGCTGCGGCAGCGCGTCGAGCCTCTGGCCCGCGAGCTTCATCTTCTCGTACTCGAGCAGGCGCCGTACGAGCTCGGCGCGCGGGTCCTCGTCTTCCGCGCCCGGCATCGTCGGGCGCGGAAGGAGCATGCGCGATTTGATTTCCATCAACATTGCCGCCATGACCAGGTACTCAGCGGCCAGTTCGAGATTCTTCGCGCGCATCACCTCGACGTATTCCATGTACTGCTCGGTGAGGCCTGCCATGGGGATGTCGAGGATGTCGAGGTTCGCCCGGCGGATGAGGTAGAGCAGCAGGTCGAGCGGGCCCTCGAAGGTTTCGAAGAAGACCTCGAGCGCGCCGGGCGGGATGTAGAGGTCCCGCGGCAGCTCGGTAAACGGTTCGCCGCGCACTTTTGCGACGAGCGCGCTCGGCGCGTTGGCCACGAGCACGCTCGGTGCGCCGGCGTTCGGCGCCGACATGGCGGGCTGTGCCGGCTCGCTCACGTGTAGGCGAGCCCCATCGCCCCCCGCACCTCGCGCAGGGTCTCCCGCGCGAGTTTGCGCGCCTTTTCGCACCCGTCTGCGACGATGTTGCGAACCAGGGTCGGATCGTCGAGATACTTCTGGGCGCGCTCCCGCATGGGGCCCTGCTCCGCGAGCACCGCATCGATCACCGGNTGCTTGCACTCAAGGCAACCGATGCCGGCGGTGCGGCAGCCCTGGTTCGCCCACTGGCGGGTCTTCTCGTCGCTGTAGACGAGGTGGAACTGCCAGACCGGGCACTTGTCTGGATCACCCGGATCGCTGCGCCTGACCCTTGCCGGGTCGGTCGGCATGGTGCGGATCTTCTTCCTGACCGATTCCGCGTCCTCGCGAAGTGAGATCGTGTTGTTGTAGGACTTGGACATCTTTTGCCCGTCGATGCCGGGAAGTTTCGAGGACTCCGTGAGCAGCGCCTCGGGTTCGACCAGAATCAGGCGTCCCCCCCCTTCGAGGTAGCCGAAGAGGCGCTCGCGATCGGCGACCGAGAGATTGCCTTGCTTCTCAAGGAGCGCGCGCGCCGTCGCCAGCGCCTCGGCGTCGCCCTGCTCCTGATACTTGGTGCGTAGCTCCATCACCACCTTGGCCTTGCGGCCGCCTAGCTTCTTCGCGGCAGCCTTGGCCTTGTCCTCGAATCCGGGCTCACGGCCGTAGACGTGGTTGAAGCGCCGTGCGACCTCGCGCATCATCTCGACGTGCGGGACCTGGTCTTCGCCGACCGGAACGTATTTTGCGCGGTATATGAGCACGTCTGCCGCCTGCAGAAGCGGATAGCCGAGAAACCCGTAAGTGGAAAGGTCGCGGTCGATGAGCTTTTCCTGCTGGTCCTTGTAGCTCGGCACTCGCTCGAGCCAACTGAGCGGCGTGATCATCGAAAGGAGCGTGTGCAGCTCGGCGTGCTCCGGGATGCGCGACTGGATGAACAGGGTCGCCTGCGCCGGGTCGATGCCGGCCGCCAGCCAGTCGATCACCATGTCCCAGACGCTCTCTTCGATCACCTCCGGCGTTTCGTAATGCGTGGTGAGCGCGTGCCAGTCGGCGACGAAGTACAGGCACGGATACTCGCTCTGCAGCTTCACCCAGTTCTTGAGTGCGCCGTGGAAATGCCCCAGGTGCATCGCGCCCGTGGGGCGCATGCCGGAGACCACGCGTTCTTCGTACATTTAGATTGAATGCAGTTGGAAGAGCGTCGCGATAACCGATTTTGACGCGACCATGACCGGTTCGAGGAACATGCCGAGAATGTTGTATCCGTACGAGCTGATGACGACGAGTCCAAGGAGGATCGGCAGCCCGAATGGTTCCAGTCTTGCGAACCTCCCCGCGAGAGGACTTGGCAGCAGCGAAACGACGACCCGGCCCCCATCGAGAGGAAGAATCGGCAGGAGATTCAGCGCCATGAAAACGAGATTCACCTCGATACCCGCGAGCGGCACCTGGATCAGGAAATCGCTTTGTCTGAGCCCCGACAGCGCTCCTATTTTCAAAGCGGCGGCCCACCCCACAGCCATCACCAGATTTGCTGCCGGGCCGGCCAGAGCCACCCAGAGCATGTCCCGCTTGGGGTGCCGCAGGGCATGGAAATTAACCGGCACGGGCTTCGCCCATCCGAACATGATTCTTCCACCCGTCGCGAATAGCGTGACCAGCGGCAGGAAAACGGTGCCGACCAGATCGATGTGACGTCCTGGATTGAGGCTGACGCGGCCCAGCATGAAGGCCGTCGTATCCCCGAAGTGGCGGGCGACATAACCGTGAGCGGCTTCATGCAAAGTGATCGCGAAGATGACCGGCACGGCGAACACCGCGATCATCTTAGTGATCTCATTGAAATCCATGGTCGGCCCGATCGCTCTAACGCGTCATTTTATCAGAGCCGTCCTGGCGCCCCGCGCGTCCTACCAGTCATGCCAGACCGGTTTCAGATCGTCGGGCAGCTGCGGCAGCGCGCCGAGATCGGCCCTGCTCTCCCCCTTGCCGTGATAGTCGGAACCGCGCGAGGCGGTGAAGCCGAATTCGCGCGCGATGCGGGCGAATTCGAAATATTGCTCGGGTGAATGGCTTCCGGTCACCACCTCGATTCCGGCGCCCCCGGAGTCCCTGAACTCCGAGAGAAACGCGTGCAGCTCGGGCCTGGAGAAATTGTAGCGGCCCGGGTGCGCGACGACGGCGATTCCGCCGCTTGCGCGTATCCAGCTCACGGCGTCCCCGAGAGAGGCCCACTGGTGCGGCACGAAGCCGGGCTTGCCTTTCACGAGGTAGCGCTGAAACACGCTCTTTACGTCCGGCGCGCGGCCCGTTTTCACGAGGTGGCGCGCGAAATGCGAGCGGCTGATCAGGCTCGGGTTCTCTGCATAGATCCTCGCCCCCGCGAGGCTGTCGGGGATGCCGGCGGCTTCGAGTGCTTCGCCCATTTTCTCCGCCCGGGTTGCGCGGCCTTCCCGGATCGATTCGAGCCCGGACCGCAAGACCGGGTCCTCCGGGTCGATCTGCAGCCCGACGATGTGAACCGTGGTCGCTTCCCAAGTCACCGAAATCTCGACGCCGTCGACGAAGCGAATGCCTTCCGACTCGGCCTTCGCCCGGGCCTCGGCGAGCCCCGACACGCCGTCGTGATCGGTCAGGGCGAGAATCTCCACGCCGTTCGCCGCGGCCCGCGCGACGAGCTCCCCCGGCTTGAGCAGACCGTCGGAAGCGGTCGAGTGACAATGCAGATCGATATTCAATGAGGCATCTTACCCGAGAAACTCCTCGATCACCGCCGCGAGCCGCTCGGGTTGATCGTGATGCAGCATATGACCGGCTTCGGGAATGACGCGTTCGGTCAACCGTTGAAAGCAAGCCTTGCGCGCAGCGAGATCCTGAGGCGATAGCTTCAAAAACTCCACCGCTTTCGATTCGGCGCCCACTACCCAGAGCACGTGCGCGACGACCTTGCGCCAGCAGGCCTCGGCTTCCTCGACNCGGTAAAGTACGGGATTGACGAGCTTGTGCGCGGGATCGCTCGCGAGCTCGACACGGCCGTCGGGCTTCGATCTTCCCCAGTGCCGCGCGAGAAAGGAGGCCTTCTCGCCGCTCAGGCGGGAATTGTTGCCGCGCAGGCGCTCTGCGAGCGCCTCGAAGTTCTCGTAGTCTCGAAACGCCGGCTTCTCGCCGAGCTCGGTCAGCCAGCGCGCGTAGCGCTCGGGCGCCTTCTCCGCGCGCGTCCCGGTGAGTCCAAGACCTTCCAGGTTGACCAGCTTCGCCACGCGCTCGGGGCGGATGCCGGCGTACATCGCGGCGACGTTGCCGCCCATGCTGTGGCCGACGAGCACGGCGGGGGAATCCGGCTGGAAGTGCTCGAGCAGTCGATGCAGGTCGGCAAAAT
>JGI25616J43925_10000186_pt1 | contig 20682 bp, 13 predicted proteins | sample GraSoi2013_100cm_FD_43925 | JGI IMG/M metagenome (IMG submission 43925) | reverse complement strand
GAAAGACTGTTGAATTGATAGACGCCATTATAGCCGGGGGCAAATGCGTTGGTGTATTTCTTGTAGCTGTTCTGCGAGCCGATCGTGATCTCATGGGCTCCCTTGTACAACTGGAAGATATCCGTGAACTGGTAGGAATCCATGTTCAACAGGTTATTATAGGTGTACATCTCATAGCCGAAAGTGGTATAGATATTACCGCTGCTCAGGATATCCACCAGGGGAAAGTCCGGCGAGCTCGATTTGGGCGCACGAAAATCCCTTTCCCGGGTATAACCTACCTGCAGTTTATTGGAGGCATTGTTGCTGAACCGGGTATTCAGCTCGGCAATATAGATCTTCAGGTTATTGTTGATCCGGTAGCCGCTCCCGGTAAAGGGAATGGAGAAGGTCCCGGGCTGCCCCCCAGTGATCTGACCGCTGCCGGGTCTGCTGGTGCTGGCAAACTGGTCGGCATACGATTTTAAATAGTTATACTTCAGGGACAAGGTATTCCTGCTATTGATATTCCAGTCGATCCGGGCATTGATCTTATAGCTGTTGGTTTGGAAAGAACCGGGCTGATAGGATCCCGGGTCATATTTAACCCCACCCGGATAAGTCCCGTTTATAAGAGCGTTCTGTAGGGTGGCAAGCACGGTCGCATTGGCCTGTGAAACGGCGTTGGCTGCCGGTGCATGGGTAGCATCGGAAGGGATGACACTGGTGGAGGGCTGTTTTTGAATACTCTGCTCCGCATTGATAAAGAAGAACAATTTGTCCTTGATGAAGGCGCCTCCGAGGCTACCCCCCAGGATATTGAAATTAAAAGGAGTCCTGGCCACCTGGGTATTATCGACCTTGTAGCCGATCGTGCCGGGCGATTTGGTATAGTCATAGACCGTACCACGAAACTGATTGGTACCGCTGCGGGTAACGGAATTGACGCCGGCGCCGGTGAATCCTCCCTGCCTTACGTCATAAGGGGCCACATTCACCTGGATCTGGTCGATGGCATCCAGGGCGATCGGTTGGGCATTGGCCTGCCCGCCCAGGGTACCGGAAAGACCGAAGGAGTTATTGAAATCGGCCCCGTCCACGGTGATATTGTTCATGCCGGGATTCGTACCGCCAAAGCTCAGACCGTTGGAAGAAGGCTCCAGCTTGGCAAAGTCCTGGATGGAGCGGGCGATAGTCGGTAAACGCTCNATCTGACTGCGGGTGATGATCTCCTGTCCTCCCGTATGACTGTTATTAAAAATCTTATTCTGCCGGTTGGCGGGTACCACCACGGCTGCCAGTTCTTTGGACTCCGGCACCAGCTTGAAGTCGGACGTAAAATCCTGACCGACGACCAGCGCAATGTTTTCCTGTTTCTCTTCCTTGAAACCTACAAAAGTGATCGTAAGTAAATAGGGACCGCCTATCCGGAGACCGGGAAGGTTATAACGCCCATCTTTACGGGTAGTGGTCGTATACTTCGTACCTGTGGGAATATGCAAGGCTACGACGGTAGCGCCTGCAAGGCCTGTGTTGTCGTCAGTGACCGTTCCGAGGATCTGGGATGTGGTCTCCTGGGCAAATGTAAAAATTACACAAAGAATGAAAGATGCCAATAAGAATAGGCGTTTTATCATAATAGTTGGTTTTGCGTTTGGCGCTGCAAAGAAATAGTGTAATTGTGTGGATACAATTAATAGATCGTTATGAAATCATTAATACAGGCAATGGCAAACGATTCGGGGCGGTTTTAAAGAAGGATAATGAACAGCTTTTCTAACTGTTAAAGAAAAGCAAAACTATAAAAAGGCTGCATAGAATCCGTAATTAATATTGACAAATTATGAACAGATTCTGTATTCAATGGTTTTTGGGTAATTTGTCATTTGCCTGTATGGAGGAAAATGATTAGGTATCCGGCTGTGTCTGTAAAGTATTGGTTTTAAGGGTTAAGCCGACTGCAGGCATCCTTTTCAACTATTGACGCGTTTTAATTGTTAGTTTTGTAATTAAATACATTTTAGATGTTGGCAACCATAGAAAGCGCTATTGAAGATATCCGGCAGGGAAAGCTTGTAATCGTTGTAGATGATGAAGACCGCGAGAATGAAGGGGATTTTGTCACAGCCGCTCGTAATGTGACCCCGGAAGTGATCAATTTTATGAGTAAATACGGGCGGGGCCTCATTTGCGCTCCCCTGGTGGAAGAACGCTGCGACGAACTGGGCCTGGGGCTCATGGTCAATAATAATACAGCCCTTCATGAAACCCCTTTTACCGTGTCCGTGGATCTGCTGGGACATGGCTGTACCACAGGCATTTCCGCTACCGACCGGTCAAAGACCGTCCAGGCGCTGATCGACCCGGCTACCACCCCGGAAGACCTGGGAAGACCCGGGCATATCTTCCCCTTACGCGCTAAAAAGGGCGGAGTATTGAGGAGGGCCGGTCATACGGAAGCGACGATCGACCTGGCGAGACTGGCCGGATTCGAGCCGGCAGGGGTATTGGTAGAGATCATGAATGAAGACGGCAGCATGGCCCGCCTGCCCGAATTGCTGGAAATAGCGGAAAAATTCAATCTTAAAGTAGTCTCTATCAAGGACTTGATAGAATACCGCCTGAAAATAGACTCCCTGATCGAAGAGATCGTCCGGGTGGACATGCCCACCAAATACGGCCATTTTAAACTGGTGGCTTTCCGGGAAAAGAATACCACGAACGAGCATCTGGCCCTGATAAAAGGAGAATGGAAGACGGATGAGCCGGTCCTGGTAAGAGTGCATTCCTCCTGCTTTACCGGCGATATCCTGGGATCTTTTCGCTGTGATTGCGGCGAGCAGTTACACGAGGCCATGGAGATCGTTGAAAAAGAGGGTAAGGGAGCGATCCTCTATATGAACCAGGAAGGCCGTGGCATCGGTCTTGTCAATAAATTAAGGGCCTACAAGCTCCAGGAAGAAGGCATGGATACGGTGGAAGCCAACCTGCACCTGGGTTTCCCCATGGACAAACGTGACTATGGGGTAGGGGCCCAGATCCTTCGCTACCTGGGGATCCGCAAACTTCGCCTGATCAGTAATAATCCCCGCAAAAGAGCCGGCCTCCTGGGCTATGGGCTGGAAATCGTGGAGACCGTGCCTATCGAGATCCATCCCAATCCGCATAATGAAAAATACCTGGAGACCAAGCGGGATAAGCTGGGGCATGATATCCTGAAGATCCTGAAGTAATCAGGGAATTGCCGGCTTACTGCTGGTAGTGATCGTGTCCACTCCGGGTGTTGCCGGCGGAGGCACGGGGACTTTCTTCTTCGGCGTACGGGGCGCTTTCTTTTTCTTTTTAAATAATTCGTCTATCCTGTCGAAGTCCCGTCGATAAGAGATACTGGTGCCGGAGCTGTTCTGGGTATGGCTTGTCGCGAGATAACTATAGGAATCCCGGTAGAAAAAGGTGAGCGCCACCCTGCCATCGGGAGTGATCTTATATTCGGCTGCAATATCCGGAAGGAACTGGAAGGAAGCCGCCTGCGCCTGCGCGGCGGTCATACCGAAATCCAGGGCGCTGCCTACGGTGAGGGTCAGCTTTTCATTGTAGAAACTTTTACCGATGGAAAAATTCAGGTTTGTCCGGTCCAGGTTGAACTTGCTTTGATCGATATTATCACCCGTTATATAGTTACTGCCATTATAAAGAGTGGTATTGAAATTGACCCGGAGGCTTTTATCTTTAAAGATCCGTTGCAGTAAATGATAGAATTGCTTGCTGAAGGCATTGGAGATGGCGCCGGATATGCTGCTGACGACCACATTTCCTACTGCCGAGGGGGCATCGAAGGCATTCGTGCTGGTAGACAAAGGCACAAAACTGTTCAGCACTACCAGGCAGGATACCTGCTTGGTCAACTCATTATCGTTATTCTGGATCAATTGTAAGAGGGTTTGGGCGCCCTGGTCGTTTTTAAGGGGGCTATTGGGCGGAAGACTGATCTGGAATTTGATATTGGGCGCTACCAGCCTGCCAGTGAGGTCGGCCGTCACCAGGACATCCACCCGGAGCCGGTTTACATTTTCACTCTGGCTTCCCAGGACATTGATGGCCGATACTCCCAGATCGCTGAAACGTACATTCTCTGCTTTGTAGACTGCTTCAATGCCGATGGTCGCATCATAGGGATTACCATTCCACTGGATATAGTTTCCCACTCCTTCACTGAGGATAAAGGGCTTGTGAATAAAGGACTGGAACGTGAAATTATAATTGCCCCTGTCGATCTCATAACGGCCGTTGAGGCTCAGGTCCGTGCTGGTGCCTACTTTCATAGTAAGGTTGCCATGCCCGGTGGCCTTGATGATATCCCCCGACAGGGGATCCAGAATTACATAAACCGTCGCATAGTTATTGGCATCCATATCCAGGGTCACCAGGAGGTTGGCGCTTTTCTTGTCGGGGAGCTGGGCCTTCATTTCCTTCCCATAAACCTTCCAGACGATGAAATCCGCATCTCCGCTCTCACGGCTGACAGAAGGAGGAAGATAGATATTGGAACTATCGGTCGGCTCCCCTTTGATATACATCTGCATATTCTCTTCCGGACCTGATAACGTCATTTTCGCCTTGCCGATCACAGAGCCATAGAACTGGTTGTTGTCGGTGGCCTTCGTATCCAGCAGCAGCAGGCGGTTGGTGTTCATTTCAAAGTCAAAGCCCAGGTCGTTGAACGCATGGTGAAAGAGCCTGCCCCGGGTGAGGTCGGCAGTATGACCTAACCGGTCTTTTAGCTGGAGAGTCCCGAAGTCGATCGTATCTTTTTTGAAAAGAATGGTGGCTGCGGGGATCTTATACGTGCATTGGGTATAAACCACTTTAAGGCTCGCATCTTTCAATTGTACCGTACCCAGGTATTGCAGGTGATCCGCGGGACCTACGATCCGCAGGTGTCCGCTGGCATTCCCACTGAGATTGGAGAAAATACCGCCCAGGTATTTTTCCAGCAGCTCGATCTTCGTATCGGCGACATCCGTTGTGATATCGATGGGCGGGCCGGAAATGCTGTCCGTGGTATTGATGACGCTTTTGATATCGAAATGATAATTCTTATTGTCGGAATGGGCCGTGGCATTCAATACTCCGCTGGCTTTATGATAATCAGCGTTCAGCTGCAGTTTGCCGATCGAGTCGTTCTCAAAGCGGAACTGCTCCGTCTCCCCCTGAAAGCTGATTTCCGGCTTCCCGAAAGGATCGGTCATGTCGGCGCTACCTGTTAACAGACCTTCCAGCCGCTCTGACTTCACCAGGTAAGGAGTGAAATCCCCTATATTGATCTTCGTCAGATCTGCATGGACATCATTCCAGTTGCCTTCCCCGGAGGGGTGGGTCGTGATGAGGACCTGCTGATCCCCGTTATGGATCTTCAGGGCATCCGCCGAAACGACATTGTTATTGAAAGCCAGGACCCCGTCCTTGTCAATGACCCAGGTCTTGCTGTTGATATCGAAAGTAGAAGGATCGAAAGTGATCCGCACACCGGTGGGTAAGGTTTGCACCTGGGCGGAAAGATTGGCGGAGTTCAGCGTTTGGTTCGCGCTGGTCGTTACCTGCACACTGGAAAGATCGTCGGCAGATCGCAAATGAAGATGGGTCGAAGGAAAATGAAGACTATCGTTCAGATAGACCTCCCCGACGGTTGTCTCCACGGACAGACTGTCCAGGTTGCCCCTTCCCTTCAGGGTGAGGTTGTCGAAGGCGATGTTTTTATACCCGAAAGCCGGTAAGTCGACATTGAGATCCAGTAAATTATCTTTCGTATTGATACGCCCGCTCACCCCGGCATTATTAAACCCTTTCAGATCCTTGTTAAAAAGATCGATGTACTCGTCTATCTTTTTGGTCGTGATCACGAAGCTGAAATTCTGATTGGTNGGTTTCGTTTTGGCAGGCTTGATATAACTGGGATAATATTTGTTCAGGAAGGTCTGGAAGGAGGCCGGCAGGTCCTTGATGGAGAACTCTCCCACAATGGCCCCGTCGAATTCGTTGCTCACGACCGTAATGGTCTTGTTATTGTCGATGATGCTGGATTCCACGGTGAGTGAATCGAAGGAGACCCTTTGCCCGTTCTTAAAGACCGAGGCGTCATAAATGCTGGCATTGCCCAGGAAGTTGTCGATATTGTCCCCGGTGAAATTACACTTGAACTTGCCATTGAATGATACCGGCCTGGCCACAAAATGCAGCTGCATCAGGTCCATTTTCGCCACCTCGGCCGTAAAATTGAATTTGGGTTGCACCTGACTGAAATCGATCAATCCATTGAGCCGGGCAGCTATGGCAGAATCGCTTGCAATCAGTTCTCCATTGAATTTCTTTTTGGCCACAGCGCCATTGACCTGGATATGATGATAGGTATAATCATTGAACTCGAGACTGTTGATGACCCCGTCCAGGGTGGCGTTCAGCGTGCCTGACTTGAGACCGGTACCATTTACCTTCCCCAGGAAAGAGACCCTCCCCATATTATCATTATCCAGGAAGGACCCTAACTGGAAACTATCCGTGCTGATATTGCCGGAATAAATCGAAGGCCCTGCATCCGGCAGTTTCATATTTACATTGGTGGTCAGGGTACCCAGGTTGGTCTCAATGACCCCGGTAGTGACAAAATCCCGGACATACCCCGTGAAATTCCCTTTAAAACGAAGCCATTCGACACGGTCGATCCTGGGCTGTTCGATGGTGCGTATCTCAGGCACCAGGGTGACCATATCCTGGTAGGTCGTCCTGAAATCATTGGATTTAAATTCAATATAGGTCTTTCGTATGTCCGGCAGACCTTTCAGACGGATATCTCCGTTCAGCAGCGTATTTTTCCCCGCCTCCAGGACAATATTCCTCCCGTTCAGATCGGAGACTGTGCCTTTCATCATACCCGTGATCCGGATACGCTTCTTCCAATCCTTTAATTCCGGGGCGAACCAGGCAATATCATCGCTGTCTATGTCCGCGTCATTGAAATCCGCTTCCATCTTTACCCGGGTGACGAAATCCGACATGTCATCCAGGGTTTTGAAGCGCATCGCGAAAAAATTGCGCAGGTGGCTCTTATCTGTCTGCAGGTCCAGACGACCGAATTCCATCGCTTCGGGAAACCATTTGATGCGGGCGCTCAGCTTCTTCACTTCAAAGCCGCTGCGTTCTTTGGTGCTGAGCAGTAACTGGGCCGTGATCGTGTCTTTTTTCAACTGCAGGTTGGTAAAGCTGCTATTGACCGCATAGAAATAAATATGGTCGCCATCAAAATGTTGATTGGGATGAGTATCGGCCGGCTTCTCATTACGGAAAGAGCCGTTCCGGATCGTGATCTTGCCGGCGGTGATATCCCATCCTGCCGGATTCAGCCGCAGGTGGAGGGGATCATTGATATATACTTCTGTTGTATCATTGACCAGCGGGGGCCTCCTGCCATTGTAATTGGTGAGCGTGAATTCCGGCTGGGTGAAGCTCAGCGTATTGATCCGTGCGATCTTTTGGGTGAGGCTGATCTGATCGGCATCCAGTCGCATGGCATTTAGCCGGAGTTCCATATCTTCCCCTCTCCACTCATCTTTTTTCAGAAAATGGATATGGGAAAGATCCACCTCTTTCAGATCCAGTTCTATTCCCCGGGAGGTATCTTTTTTATTAGAGAAGGTTGTATCCGGAGGAGCGGAGAAGTAGTCTGCCAGGAATTGAAAATTCCAGACGGAATCGGTACGGTGCAGCTTGATAGTGGCATCCTCCAGCCCGATATAATGCAATTCCGCCTTGTCCTTAAAGAACCACCAGTCGGTGACATTCACGTTTACGCAGCCGGCATATAAAAGGGTATCCTTATGGTTATCTTGTACCAGGGTGCCTTCCAGCGCCATTTTGTTGAATAAGGAAAAATTGACATGTCTGATGCTGATCGTGGTATGCAGATCGTGGGACAATCTCTTCGTCACCTTCGATACCAGCCAGGTCTGGACAGGGGGTAACTGGATGAATAGCCACAGCGCCACTAATAATAGTATTAAAACCAACAATGTATTACGGAGTATTTTCCAAATCTTTCTCAGGGGCTGACAATTACGATTGCGAAATTAACATTTAACAAGGGATGTGCAAATTCAATACCAATAAAAGGTAAAAAGCCCTGATTTCATGCCTAAAACCCTTTATTAACGGCATCTTTTACATTTTTACCCATTCGTTTGATTTTAGGTGGGCATAACTGGCCCCTTTCGTTAAANAGTTNCTTAAAAATTGGNAAAGAATAATACTAAATTTGACTATGGAAGCAAATGATTATAGAAGCGAAGATCCCCAAAAAGGTAAAATTTCAGGGGAAAGTAGTGGATTACAGGACTCTCCGGAATCCTGTGAGAAAACGCTGCATCCTTATGAAACAAGGGAAATGGAAGGCCCGGAAAGTATGGTAAGTGAGCCTGCAGCTGCCTATGAAAGAAAAAGGCTGACCATAGAAGAATATCTGGAATGGGAATCTGCCAACATTGATAAACATGAGTATTATAAGGGAGAAGTGTTTGCTATGTCCGGTAGCAAAATTCCCCATAATATTATTTCAGCAAACCTTTTAGTTTCTTTAGCAGTAAGGCTCAGAGGAAAATCATGTCGGCCCTTCAACAGCGATCAGCGCATCCATATCCCACAGAATACGCTGTTTACCTATCCGGATATTTCCGTCGTCTGTGGAGATCCGGTCACCTTAAACGATGATAAGTGGAACATCATCAATCCTTCTATTCTGGCAGAAGTATTGTCCCCTTCTACCAGGGGATATGACCGGGGCGATAAATTCAGGTTATACCGGGATATCCCTACTTTGAAAGAGTATATCCTGGTGGATTCGGCAACCATCCGGATCGAAGCTTTTCGCATCAATGAAGAAGGTCTTTGGGAATTAGTGGAGTATAAAAATATCGATGAATCTTTGTATTTACCGACATTAGGCCTGCACCTGCCGCTTATTGAAATATACGAAGGCACTTCTTTTGCCGCAGCCGACAACCCTCAAGCTGCAAGCCATTAACTACCATGTTGTTGCTTCATCTGCTGATTGAAATGCCCGGATGCTCCCTTGGGTATGGAAAGGCTTTGCCAATCCTTATCACGTATCATTTTGCCGATATATACGATCTGACCCACATGATGGGGATAATGGGCCAGCTGCCGGTTGATCGCGTCAATGGCGAAGAGCGGCTCATGGCGGATATGGATGGTTTGCAGCAGATCTTCTTCTTTCAGGGATAAGAGCGCATCCAGCAGGCAGGCCCAACCCTTTTCCCAAAGCTCCAGCAACTGGTCCCGGCTAAGAGCGGGAGCACTGAATTCTTTCTCCCGGTCACGCCCCTCTTTTTCACCGTCCTCCGTCAGGAAGTTGGTCCAGCGACTCATCATATTGCCGCTCATATGCCGGATAATAACGGCGATGCTGTTTGACACAGGAGACTCCGGATCGGGCGCCCTTGCGGCATTAATACCGGGCACGAAGTAGAAATCTTTTTCCTCCAGCTGGNCGAATGTTCTTTCGCCCAGCGTCTTATAGGTGAGCAGTCTTTTAACGACCGATTCCAGGTAAACCTGGCCCAATGTTTCGTTCATGGTAAATTATTTTAATATCCCTCCGCCGCATCGTCGCCGCGGCTATCGCCCACGGCCTCTATTTTACCGCCCGACACCTTTATCACTTCAAAGCGGCCGATATGGCCCCGCTCGGTGACGGTATAGCCCATTTTTTTCAGCTGCTCCCGGGTGTCTGCAGGAAATGCAGGTTCTACAAAGATCTCATCGGGCAGCCATTGATGATGGAACTTGGGCCTGTTCACCGCATCTTCCGGCGATAGTCCGAAGTCCAGGATATCCACCAGCGTCTGGAATACGGAAGTGGTAATGGTCGTTCCCCCCGGAGTGCCCACTACCAGAAAGACCTTTCCTTTGTCCAGTACCAGGGTAGGCGTCATGGAACTCAGCATCCTTTTGCCGGGAGCGATCGCATTGGCCTCTGCGCCTACAGCGCCATACATATTCGGAACGCCCGGCTTGACGCTGAAATCGTCCATTTCATTGTTGAGCAGGAAGCCGGCGCCGGCTACGACGACCCTGTTGCCATAACCCCCGTTCAGCGTGGTAGTGATAGAGACGGCATTGCCTTCCCCGTCATAGACATCCAGGTGCGTAGTCTCTTCGCTGGCAGGCGAAAGAACGCCGGCCTGTATATCCTTGCTATTACCAGCTTTATCGGGATCGATGAGGGCCTTTCTTTGATGCAGGTAGCCCTCGCTGGTGAGCGCCTTTACCGGAACGGAATAATAATCCCGGTCGCCCAGGTATTTAGCCCGGTCAGCATAGGCTATCCGCTCCACTTCCGTCATCAGGTGCACCGCTTTGACAGATTCAAATCCATAGGCTTTCAGCGGCTGATCCTCCACCATCTTCATCATCTGCTGCAGGATGACGCCCCCGCTGCTGGGAAGCGGCATCGTGACAACGCTGTACCCTTTATAGCTGAATACGGAAGGTTCCCGTTCTTTCGCTTCATAGCCTTTGAGATCGGCTGCGGTAATAATGCCTTTTCCCCGCTTCATCTCCGCTACGATCAGCGCGGCTGTCTCTCCTTCATAAAATCCTTTGGCGCCTTTGTCGCGGATAAGACGAAGGGTGCGGGCCAGGTCTTTCTGCACCAGGGTATCCCCCGCCTTCCAGCCCCCTTCTTTTACGAAGACAGGCATGACCGTATTATATTTTTTAAAAGCGGCCTGTGTATTGTTGAGATTCCGGGCCTCGGCTTCCGTGAGGACGAATCCTTTCTCCGCCAGGTCGATAGCCGGCTGGATCAATGTCGCCATGGGTAGTTTCGCATATTTCCATTCGGCAAAGATGCCGGCGATGGTGCCTGGGACACCGGAAGCCAGGTGCCCGTTCTGGCTAAGATCCGTCTGGGGATTGCCGGCGGCATCCAGGTACATATCCCGCGTAGCTGCCGCAGGAGCTTTTTCCCGGAAATCCAGGGTTATATTCTTTCCCTTGACCAGGTGGGCTACCATGAATCCCCCTCCTCCGATATTTCCGGCGCCGGGATATACGACCGCCAGCGCCAGTTGCGTGGCGATGGCTGCGTCCAGGGCATTGCCCCCCTGTTGCAAAATAGTGATCCCTGCCTTGCTGGCCAGCGGATGAGCGGAGACGACGGCGCCATGAGTACCTTCCGCCTTCCTGCGGATCTGATAGGAATAGGGACTATTATCCATCTGGGCTGACACGGAACCCGTCAGNNCTCCGGCAAATAAGAAAAGAAAGAATGCTAAGGCATGTTTTAGAGACATAGCGACAAAAAATTTATAGGAAAGTTACCATTTTCCCGGCTGGNGACCGAAATATGATGGGCAGCTTTTTTTATTTTGGCTGTTTACTTACATTCACGCCTCATTATACACTACATGCAAAGAATCTTCTCTCTTTTTTTCGGGCTTTTTATGCTGACAACGGCTGCTTTTTCTCAATCCACCCCTTCCCAAACCTCAAATCCTCCCTCCCCAGAGACTTTTTTGGGATACCCCCTGGGGGCTCATTTTACCCAGCATCATAAGATCGTGAATTATTTTAAAGCGATAGCCGCAGCGATACCCGGCCAGGTGAAACTGGAGCAATATGGAGAGACCTATGAGGGACGCCCTTTATTACTGGCCTATATCGCCTCCCCGGAGAATCTCCGGCGGCTGGAGGCCATCCGCCTGAACAACCTGCGACTCGCCGGCGCTACGCGCGACAAGATGGCGCCGGATGACAATGCTCCTGCTATCGTATGGCTTAGCTATAATGTCCATGGCAATGAGCCTGCCTCTTCCGAGGCGGCGATGAAGACTTTGTATGAACTGGTGAATCCCGCCAACGTCCAATCGAAGGAATGGCTGCAACATACCGTCGTCATCATCGATCCCTGCATCAACCCGGACGGGCGCGACCGCTATGTGAACTGGTTTACCAATGCCGTAGGAAAGGAACCCAACCCCGATCCGCAATCAAGAGAGCACCAGGAGCCCTGGCCCGCCGGCCGGACCAACCATTATAATTTTGACCTCAATAGGGACTGGGCCTGGCAGACCCAGATAGAGACGCAGCAACGGATGAAAAAATACAATGCCTGGCTGCCCCAGGTGCATGTGGATTTTCATGAGCAGGGCTATAACAATCCTTATTATTTCGCCCCGGCGGCAGAGCCCTATCATGACGTGATCACTCCCTGGCAAAGAGATTTCCAGATCCAGATCGGAAAGAACAATGCAAAATATTTCGATCAGCACGGATGGCTCTATTTCACCAAGGAAGAATTCGACCTTTTCTACCCCAGCTACGGAGATACGTACCCCATTTATAGCGGGTCTATCGGCATGACCTTCGAACAGGGTGGGATCCGCGCGGGATTGGCGATTATCACCCGTGATGAGGATACCCTGACGCTTGCCGACCGCCTGGAACACCATTATACGACCGGTATGTCGACGGTCGAACTGTCGTCGCAGAATGCCGCCAGACTGATAAAGGAATTCAGGAAATATTTCACGGATGCCGCAACCCGGCCCGCCGGTGAATTCAAATCCTATTTCATCAAAGCCGATCCTTATGGGGACAGGTTGGAACGGTTAAAGATTTTATTGAACAAGAATAGCATCGACTGGGTTCCCGTCACCTCTGGCAGTTTCACGGGATTGGATTATGAGACGGGTAAAACGACGGCTTTCAAGGCGACCCCCGGAGATATAGCCATCAATACCAACCAGCCAAAATCCAATTTGCTGCGGGTACTGTTCGACCGCAATTCCCGGATCAGCGACTCGGTGACCTATGATATAACGGCCTGGGCTATTCCTTATGTATATGGATTACAAGCCTTCGGACTTGGAGCCCTGGTCCCTGCGAACGGCACAAACCCGGGCGACGCAGGCAACACGAACGGCATGACCACGAACAGCCCTGGCAGCCTTGAAAAGGCAGCCGTCGATGCGAATGGCGGAGGCGCCGGCCAATACGGGTATGCGGTCCGCTGGACAGGCATGCAGAGCGCCCGCTTCCTGGCGGAATTGTTAACGAAAGGAGTGAAGACCCGTTATGCTGAAGAAGCTTTTCAATCCGGCGGAAATAATTTCGAAAAAGGGACCCTGATCATCACGGCTACCGGCAACAACGCTGCCGGCAAAAATCTCTGGGCCCTTGTATCGGGGGCCGCTCAAAGAACAGGCGTAACCCTTTCTCCCATCTTGTCCGGATTTGTAGATAAAGGCGCCGATTTCGGAAGCGGCCGGGTGCACCTGATCCATAAGCCCAGGGTAGGGGTGTTGACGGGGGAAGAAGTGAGTTCCCTGAATGCGGGAGAAGTATGGCATTTCTTCGAGCAGGACCTGGATTATCCTGTCACCCAGATCAATGTCGAAGAACTCGGCCGTCTGAACTGGAAGAGCTTTGACGTGTTGATCCTGCCCAACGGCTATTACAAATCCCTGGTAGATAAGAATGCAGCGGAGCCCTTCCGTAACTGGGTGAAAGAGGGGGGGCGTCTTATCGCGATGGAGAATGCGGTAGAGCAATTGTCGAAAATAGAATGGGGCATCCGTCAAAAAGAAAGCGCGCCGGACAAGAAAGAGGATGACAAGGATAAAAAGGAGGATGATTACTCCTTGCTGCATCGGTATGGGAACCGGCAGCGGGATGAAATAATGAACAGCGTTCCGGGCTCTATCTATAAGGTGGAACTGGATAACTCGCACCCCCTCGCTTTCGGTTACCCGGATCATTATTATACCCTGAAGCAGGGCGATAATGTATATGAATTCATTAAGGAAGGCGGCTGGAATGTAGGCATCATCAAAAAAGACAATTATGTCAGCGGCTTTACCGGCAATAAAGCAAAGGCGAAATTAAAGGACGGCGTGATCTTCGGAGTACAGGATCTGGGCCGGGGAGAGATCATTTATATGGCCGACGATCCCTTGTTCCGGAGCTTCTGGGAGAATGGGAAATTGCTTTTTTGCAATGCGGTTTTCCTTGTTGGACAGTAAACGCCGGAGGCGTTTAGCCCGAAGGGCCATCATTAGATCCGGACCTGAGGCCTAGCGGGCCGAAGGCCCGCTCTAAGAAGTCTGTAGTATACTCAATAAAAGAATTTAGAATGAATAAAGTTATTATCTTTCGCTGGCTCGCCGCTTGTCTCTTCAGCGCCAGCCTTGGAGCGGGCTCCGGCCTGTCGGCCCAGGCTCCTGCAACGATTACATCGGCAGAAATTTACCTCCGGTTGAAAAAGCTCAATGTCCTGGGCTCGGTACTGTATATTGCCGCCCACCCGGATGATGAGAATTCAAGACTGATCGCCTACATGGCAAAAGAGCGCCTCTTTCGCACCGGTTACCTGTCTATGACAAGAGGGGACGGCGGTCAGAACCTGATCGGGGACGAACAGGGCGTCGAGCTGGGCCTGATCCGGACCCAGGAAATGCTGGCCGCCCGCCGGGTGGACGGGGCCGATCAGTTCTTTGCCCGCGCTTTCGATTTCGGCTTCACCAAATCGACAGAAGAAGCATTGAAGACATGGGGCAAGGAAAAAATGCTCAGCGATGTTGTATGGGTGATCCGGAAATTCCAGCCGGACGTCATCATCACCCGCTTCCCCGAAGACAGCCGGGCCGGCCATGGCCATCATTCCGCCTCGGCGGTACTGGCGCATGAGGCTTTCGCAGCGGCGGCAGACCCTTCGCGTTTCCCCGAACAATTCAAATATGGCGTCCAGCCCTGGCAGGCCAAACGTCTATTCTGGAATACCTTCCGGTTTGGCAGCTTTAATACTACCAGTGAAGACCAGTTGAAGATCGACGTAGGAGCCTACAACCCGATATTGGGAAAGAGTTATGGTGAACTAGCCGCCGAGAGCCGCACCAACCATAAAAGCCAGGGCGCCGCCCTCACTCCGGCCCGCGGCCAGTACATGGAATATTTCAAGGCAGTGGCAGGAGATCCTGCTCACAGCGATCCCATGGAAGATGTCGTCACCTCCTGGGGCCGCGTCCCCGGCGGAGAGAAGATTGAAGGGATGGTCGACCAGCTGGTCCGGGATTACTCCCTGCTCCATCCAGAAAACACCGTACCGGGCCTGGTAGGCGTATACAAGGCGATCACACCATTAAAAGATAGTTACTGGAAGACGCAAAAGCTGAAAGAGGTACAACAACTGATCGAAGCCTGCAGCGGCTTATGGCTGGAGGCGGTGGTGAGCGGTCCTTATGCGGTGCAGGGAGACTCCCTATCGGTGACCTTTGTGCTCAACAACCGGCTCAATGCACCGGTAGCCGTCCGGGAGATCTCCATAAATGACGCTGACTATGACACGGCCTACCGGCAGCAACTGGAAGGCGATAAGAACTATCTCTTTTCTCATAATATCTTCGTCTCTCCCCAAAAAGCAGTTACCCAGCCTTACTGGCTGGCAGAAGAAATGTCACCGGGCTCTTTTAACGTAAAGGACCAGCGCCTGATCGGTGATCCGCAGAGCGCTCCCGCTTACGAAGTGAAATTCCGGCTGACGGTTGGCGGAGAAGAAATGGTGTTCACCCGTCCTGTACAATACAAGTACACCGATGCGGTGAAAGGAGAACTTTACGAACCGCTGACGATCCTGCCTCCTGCCACGGCGCAATTCGATCCTGCCCTGGTGCTGTTCACCGACGGGGAAGAGAAAGGGTTCCGGATAGAGACGGCAAATTACGGTCATACGGGTTTGCCGAAAATGGAACTCACCCCGACGGCAGGTCTTTCTGTTCTGCAGACGGCGACGGCCGCCGGCTCCTGGTCGGCGCGGCCCGCCGGCAATGCCATGGGGCTGGTGACGGCCAACCTCTTGTTCGATCATAACGGCCGGAAGGATACGGCCCTGCAATTGAGGACCCTGTCTTACGATCATATCCCGCGCATCGATTATTTCCGCCCCGCCGTCGAAAAATTCGTGATGGCGGACGTAAAGACGGCCGGTCACCGTATCGGTTATATCGAAGGAGCGGGGGATAAAGTGCCGCAGGCCTTGCAGCAGATGGGCTATGAAGTAGTCCTGCTGAAAGAAAAAGACATCAACGCCCCCGGCCTGAAATCCTTCGACGCTGTCCTCGCCGGCGTGCGCGCCTATGACGTCCATGACTGGCTGACGGCCCGGCATGACGCGCTGATGGAATACGTTAAAGAAGGCGGCAACCTGGTCGTTCAGTACAACCGGGACAACCTGGAGCAGATGAAAAGCAATATCGGACCATACCCTTTTGCCGTGTCCAATATCCGGGTGACGGATGAAAATGCGCGTGTGAATTTCCTGCGGCCGGATCATGACGTGCTGAATTATCCCAATAAGATCACCGACAAAGATTTCGAAGGCTGGATACAGGAGAGAGGGATCTATTTTGCCGGACAAATCGACACGGCTTATGAAACAGTGTTGTCCATGAAGGATCCCGGTGAAAAGGAAAAGGAGCAGAAAGGCAGCCTGGTGATCGCCTCTTTCGGAAAGGGAAAATTTGTTTATACGGGCCTGGTCTTTTTCCGGGAATTGCCCGCCGGAGTACCGGGCGCTTACCGTTTGCTGGCTAATATTATTGCGCTCAACCAAAAGAAAGGATTTTGAGGTGCTTATGGGAGGCTATTAAAATTAATTTAAATTATGCATCGTAGAAGGGATATCGCTATTGTAACGGCCATCGTCGTAGGACTGGTCGTGGGACGTTTTATCAAAAGGGCCACCTTCGGATTGCTGGTGGGCCTTGCCGTGGGACTATTGGTGGCTTCGCTGATCGCGAACAGAGACCGCGAAAGGAACAGACAACGGGAAAGGGACCGCAACAAGTAATAAAGGACGCCTATGCAACCGGATGAATCGCTTGATATGAAAAAAAACCTGCCGGAAGACAAAGTTCCGTTATTTAAGAAATGGAGCTATTGGTATGCGCTGGTGATCGGCTTCCTGTTGCTTCTGATCGTCTTCTTTTATTTCCTTACCAAACATTTTTCATGAGCTGGCCCGACTGGATAGTATTGGTCGTTACCTTACTGGGAATTATCGCCTATGGGCTATATAAAGGACGCACCAGCAGAGACCTGGATGGCTATTTTCTCAGCAACAGAACGGTGCCCTGGTACATGGTGATGCTGAGTATTATGGGCACACAGGCCAGCGCCGTTACGTTCCTGTCGGCTCCGGGGCAGGCCTATACGGAGGGAATGCAGTTCATTCAATATTATTTTGGACTGCCCCTGGCCATGGTCGTGCTTTGTATCACCTTCGTGCCTGTCTTTCACCGGCTGAAGGTGTATACAGCTTATGAATTCCTGGAACAACGATTTGATCTCCGGACGCGAACGCTGACCTCTTTCCTCTTCCTCCTGCAACGGGGCCTGTCTACCGGCATCAGCATTTCGGCCCCCTCGATTATTTTGTCTTCTCTTTTGGGATGGGATATCTTATGGACCAATATCTTCATGGGCGGCCTGCTCATCATCTATACGGTGATGGGCGGCGCTAAAGCGGTGGCATATACGCAGCAACTGCAACTGATCATTATTTTCGGCGGCATGTGCATAGCAGGGTATATGGTCATTCACCGGCTGCCTCCCCATATCGGTTTTTCGGAAGCGTTGCACCTCGGCGGGAAAGCGGGAAAACTGAATATTATTACTACCGGGATCAGTAAAAAAGGCTTCGATTGGAATGACCGCTATAATTTATTGAGCGGGGTGATCGGCGGATTCTTCCTGGCTTTGTCCTATTTCGGGACAGATCAGTCACAGGTGGGCCGCTATCTCACGGCCCGCTCCCTAAGCGAGAGCCGGCTCGGCCTGCTGATGAACGGAATGGTGAAAGTACCGATGCAGTTCCTGATCCTTTTGTTAGGCGTGCTGGTATTTGCCTTTTATCAATTCAATAAGGAACCTGTTTTTTTCAACCAGACACAGATAGATCTTTTATCGAAGTCCAAATACAAGGATTCGCTGGTCTTGGTCAATAAGGCTTATGATGCGGCGGAAGCGGAGCGGATTAAGGAGAGAAGCTGGTTATCCCTTGGCGCCGGGCGCGAGGCTCCCACAGCGGATCCGGGGNCGAGTTCACAGCAGCAGGCTTCCGGGAAAGACCAGGCGTTTGCATCCCGGCAACAGGCAGAAGACCGGCTGCAGGCGGCCGAGACGAAGAAGCTCCAATACAAGGCCACCATCAAACGTTGGCTCAATGACAAACAAGTGGGAGGCGACGATAACGACACCAATTATATTTTCCTGCGTTTTGTAATGGATTATCTGCCCAAAGGATTGATCGGCCTGTTGATCGCCGTCATTTTCCTGGCGGCCTGGGGCTCCATTGCGGCCACGCTGAATTCCCTCTCTTCCTGCACGATCGTGGATTTCCATAAACGATATTCTAAAAAAGAGCTTACCGATGAGAAAGAATACCGGTTGTCCCGGATGTACACCTTGTTCTGGGGGATCTTCTGCGTTGCGGTAGCGCAACTGGCCTATAATCTCGGTAATAGCCTTATCGAGGCGGTGAATGTATTGGGCTCTATGTTCTATGGCGTGATCCTGGGTATTTTCCTGGTCGCTTTTTACCGGAAGAAGGTAGGAGGGGTAGCCGTATTCACCAGTGCCGTGATCGTGGAGATCGCCGTTATCACGCTTACGATCCTGAGCCGGAAAGGGATCGTACACCTGAGCTTTCTGTGGTTCAACGTCGTGGGCGCCATAGGCGTTGTGTTGCTGAGCGAGGGGATACAATGGATGCGAAGGAGCAGCGATCCGGCCAGACTGCCATAGCGATCCGGCCTGGAACGACAGTACCGTCATCTCCGAGGTGACTTGCCGGATTATCATCCGGCCGGCATTCACCCCTTCAGCGCTTCCTCCAGACTGTAATAGACCGGAAGCCCCCGCTCCTTTGCAATCCGGACATCTTCGTCTGCTCCCTTGGATGCTCCTTTCAGGCGTAGTACCGCATCGCATTTTTCCAGGAGCCTGTGCGCAACCGGGTAGGCAATCTCATTATAAGGTTCATCTCCCGGTACTTTCGACCCCGCCTGGTCCAGCAAAGGGAGCGCCACCCATTCACCGATCATAGGAATATGCCCGGCCCTGAAGAGGGGAAGGGCCGCTTCTTCCAGACGCTTTAAATTTTCGGCCATCAAACGCGGGTCATCTCCTGTACCGCTACGGTAGGCACCGGCAATTAAGATCATCATATAATACCTGTTTTGATTATTGAGTTTCAAAATTATAGATCCTGGAAGCAAAAACGCTTAAGGTACATTAAGAACGGCAGGCTGGTTCCAGACGGGTGACAGGACCTTATGCGGGTGGGCTGGGTCCTCGGATACCCGGTCAAACGCACCGGACTATTCGCTGGGTTTTCTCAGCTTGCTTCTGATAACGCTTAAGAATTCGGGAGTCATTCCCAGGTAAGAAGCGACCTGCTTTTGCGAAACCCTTTGCATGAAATCGGGATATTTCTGCGAAAAATTCAGGTAGCGTTCCTCGGCGGACAATGAAAGGTTCTGTATCGACCTTAGTTGCTCCCGGATGTAAGAGTTTTGCATAATGATCCGGAAAAATCGTTCGAATTTCGGGACCTGCCCGAACAACCGGTCCAGGTCATCCTTCTGCAGCTGAAAGATCCCGCTATTTTCCAGCGCATCGATATGCATGACTGCCGGGTTGCCTGTCGCAAAGCTGTAGATATCCGTGACCCACCAGTCATCGATGGCAAACATGATACTGTTTTCATTACCTTCCTTGTCAAGATAGTAAGCCCGTAACACGCCGCTATGGACATAACTAATATTTCGGCAGAGCTGCCCTTCCTGCAGGATACTCTCTTTTTTCTTTACCTCCCGGTAAGAGAGCAGGGAAGTAAAACAGGCCGCCTCTTTTTCATCCAGGGTGATATGTTTGGCGATATTTTTTAAAATAGCTGAGTAGTCCATTACGGATCAATTTAGAAAGGGATGGTCACCCAGGCACGGGTCTTTTTTCCCTTGAGCAATTTCCAGGAGGGGCCCTGTTGGATCAAATGGATCGCCGCTGAATCATGGGCAGGGGAGAGGGATTGCTCCACTTTAAAAGAAGACAGCCCCCCTTCTTTATTGACAAGGAAGGAGACGGTCTCATTGCCTTTCAGCGTGGAGTCCGGATTTATAGCTTTCTTATTGACCTCCAGATAACTTTGATAGGCTGGCCAGCCATCGGCAGGAACGGCTCTTTTTGTAAGGTATTCCTTGCTCGGTTTGCTGTTATCTCGTATGATCTCTCTTCTTTTGGAGCCAAAACCAGTCACTACGACTTCATTCAGTGCGTTGTCCTGGGGCTGAAGCTGGATGATATTCCCTGTCCGGTTCTCTGCGCTCAGGCCCAGGGAAGCCTGTTCATATCCCACATAGGCTACCGTAAGCTTAGCAGCGGAATCAGTTTTAGGGAGCCTAAGGCTGAAGAACCCGTTCTTGTCGGTGGTTGTGTTGACCAGATAATTATCTTTCAGGTGGAGCGAGGCGCCTGGGAGGGGTTTATTATTCTGATCGGTCACTTTTCCGGTAAAGACGAGCTGATCGGCGGGATCAGTTATATTCAGCCCGGACAGCTTTCTTGCCAGGAAATTAT
>JGI25616J43925_10000184_pt1 | contig 20776 bp, 23 predicted proteins | sample GraSoi2013_100cm_FD_43925 | JGI IMG/M metagenome (IMG submission 43925) | reverse complement strand
ATTCTCTCGACCTTGGCGAGCGCGAGCCGGTAGCGCGCGAAGCTCGGGTCGACGATCTTGATGAGCGGATCGGGATAGCGCTGACTCGGCTGCCACTGCGCGAACGCGCGCGGCATCGCCGCCAGCGCGGCGACGCCCGCCCCCGCCTTGATAAATTCCCTTTTGCTCCGTTCCATGGCTCCCCCTTGTCCCTGCGGCCCGCAGCCCCTGCGCGCTTTAGGCCGGCCTGCGAGCGGTTCCGGCGCTGCGGCGCATGAAAATCAGTTGCAGAATCCCAGGATTCGCTCCTCAGCCGAGCACTGTCTTGCGGGCTTTGCGGGCGCCTTCTGTTTGGACTTGCCGACGCACGCGCGGATCTCTTTCGTCGTGGGCGGATAATAGGTCCAGCCAGGACCGAGAGTCGGCAAACTGAGGTTGACTTCGCGCCACTTGGGATGGCCCTGCGCCTGCAGGGTGGGAAAATTCTGGCAGAGCGCTCGTGCAAACCGGGTCAGGTGGTTCACGGTGTTGTCCAGGTTGTAGTCGTAAGTGACCAGAAACGCTCCCACCGAGATCGTCGTGAAGTCTTCCCGCAACAGGTTGGGATAGCTGCTCGCAAGGACGGTAGAGTGGGAATAGACCGTCAGCGGAAGCTTGCTCGAGGGATGTTCGGGATCGAACTTCAGCAGCTTGATGAACTTCTGCGCCTCGGGCTTCATGTTGGCGATCAGCGGGGCCGGCTGCCCCGCGGCGACGACGACGACATCGACCGTCTTGTCGCCGATCAACTTGACCAGCGCTTCCTCGTTCGAGAGGAAGCTGTCATTCGCTTCCGGAATGGACGCATCGAACATCATCCGGTACAGGGTATGCGTGATCAAGGCTGCGCCGCTGCCCAGGAGGCCTCCGTTGATCTTCGCGTTCTTGATGTCGTGGAGATAATTCAACGGCGAGTCGGCCCTGACGATGTAGTGAATCTCGGTGTTGTAGAGCGGCAGGATCACGCGGAGTGGACGGATGATGACGGTCGCCTCCTTGCTGCCTCCAGCAGCCCTGTCCAGGAAAGCCTGGTAGACATCGGCCTGGACGATCGCGAATTTCACCCCCAGATCGTAGCGAAGATGTTTGATGTTCGCGGCCGAACCCGCCGTGGGCAGGACTTCCAGATTGATCGTGGCATCGGGAGCCACGAACTTGGCCAGATCGACGCCGATCGCGAAATAAGTGCCCTTTTCATTGGCCGTCACGATCTTGTAATCGGCCGCCGCGACGGCAGCCCCGCCGTGAAGGCAAAGCGCCGCCACCATGAACGCGCTGATGAATTTCCTGGCCATGTCATTCCCTCCTCTGTGTGGTCTTTGGGGCGCACAGCCCAAGGGCCGCGACCGCCTCTGTGCACGCCTGGGGGCGAAACGGCTCCTGCCCCTTTGCCTTTCCAGCGTCGGCCGGTTTCGTTGCACACAATCCAAGGGCCGCGGCCGCCTCGGTGCACGCCTCCTGGCGAGGCGGCCCCCGCTCCCCTTCCCTGCCCGGGTTGATCGCCTGAGGACGAGCAATCGCCACGGCAGCTGCTTTCGCTGCCGGCGATTCCACCGGCTGGCGGCCAGCCCGCGGCTGGTTCGCCCCTGCACGCGTCGGGTCAGCAGGCACGGTCTCGCGTGGCGAGGTTTCCCGTGACACGGTCTCGAGTGACGGGGTCGCAGGGCTGGCGAGTCCGGCTTCGCCGCCCGCAGCCGGCGGCTGACGCGCGTCAACGAGCGAAAGTTGAGGGTAGGCGTAGTAGCCAAGGGCAGCGATCGCCGCGAGAACCGCCGTGCCGACGACCACCGGAGAGGGGCGGCGAGACGACCTGCGCCCCGCCAACGGACCTTGGCACCAGCAACAGACGGTCGCCTTTACCGGGTTCACCGTCCCGCAACGCGGGCACGATGCCAGGTACGCCGGGAGGTGCAGTGCTCCACCGCAGGCGCCGCAGAACTTCGAGTCTGCCGGGTTGTCGTGTGCGCAGTTCGAGCATCGTATGAGCGACATGGGTGATTCTTCAAGCCGACCGGGTGTTTTCACCGGTAAGCAGCATTGTAGGCCGTTCAGCCGCGGGCGACACCCGGCGGTCGGCCTATGCAGGCAACGCCGGGTCTCGAGCTGCGCGAGCGGCATCGGGCCATCCCGGAGCCGGCGCGTCGCCGGCTCAGATTGCATGCTTCAGGGAGAGATTCCGAGATTCGCACGAAGAATCCCATATTCGTCCCCTTCTGTTGGCGCCGCTTTAAAATAGCACCCTCGCGACTGGCGTAAATGGCGCCTGCCCCTTCGATCCAGAGCGGACGCGCAAAGGTGAGCTGCGTTGGTTTCGGAGGATTGACGCCATATCCATGAAGTCCATAGCTTGAAAAAGGAAAGTCAACCATGAAAAATCCATATGCAAGTCCCATGGCAGGAGCATCGCTCGCGGCGATACTCGCGGGCTGTGCTGCTTCGAACGTCGGAACGAATCCGGTGGTCCCGGACAATCTCAAAGTCCCGGCCGCCCAAACGCTATCGCTCGTGTCGTCCGCCACAGGCGTGCAAATTTACGAGTGCAGCGCCGGCAAAACCGATCCGGCAAAGTTCGAGTGGGCCTTCAAGGCTCCGGAAGCGGACTTGTTCGACCTTTCCGGCAGAAAGACGGGCAAACACTACGCGGGCCCGACCTGGGAATCGAACGATGGAAGCAAGGTGGTCGGCGAAGTCAAAGCGCGCGATGACGGTCCGGACGCCAATGCAATCCCGTGGCTGCTGTTGAGCGCAAAAACGACTTCGGGGGCGGGAGTCTTCGGCCAGACGAAAAGTATTCAGCGGCTGCATACCGCCGGCGGGAAAGCTCCCGCGGAAGCCTGCGACCGGGCGCAGTTGGGCAAACAGGCCCGGGTCGCCTACAGGGCCACGTACTACTTCTATATTGCCAAGCCCTGAGCGCCGAATGAAACGAATTGGCCGCCGATAGGATCAGGTTGCCGGTCTTCCGAGCCTGGCACGCAAGCGCCGCACTTGAAGCGCCGCGCCTATGAGGAACACCACGCCCATCACCGCGGTCGCCGCCTGCAAGGCGGGTGCTTCGGCATTCGGCAGCAGGGGCGCTGCCAGGGGCAATCGGGTCGTTGTCTCGGTGACGCCGGGGATCAGATGGAAGAGGAAAGTCGCCGAGTAGCTGACCGTCTCGATATAAGGCGACAGCCGCCCGTACAGCTTGGTGTATCCCGCCACGTACGCGACCCCGAGCACGATGAGCGTGATGATGCCCAGCACGTGGGGTTTGCCGAAGCCGCCGTGCTGGAAGATCCCGAAGCCGGTCAGACAAACGAGAACCGTTGTGATCACGTAGACCTTCCCGAGCGTGTTCCTCGGAGAAATCTCCTTGTCGCGAATGAGCGCGATAAGTCCAGCGGCCACCGCGATCAGGCTGATCGCCGTATGAATCAATCCAAGCGGTGTTAATCCGAACATTTTTGATCTCCCCTGTATGGATGATCGAAGTGCAACCCGTGCAGTGCGAATGCTACCACCGGGACACCGACCGGCTTGCACCAGGCGCATGCCGAGCACATACTCCGCAGCGGTAAATTCGAGGTGGTGGTATGACCAAGGGACGGCTGGAAGCCTTCACCGACGGCGTGATCGCGGTCATCATCACGATCATGGTGCTGGAGCTGAAGGTTCCGCACGACGCCGACCCGAAAGCGCTGATGCCGCTCATCCCTGTATTCCTGAGCTACGTGCTGAGCTTCGTGTTCACCGGCATCTACTGGAACAACCATCATCACATGTTCCATGCGGTGCATCACGTGAACGGTGCGACCCTGTGGGCCAATCTGCACCTGCTCTTTTGGCTCTCTCTGGTGCCCTTCGTCACGGGGTGGATGGATGAAAATCACTTTGCGCCGCACACGGTCGCCGCGTACGGGTTCGTGCTGCTGGGCGCGGCGTGCGCCTACACCATCCTGACGCGCGTGCTTCTTGCGATCCACGCCAAGGATTCGCCGCTCGCCAAGGCACTGGGCAAGGACTTCAAGGGAAAGATCTCCATCGTCATCTACGTCGCCGCCCTTCCGCTCGCCTTCGTGCACCCGGCGATCGCCGGCGGCCTGTACGTGCTGGTGGCCGCGATCTGGCTGGCCCCAGACCGGCGGTTCGAGAAGCTGTTCGACGAAGCGAAGGCGTAGCGCCCATGGACCCGGAGAAGATCAAGGTGCGCGTGACGGAAACCGGGCAGACCCTGGACGTCGTGGTCTACAGCAAGCGGGCCGAGCGGATCGAGATCGTGCTGGGCGAAGGCATCCACAACGTCAAGTGCGAGCTGACTCCGACCCGGATGGGCCTGTCCTACGCAGGCAGCGTGAGGGGCCGGGAGCTGGTCTACGAACGCAGCCGCGAGCAGGTGCAAGCCGATATCGACAAGCTCAACCCGGCGCTGCGCGGGCCCAGGCGGCGTTGATCAGGCGCAGAGCGCCTATGTGGACTCGTCGATCCACGCCATCTGGATCGCCTCGAGGATCTTTTCGCCGCAGTGCTTGGGGTCGTCGTCGAACTCGTCGAGCGCCTGAACCCACTCGAAGAGGTCGGTGAAACGCACGGTCAGCGGATCCACGTCGGGATATTTCTCCGACAAGGCGATCGCGATTTCGAGCGTGTCGGTCCATTTCATCACTTGATTTCCTTGACCATGTTGATGGTGTATTTCGGGATCTCGATGGTGAGATCGCTGTCTTTGACGATCGCCTGGCAGGAAAGCCTCGAATTCGGTTCCAGCCCCCAGGCCTTGTCGAGCAGGTCGTCCTCTTTTTCCTCGGAAGGATCGAGCGTCTCGAAGCCTTCGCGCACGACCACGTGACAGGTGGTGCAGGCGCAGGATTTCTCGCAGGCGTGCTCGATTTCCACTCCATTCTGCAGCAGGTTGTCGCAGACGGACATGCCCGGCTTGGCCTCGATGACGGCGCCGTCGGGACACAGCTCTTCGTGCGGGAGGACGATGATCTGTGGCACGCTGCTCAGAGGCTCCCGACTTTTCTGCCCGCCAGCGCCCGCTTGATGGAGCGGTCCATGCGCCGGCCGGCAAAGGCCTCGGACGCGCGGTTGACGCGTTCGATGCCCGACTTGATGGTGCGGTGATCGGTGCAGGAAAGCGTCTTGCGCAGAGCCTCGAGCTCCGAGCGCAGCGCGGCCGATTCCTCCGCGGAAAGCAGATCGGCGTCCTCGCGCAACGCGGCCTCCGTCGCTTCGAGCATGCGTCCGCCCTCGACCTGCTGTTCCTTCAGGGCGCGCAGATGCACGTCTTCCTTGGCGTGGTCGAAGGAATCCCTGAGCATCNGGGTGATCTGCNCGTCGTCGAGNCCATAAGACGGCTTGACCGCGATCGCCGCCTCGACGCCGGTGGTGGCTTCNCGCGCCGAGACCGAGAGCAGACCGTCGGCGTCCACCTGGAAGGTGACGCGGATGCGCGCGGAGCCGGCGACCATGGGCGGAATACCGCGCAGCTCGAACCTCGCGAGCGAGCGGCAGTCGGACACGAGCTCGCGCTCGCCCTGCACCACGTGCAGGCTCATCGCGGTCTGGCCGTCNTTGTAGGTGGTGAATTCCTGCGCGCGCGCCGCCGGGAATCGTGGAATTGCGNGGGATGACTTTTTCCGCNANCCCNCCCATNGTNTCGATNCCNAGNGANAGCGGGATAACNTCGAGCAGCAGCCAATCNTCCCCCGAGGCCTTGTTGCCGGCGAGAACGTTGGCCTGGATCGCGGCGCCGAGCGCGACCACCTTGTCCGGATCGAGATTGTTGAGCGGCGCCTGGCCGAAGAGCTCGGCGACCGCCTGCTGCANGTGCGGCATGCGCGTCGCGCCGCCGACCATCACCACGCCCTTCACCTCGCTCCATTCCAGCCGCGCGTCGCGCATCGCCTTGCGCGTCGGCCCCAGGGTCTTCGCGACGAGGGGCCGGGTCATGTCGTGGAATTCCTTCTGCGTGACGGTCACATCCACCGTTTCGCCGCTCGCGAGCGTCGCGGAGACGCGCGCTTCGAAGTGGGCCGTCAGGAACTCCTTGGCGGCGCGCGACTTGGTGAGCAGGAGCCGCGTGTCCTCGGCCGAAAGCGGCGCGAGCTTCGCCCGCTCCACGACCCAGCAGAACAGGCGCTGGTCGAAATCGTCGCCGCCGAGCGCCGCATCGCCGTTGGTCGCCATCACCTCGAACACGCCCCTGGAGAGCTTCAGGATCGAGATGTCGAAGGTGCCGCCGCCGAGATCGTATACGGCGTAGATGCCCTCGGCGGCGTTGTCCAGGCCGTAGGCGATCGCCGCCGCGGTCGGCTCGTTCAATAGCCGCAGCACGTTCAGGCCCGCGAGCTTGCCGGCGTCCTTGGTGGCCTGGCGCTGCGCGTCGTCGAAGTACGCGGGAACGGTGATGACGGCGCCGGCGAGCTCGCCACCCGCTTTACCGAGCAAGCTCTCCTCGGCCCGGGTGCGAAGCACCTTCAGGATTTCCGCAGAAACCTCCACCGGACTTTTCACGCCGGCGACGGTGCGAATCTGTACCATTCCCGGCGAATCGAGGAAATCGTAGGGGCTGTTCTCGACGTGCGTCACGTCCTTGAGTCCGCGCCCCATAAAGCGTTTCACCGACACGATGCTGTTTCTCGGGTCGTGCGCGAGCTCCGCCTCGGCCTCCCGGCCGACGACCGTTCGTCCATCGCGCAGATAGCGCACGATCGACGGCAGGAGCGCGTGGCCGTCGCGGTCGTTGAGCACCACTGCGATGCCGTTCCTCACCGCGGCCACCAGCGAATTCGTGGTGCCCAGGTCGATCCCGACCGCGATGCGATGCCGGTGCGGTTCGGGGGACTGGCCGGGCTCGGAAATCTGCAGCAGCGCCATGTCAGGTCCCGACCTTCACGCTTCAAGTTCCGCCAGTTTTTCGTCGATCTCTTCGACGAGCTTTTCGTAGAACATCAGCATGCGGACGGTCTGGGAGGCGCCTTCGTCATCGTGCCCTGCGTCCAATTGACCGCGCAACCCTTCGTAAATTTTCCCGCTCTCGTCGCGCAAACCGGATTGCAATTGAAGCAGCGATTCGGGCTTTTCCGAACCGGCTTCGATGCGCTCGCGCCAGCTCATCTGTTCCATGAGGAACTCTGAAGGCATCGCGGTGTTCGTTTCGAACTCGGGATCCACGCCGCGTAATTGCAGGATGTAGACGGCCCGCCTGAGCGGCGACTTCAAGGTCTGATAGGCTTCGTTCACGCGCGTCGCCAGCTGCATCGACACGCGCCGCTCGGCGTCGGGCGCTGCGGCAAAGCGGTCCGGGTGCACCTCGCGCTGCAGCTCGTGATAGCGCGCTTCGAGCGCCGCGGCATCGACGGAGAAGCGCGCCGGAAGGCGGAACAACTCGAAGTGGGTTTGTTTGAGATTGACGGTCATTGGATCGTAAAAAAAGGGGCATTCGCCCCTTTCTCGGCACCGCGAGGCCGGGCCTCGCTAAACGTTGAAGGATTCGCCGCAGCCGCACTCATCCTTCACGTTGGGGTTATTGAACTTGAGGCCCTCGTTCAATCCCTCGCGGGTAAAGTCCAGTTCGGTGCCGTCGAGAAACTGCAGGCTCTTCGGGTCGACGATGACCTTGACGCCGTGGCTCTCGAAGGTCTGATCTTCCGGATTCACCGCGTCGGCATATTCGATCCGGTAGGCGAGGCCGGAGCAGCCCGAGGTACGTACGCCCAGGCGCAGNCCCACGCCTTTTCCCCGCTTCGCGAGGAAGGAATTGACGTGGTTCGCAGCGCGTTCAGTCAGAGTAATCATGGTTCTCAGGCCGCCTTTGCCGCTTTCTCCGCAGGTTCTTCAAGCCCGTGCTTCTTGCGGTAATCGACGATCGCCGCCTTGATCGCGTCCTCGGCGAGGATCGAGCAGTGGATCTTCACCGGCGGCAGCGCCAGCTCCTCGGCGATCTGGGTGTTCCTGATCGTCTCAGCCTGGGCTAGGGTCTTGCCCTTCACCCACTCCGTGACGAGCGACGAGGACGCGATCGCCGAACCGCAGCCGTAGGTCTTGAAGCGCGCGTCTTCGATGACGCCTTGCTCGTTGACCCGGATCTGCAGCTTCATCACGTCGCCGCAGGCCGGCGCGCCGACCATGCCGGTGCCGACGTGCTCGTCGCTCTTTTCGAACGAGCCGACGTTGCGCGGGTTTTCGTAATGGTCCAGTACCTTGTCGCTGTATGCCATGTGCTACTCCTCGGTTTCAGTCCTTCCCTGAATCTCTATCTTCAATGTGCCGCCCATTGCACGGTATTCAAGTCGACGCCCTCTTTGTACATCTCCCAGAGCGGAGACAGCTCGCGCAGCTTGCCGATCTTGGCGCGCAGGAGCTTGACGGCGTAGTCGATCTCTTCCTCGGTGGTGAAGCGGCCGATCGTGAAACGAATGGAGCTGTGGGCGAGCTCGTCCGAGCGCCCGAGCGCCCGCAGGACGTACGAAGGCTCGAGGCTCGCCGAAGTGCAGGCCGAGCCCGAGGATACCGCCACGTCCTTGATCCCCATGATCAGGGACTCGCCTTCGACGAAGTTGAAGCTGATGTTGAGGTTTCCAGGTATGCGCCGCTCCATGTCGCCGTTGACGTAGACCTCTTCCATGTCCTTGAAGCCCGCTAGCAGCCTGTCGCGCAAGGCGCGGATGCGCTCGCTCTCGGCCGCCATCTCTAGCTTCGCGATGCGGAACGCCTCGCCCATGCCCACGATCTGGTGGGTNGGGAGCGTTCCAGAGCGCAGGCCCCGCTCGTGGCCNCCGCCGTGGATCTGCGGCTCGATGCGCACGCGCGGCTTCCTGCGCACGTACAGCGCACCTATGCCTTTCGGGCCGTACACCTTGTGCGCGGTCACCGTCAGAAGGTCCACTTTCAGNTTCTGCAGGTCGACCGGGATCTTTCCGGCGGCCTGNACCGCGTCGCAGTGGAAGATGATGCCCTTCGCACGGCAGATCTCGCCGATCTCGGCGATCGGCTGGATCACGCCGATCTCGTTGTTCACCATCATCACCGAGACGAGGACGGTATCGGGGCGCAGCGCCGCCTTGAATTTCTCCAGGTCGAGCAGGCCGTTCTGCTGCGGATCGAGGTAGGTCGCTTCGAAACCCTGGCGCTCGAGCTCGCGCACGGTATCGAGCACCGCTTTGTGCTCGGTCTTCATCGTGACGATGTGTTTGCCCTTGCCCTTGTAGAAATTCGCCGCGCCCTTGATGGCGAGGTTGTTGCCTTCGGTGGCGCCGGAAGTCCAGATGATCTCCTTGGGGTCGGCGTTGAGGAGCGCCGCGACGTGCGCGCGCGCCTCCTCCACCGCCTTCTCCGCTTCCCAACCGAACGCGTGCGAGCGGCTCGCCGGGTTGCCGAACTGCTCGGTGAGGAAGGGGATCATCTTCTGCGCCACGCGCGGGTCCACCGGCGTGGTCGCGGAATAGTCGAGGTAGATCGGAAATTTCATGTTCGTGCGCGTCCTGCTCAAGGCGATACNGCGGTTTCCTTGCCGCGCTTGTCCTGAAGCACGCTCACCGCGTCCCTGCGTATCGCCTGCTGCGCGACGAGGTCGGAAAGCTTCACCGAATCCAGGTATTCGAACATCTTGTCGTTGAGCTTCGCCCACAGGTCGTGAGTCATGCAGCGCTGCTCGTCCTTGCAGTTTTCCTTGCCACCGCACTGTGTCGCATCCAGCGGCTCGTCCACCGCCGTGATGATGTCGGCGACCGATACCCTTTCGACATGGCGCGCGAGCGTGTAGCCGCCGCCGGGCCCGCGGACGCTGTCGACCAGCGTGTGGCGCCGAAGCTTGCCGAAAAGTTGTTCCAGATACGAGAGCGAGATGCTTTGCCGCCGGCTGATGCCGGCGAGCGTCACCGGACCATTGCCGCCGTGCATGGCGAGGTCCAGCATCGCGGTCACTGCGAATCGTCCTTTGGTCGTCAGTCTCATGGTTGCACCCTGATCGGCTCCGAATACCCGATAAATTTCGTCAAGTATACCCAATCCCGAGGGAATTGATCAACTACTTATTGACGACCTTCGGCCCCAGTCGAAGCTGCCTCTGGGTGTCTTCGCGCTCTGCCTGGAGCTCCTCAATCTGTTTCAGAATCAACTCGATACGCTTGTCCATCTCGACGCTCTGATCAAGGAGGCCCTGCACCGCCTTGGCNAGAGGATCGTCCTCAGCCTTGGCCGTCACCGCGTAGGCGGAGAATCCCAGCTTCGCCGCCTTTTCCTCCCGCGTCTTGTCCTGCTCGTCCAGAATGACTCGCGCCGGGATCCCCAGCGCGGTCGCGCCTGCAGGAACGTCTTTCACGACCACGGCGTTCGAACCGATTTTCGCGCCCTCGCCGATGACGATGGGCCCGAGCACCTTCGCCCCGGCACCGATGACGACGCCCTGCATGAGCGTCGGGTGGCGCTTGCCCTTGTTCCAGGTGGTCCCGCCCAGCGTCACGCCGTGGTACAGGGTGCAGTCATCTCCCAGTTCCGCGGTTTCGCCTATCACGACTCCCATCCCGTGGTCGATAAACACGCGCCGGCCGATTTTCGCGCCCGGGTGAATCTCGATGCCGGTGAGAAAACGCGAGCAGTGCGACACGAAGCGCGCGAGCCAGCGCATCTTTATGCGCCACAGCCAGTGGGCAAGCCGATGGATGAGGAGCGCGTGAAAACCGGGATAGCAGGTGATGACTTCCCAGGTCGAACGCGCCGCCGGGTCGCGCTCGAATACGCAGCTTATGTCTTCGCGAATTCGGTCGAGCATGGAGATTCCAGAGACGGATTCCGAGCATTATCGGAAACCTTAGTGAATTGGTCAACTATTTCCTGGGTGGACTCCTCTCGTGCCAGGCCGCGAGCATGCCGCGCAGAATGTTGACCTCGACCCTCTCCAGCCGCGCCTTGGCGAAAAGGCGGCGCAGGCGATCCATCAGCTTGCGAGGGTGCCGCGGGTGCAGATAGCCACTCGCCCGCAGGCTGCGCTCGAGATGGGCGAAGAGCTCCTCGATATCCTCGTGCGTCGCGCACCCGGTGCTCGCCGGCGCCGCGGGCGGGGCCTGCGCGGCCATGCGCAGCTCGTACGCGATCACCTGCACCGCCTGGGCGAGATTGAGGGAAGGATATTCCGCATTGGCGGGAATGCGCGCCAGAGCGCTGCAGGTCATGATGTCCCGGTTCGAGAGGCCGGCGGTTTCGNTGCCGAAGACGACCGCGACCTCGTCCTTTCGCGCCACGCCCACGAGCTCCCGCGCCGCGGCGCGCGCATCGAGCGCGGAATGGGACAGCTCGCGCTCGCGCGCGCTCAAAGCCACCGAGTACGTTGTTCCGGCGAGCGCCTCCTCCAGACTCGCGCACGCGCGCGCGGCCTCGAGGAGGTCCGCCGCACCGGAGGCCATGGCGCGCGCGTCCGGATGGGGAAAACGCTTCGGCCGCACCAGGCGGAGCTGCGTGAGGCCCATCGTCTTCATTGCGCGCGCCGCGGCGCCGATGTTGCCGGGATGCGAAGGCCGCAGAAGGACGACGCGGATTCGAGACAGCGGACCGCCGGCTTTCATGTCGGTAGCGACAGTTTGAATACCAAGTAACACCACGGCGANTGCGACGGCGTGGCCGCGGAACAGCCGCCGCCGCACTAAGGGTTCAGGGGACCGGCAGCAGCGAGGTGTCTCGGACGTGCTGGTCGGCCACGTTCAGGAGAATCGCCGTCGCCGCATAGTCACCGATGAGGGAAACGATGTTGACGACGCCCTGATGCCCGAACAGCTTCACGGCGCGGGCGAACGTCTCGGCATCGACCTTGTGCTTGCCGATAGAATCACGTCCCAGCTGGACGATGACCCGCTCCTTTTCTCCCAGCCCGCTCGCGGCCCGGCGGAATTTCACCGTGTCGATGATCTCCTGCTCCAGGCCCGCCTTCCGAGCGGCTGGTTCATGGGAGGTCCATACGTATTCAGCGTCCATCTCCCGCGCCGTCACCAGAATCGCCAACTCGACGAGGCGAGGGTCGAGACCGGACTTGCGCCGGAGATAGTCGTTCACGGCAGTCATGCTCTCGGCTACGGGCGGGCTGTAGAGCCGCAGGGCTCCCGGTCCGAAGCCGTCCGTCACTCCCCGCGTGTCGTAGAGCTTCTTCCCGGCATCGTCCAACGCGTCACGCCGGATTGCCGGAAAGCGGTTGCCCGTCTCTCGATGGACATCCGCGGGACGCGCCCGGCCGGATATCTGTGACGGCCGTGCGGCCGCTCCGGTACCTGCCTGTTCGGACGTGAGGCTCGCCGCACATCCAGCTGCCACGGCGATTCCGAGAACCAACAGACCCGTCAACGTTCGAAGTGATCTCATTTCAGCCTCCAGACGAAAACTGTGAGAATTTTAGAAGATTTTAGAAGAAACCCCTCGGAAAACCCGCGTCAATACAGGTATCCCGAATTCATACTAGAATCCGGCGTTCAGCAGCGCCGCTCTTTTCAATTCCCGGACGAAAAAAAATGCACCCGATGCTCGGTATCGCGGTCAGGGCCGCGCGACGGGCCGGCGCGATCATCAACCGCGCCGCGCGCGACGTGGAATTGCTGCCGGTAACGCGCAAGCGGCACAATGATTTCGTCACCGAGGTAGACAAGGCCGCGGAGCAGGCCGTCATTGATATACTGCGCCGCGCCTATCCGGATCATGCGATTCTAGCAGAGGAGTCCGGTGCCTCCGCCGGGAACGCGGGCGATTCCGAGCACACCTGGATCATCGACCCGCTCGACGGCACCACCAATTTCATTCACGGCTTCCCCCAGTACGCGGTCTCGATCGGCCTCAAGCACAAAGGCGTCCTGACGCACGGCGTGATCTACGATCCCACGAATAACGAGTTGTTCACCGCGACTCGCGGCCGCGGCGCCTACCTGAACGAGCGGCGTATCCGTGTCTCCAAGCGCGTGCAACTCGGCGAGGCGCTGATCGGCACCGGTTTCCCCTTTCGCGATCTCCAGAGCCTCGATGAGTATCTCGCCATGTTCCGCGAGCTCACGGTTCGCACCGCCGGCCTGCGCCGCGCGGGCGCCGCGGCGCTCGACATCGCCTACGTGGCCGCGGGAAGGCTCGACGGATTCTGGGAAATAGGCCTCTCGCCCTGGGACATGGCGGCGGGCGCCCTGCTGGTGCAGGAAGCCGGCGGGCTGGTCGGGGATTTTCGCGGCGACTCCGGCTACCTCGATTCGGGTCGCATTGTCTGCGGCAATCCGAAAATATTCGCTCAACTGCTGCGCGTTATCGGGCCGCTCGCCGCCAAGTAGGCGTGGTTCTCCAATCCATGCGCCGCGTGCTCCGGCTCCTCTTCGCGGGCTCGATTCTGTGGGGTCTGTCCGCCCATGGCGCCGAGCTGCGCATCGGCCTCGCCGCCGATGTGACCTCGATGGACCCGCACTTCCTCAGCATCGCGCCGAACATCAACATCGCCTGGCACGTGTTCGACGCCCTCACCCACGTGGACGAGGACGCGCGCCTTATTCCAGGATTGGCCGTTTCATGGCGCGCGATCGACGCCACTACCTGGGAGTTCAGGCTGCGACGGGGCGTGCGCTTCCACGACGGGGCCGAGCTCACCGCGGAGGACGTGGTGTCCTCGATCGAGCGCACGCTCAAGGTGCCAAACGGCCAATTGGGAACTTTCACGCGGCGGATCATCGCAAAGGAAATCGTCGATCCCTACACTTTGCGGCTCAAGACCGCGACGCCCTACGCAATGGTGCCCTACGATCTCAATTCGGTGTTCATCGTTTCGAAGAAAGCCGCGGCCCGCTCGGGGCCGGAGGATTTCGACTCGGGCAGGGCGATGATCGGCACCGGTCCTTTCAGGTTCGTGCGCTTCGCGCGCGGCGACCGCGTCGAGCTCGCGCGCAACGACGACTATTGGGGAGCACAGGGTGGAAAAAGCGCGGCCTGGGAGAAAGTCGTTTTCCGCATCGTGCCCACCGATCCCGCGCGGCTCGCGGGCCTCCTCTCCGGAGAGCTCGACGCGATCGAGCAGGTTCCCACCGCGGACCTGCCGCGCGTCCGGCGCGACGCCCGACTGAACATCGCGCAGAAGGTCTCATGGCGCACGATTTTTTTCTATCTCGATCAGTACCGCGGTCGTGCGCCCGGTCTTGCAGACAAGTCGGGCAGGCCGCTAACACGCAATCCCTTCCGCGACCTCCGGGTGCGGCGCGCGATCTCCAAAGCCATCAACCGGCCGGCGATCGCGGAGCGCCTTATGGACGGGGCGGCGATTCCAGCGTCGAATCTTGTCTCGCCGCCCGTGTTCGGCTACGCGCCGGACCTCGGGCCCGAGCCCTACGACCCGGAAGGCGCAACGCGCCTCCTCGCCGAAGCGGGATATCCGGACGGATTCGCGATGACGCTTTCCGCGACGAACAACCGCTACGTCAACGACGAACAGATCGCGCAGGCCGTGGCGCAGATGCTCGCGCGCGTCGGCGTCCTCGCGCGCGTCGAAGCCCTGCCGCTGAACGCGTATCTGCCCAAGGGGCGCAAGGGAGAATTCGCGTTTGCGATGTTCGGCTGGGGCTCGTTCTCGGGAGACCTCGCGCTGCGGGCGCTCGTCGCCACCGCCGATCCGGACAAGGGCTTCGGCACATTCAACTGGTCGGGTTACTCGAATCCGCGCGTCGACAAGCTGCTCGAACGCGCCTTTGCGAGCGTCGACGATAAGCGGCGCGAGGCGCTCGCGCGCGACGCGATGCGCCTTGCCATGGGGGACCACGCCGTGATCCCGCTGCACCACCAGGTCACCACCTGGGCGATGCGAAAACCGCTCTCGTACGCGCCGCGCACCGACGAATTCACCTTCGCGCACCGCTTCGAGATCCGTTAGGCGCGGATGCTTTCTCACATCGTTCGCCGCGTGGTGCAGAGTTTCGGGGTGCTCGCAGCGATGTCTCTGCTGGTGTTCGCCGGCGTATACGCCGTCGGCAACCCGGTGGACATCCTCGTCAACCCGCAGGCCGACCAGAACGAGATCGCGCGCGCCACCGCCGCGCTGGGCCTCGACCGGCCCCTCCTCGAGCAGTACTTCATCTTCATCAAGCACGCTGCAAGCGGAGACCTCGGGAGATCCTTCGCTTTCAACGTGCCGGCGATCGGCCTGATCCTCGAGCGCATGCCCGCGACGCTCGAGCTGGCGACCGCGGCGATGCTGATCGCGGTGCTGCTGGGAATCCCACTCGGGCTCTGGGCCGGCCTGAAGCCCCGATCCGCTGCCGGAAGGACCATCATGGCGGGCTCGATTCTGGGGTTCTCGCTTCCGACTTTCTGGGTCGGGCTTATGCTCATCCTCGTGTTCTCCGTGTGGCTCGGCTGGCTGCCGACCTCCGGCCGCGGACCGACCGTGAATCTCCTCGGGATCCCGGTGAGCTTTCTCACGGCGGAGGGCTTGCGCCACCTCGTCCTGCCCGCCGCAAACCTCGCGCTCTTCAATCTGTCGCTCGTCATCCGGCTGACGCGCTCGGGAACGCGCGAAGCGATTGAGCAGGACTACGTGCGTTTCGCCCGCGCCAAGGGCCTCACCGAGACCCGGATCGTGGGCGTGCACGTGCTCAGGAACGTCCTCGTTCCCGTCGTCACCGTGGTCGGCGTGGAGTTCGGTTCGGTGATCGCGTTTGCCGTCGTCACCGAGTCGATATTCGCGTGGCCGGGTATGGGCAAGCTCCTGATCGATTCGATCAACGTGCTCGACCGGCCGGTGATCGTCGGCTATCTGTGCATCGTCGTCGCGCTGTTCGTCGCGATCAACCTTTGCGTCGACCTCGCCTACGCGTGGCTCGATCCGCGGGTGCGGCTCGGAGAGGCGTCGTGACGCTTACGCGGCAATTCGCCGCCGAGTTCGCAGCGAGCCGCGTTGCGCTTCTCGGCCTCGCGCTGCTTTCGCTGGTGCTGCTCGCTGCGCTGTTCGCGCCGTGGATCTCGCCGCAGAATCCCTACGATCTGTCGCGGCTCGAGCTGCTCGACTCGCGCCTGCCGCCGCTCGCGCGCTCGGCCGCGGGGGCGATCCACTGGCTGGGCACCGACGACCAGGGCCGCGACATGCTGTCCGCCATCCTCTACGGTCTTCGCACCAGCGTCGCCGTCGGCTTCGCGAGCACGATTCTGGGCCTTGCCATCGGCGTGAGCGTGGGCCTCGCGGCGGGCTGGTTCGGCGGGTGGCTCGACGCGCTCCTTATGCGCCTCGCGGACCTTCAGTTGTCCTTTCCGTCGATTCTTATCGCTCTCGTTCTGTTGGCGGTGCTCGGCCAGGGCCTGGACAAGATCATCGTCGCGCTGGTCGCAGTCCAATGGGCTTATTACGCCCGCACCGCACGCGCCGCCGCGCTCGTCGAGCGCAGGAAGGAATATATCGACGCCGCGGTCGCGTTGGCTTTTTCGAACACGCGCATCATTTTTCGTCACTTGCTGCCGAACTGTGCGCCGCCCATCATCGTTCTCGCGACGGTCCAGGTCGCGGCGGCGATCACGCTCGAAGCCACCCTCTCCTTCCTCGGCCTTGGGCTGCCGATCACCCAACCCTCGCTCGGACTGCTGATTTCCAACGGCTTCAACTACCTGCTCTCCGGCCACTACTGGATCAGCGTCTTCCCCGGAATCGCGCTCCTTGCAGCCATCGTCGGCATCAATCTGGTCGCAGACCGCCTGCGCGAGGTTCTGGATCCGCACAAGCCGCGTTGAGCCTTATACTTGTACTTGTAGCCGGCGCAAGACGCGAATCGGAAATTCGCGCGGCGCCGGCATTCGACACGTCGGAGGAGAGACCATGACAAGTCTGAAGAAAATCGCATTCGCCGCAGCGCTGCTCGCCGCGGCCGGTGCAGCCCCCGCGCAGGAACCCAAACCCCTGGAAGTGATCGCATTCGCCGGCGGCGGCAACTGGCCGATCTGGGCAGCGCAAGACAGGGACTTGTTCGCGAAGAACGGCGTCGCGGTGAAGCTCTCCTTCACGCCGAATTCCGTCGAGCAGATCCGCAACCTGGTGAACGGGACTTACGATCTCGGCACCACCGCGTACGACAACGTCGTCGCCTACCAGGAGGGACAAGGGGAGACCGAGCTGACTGCGCGGCCCGACCTGTTCGCCTTCATGGGAGGTAATTCGGGGTCGCTGCGCTTTGTCACCCAGCCTGACATCAAGACTTATGCTGCGCTGAAGGGAAAGACGCTCGGCGTGGATGCGGCGACCACCGGGTTCGCCTTCATCCTCTACAAGCTCGCGGCGATGAACGGCCTCGCTTTGTCCGATTACAAGATCGAGAAGCTCGGCGGAACGCCGGCGCGCGTGCAGGCGATGATGGAAGGCAAGATCGCCGGAACCATGATCAGCTCTCCGTCGGAAATATTGCCCGAGTCCAAAGGCTACACGCGGCTCGGCGATACGACGACGACCTTCGGTCCGTATCAGGCCTCGATCGGCGTGGCGCGCCGCGCCTGGGCTGCCAAGAACGGAGAACAGCTCGTCGCCTTCATCCGCTCGTACGTCGCGGCGATGGACTGGTTGCAGCAGCCGGCGAACAAGGACGAGGCCGTTGCAATCTACATGAAGCACATCCCGAACGCCCCGCGCCCGGCGGCGCAGAAGGCCTACGAGGTGATGTTCGCGGAGAAGGAAGGCTTCCAGAAGAAGGCGAAGCTCGACGTCGAAGGCTGCCGCACGGTGCTGAAGCTGCGCAGCGAATTCGCCAAGCCTCGGAAAAATCTCACCGATCCGATGAAATACGTCGACGAGAGCTTCTACAGGAAAGCAACGCAGTAACGCTAGAGGAGACCCAAGACATGTCCATNGCGAAACCCGCGGTAAAAGCAGTCCTCGCAGCGGCTGCCATCGCCGGCCTTGCAGCCGGCTGCCAAACCACCGACCCCTATACCGGGGAAAAGAAGACNACGAGCACCACCTTCGGCGCGCTCATCGGCGCAGGCGCCGGCGCGGCGATCGGAATGATTTCCGGCCATGACGCCAAGCAGCGCAGGCAGCGCGCGCTCGTCGGCGCAGGCGTCGGCGCGCTCGCCGGCGGCGCGGTCGGCAACTACATGGACCGGCAGGAAAGCGAGCTGCGGGCGTTGATGCGCGACAGCGGCGTAACGGTCACCCGCAAGGGCGAGGACATCGTCCTCAACATGCCCGGCAACATCACTTTCCGCACCGGCAGCGCCGACTTGAACGCCCAGTTCTTCAAGGTGCTCGACGGCGTCGCGCAAGTGGCAAAGAAATACGACAAGACCATCATCGAGATCGCGGGCCACACCGACAACGTCGGCGGCGCGGATTTCAACAAGCAGCTCTCCCAGCGCCGCGCGAGCGCCGTCGCCCANTACCTGCAGAGCCGCGGCGTGAGCGAACCGCGCATCATCACCGCCGCGGGCGGCGAGGATCACCCGATCGCGAGCAACTCGACCGAGCAGGGCCGCGCCGCGAACCGGCGGGTCGAGGTGACGCTCGCGCCGCTGAAGGAAGGCTGAACCGGCGAGATCTATTCGTACAGCCCGGCGCGCGCCTTGCCGCGGAACACGCGGTAGGCGAACGCGGTATAGGCGATGAGCAACGGCAGCACGATCACGACGCCGACGAGCATGAACTTGAGCGCGGACGGGTGCGAAGCCGCTTCCCAGAGGGTCATGCGGTCCATCACCACGTAGGGAAACAGGCTGTAGGCGAGCCCGGCGAAGGCGAGCGCGAAAATCGCCACCGAGGCCGCAAACGGCATCCAGTCCCATTCGCGTTCGCCTCGCCGCAAGCGGCCGGTGGTGGCCCAGACCAGCCAGCCCGCCGCCAGCGTCGCGAGCGGCAGCAGCATCAGCACNAGCGTGCGCGGAAAATCGAACCATTTCGCGTAGACGGTCTGGCTCACCAGCGGCGTGGCAAGACTCACCAGCGAGACCCCGAGCGCGACCCAGATCAAACCCCAGCGCGCCCAGGCGAGCGCCTTCTTCTGCAGCGGGCCCTCGGTCCTGAAGATCAACCAGGTCGAGCCGAGCAGCACATAGCCTCCGCACAGCGACGCGCCCACCAGCATCGCGAATACGTAATAGCCGAATCCGGAGTGAAACCCGGTGATATAGCGGCCGAGCATCAGACCTTGCGCGAACGAAGCGAGGAAGGAACCGAACCAGAACAGCCAGTTCCACAGCTCGCGGTGCCAGCCTTCGGCCTTGACGCGGAACTCGAAGGCCACCCCGCGCACCATGAGCCCGATCAGCATCGCCGCGACCGGCAGGTACAGCGCTCCGAGCACGATGCCGTGCGCCATGGGGAAAGCGACCAGCAGCAGGCCGACGCCCAGCACGAGCCAGGTCTCGTTCGCGTCCCAGAACGGCCCGATCGAAGCGACCATCAGCTCCTGCTCATGCGCATCGGCCGCGGGCATCAGCATGCCGACGCCCAGATCGTAGCCGTCGAGCACGACGTACAAGAGGATCGCCAATCCCATAAGGGCCGCAAAAACGAGGGGCAGGTCCAGGCTCATGCGTATGCGCCTTTGCCGGCGAGATGGGTCAGTACCACCAGGTAGGCGATCAGCATCACTGTATACGTAATGACGTAGCCGGTGAGGCTCGCGCCGAGCTGCGCGCCGACGGCACCGCCCACGGCGTCGGCGGTCTTGAGTATTCCGGTGACGAGCCAGGGCTGCCTGCCGATTTCGGTGACGAGCCAGCCGGCGAGCGTCGCGATCCAACCGGCGAAGGTAAAGCCCGAGAAGGCCCACAGCATCCAGCGGCGCGGCAGCGCGCCTTTGCGCGTCGCCCACACGCCCGTCCAGGCGGCGAGCAGCATCAGCACGCCCATCCCGACCATCGCGCGGAACGCGAAGAACACCGGCGCCACCGGGGCGGTGTTCGGCGCGAAGGCATCGATGCCTTTCAGCTCGGCGTTTGCGTCGTGCTTCAGGATCAGGCTCGCAACCTTTGGCATTTCAATAGCGAAATCGTTGCGGCGCTTTTCGTCGTCCGGGATGGCGAAAAGGACGAGCGGCACGCCCTGCTCCGTCTTCCAGATCGCCTCGATCGCCGCGATCTTCGCCGGCTGNTGCTCGAGCGTATTCAGGCCGTGTTGGTCGCCGGCGAACATCTGCANGGGCGCGAGCACCGCGGCGAGCACGAGCCCGGTGCGCAGGGTTTTGCGCGCCGAGGTGTCTTCGCCCGCGCGGAGCAGGCGCCACGCCGAGAGTCCGGCGATCACGAAGGATGCGGTGAGGCCGGAGGCGAGCAGCATGTGGGTAAAGCGGTACGGAAACGAAGGGTTAAAGATCACCTGCCACCAGTTGCCGGCGATGATCTGGCCGCCGTCGATCACATGGCCGGCCGGGGTCTGCATCCACGAGTTGAGCGCGAGGATCCAGAACGCCGAGATCGTCGTGCCGATCGCGACCATTGCCGAGGAGAAGATATGCACCCAGCCCGGCACGCGGTTCATGCCGAAGAGCATCACTCCGAGAAAGGTCGCTTCCAGGAAAAACGCCGTCAGCACCTCGTAGGCGAGGAGCGGCCCGGCGATATTGCCGACTTTCTGCATGTATCCCGGCCAGTTGGTGCCGAACTGGAATGACATGGTGATGCCGCTCACCACGCCCATCGCGAAAGAAAGCGCGAACACCTTGGTCCACAGCTTGTAGGTCGCGAGCCACGCGGGATCGTCCGAGCGCGCGTACCGAATCCGGAAGTAGAGCAGGATCCACCCGAGCGCGATGGTGAGGCTCGGGAACAGGATATGAAACGCGATATTCAGCCCGAACTG
>JGI25616J43925_10000182_pt1 | contig 20853 bp, 21 predicted proteins | sample GraSoi2013_100cm_FD_43925 | JGI IMG/M metagenome (IMG submission 43925) | reverse complement strand
GGCCTCGCGGTGACCTCGGCGAAGCGCGACCCGGCCTGGCCCGATCTGCCGACGCTCGCCGAGGCGGGCGGTCCGGACATCGAGATTCGCCTCTTTACCGGGTTCCACGCGCCGGCGGGAACACCGCAGGCAATCGCGAATCGCATCCAGCGGGAAGTGGCCCGCGTGGTGAAGCTCCCGGAGATCAGGGAACGCCTGGATCAGATGTCCATCGTCCCGTCGGGCAACACGCCTGAAGAATTCCGGAGAATCATCGAGCGCGACATCGCCAAGTGGACTGCAGTGGCGAAGGCCGCGAACATCAAGGCCGACTAGCGCTTCGCCTTCTTCTTTCCTTTTTCTTTCCCTCCTTCTTTCGCGCCGGCGCGCGCTTCTTCGAAGGTTTCGCCGGCCGCATCCACAATCGCTTGCTCGCCAGGCGCGCGCCTTGCGCGAGCGCATCGAGCTTCGCCCAGGCGATCTCCGGGCTTCCGACGCGCGGTCCCAGGCCGCAGTCGGTCCCGCCCATGACGTTCTCGCGGCCGAGAAGCTTCGCGTACCGGAGCAGCCGCTGGGCGACGAGCTCCGGATGCTCGATGAAATCGCAGCAGTGCCCGACCACGCCGGGAATCAGCACCGCGCCCTCGGGCGGTTTCACCTCTTCGAACACCCGCCATTCGTGCTCGTGGACCGGGTTCGAGGCTTCGATCGAGTAGCTCGAGGCGCGCACGCGAAAGATGATGTCGACGATGTCCTTCAGGGGAATGTCGCTGCGGTGCGGGCCGTGGAAGCTCCCCCAGCAGACGTGCAGCCGCACTTTCTCGCGCGGAATGCCGCGCAGCGCGTGGTTGATCGCGTCCACCCGCAGCGTCGCGTACTTTCGGTACTCGCGCACGCTCATGTCCGGGTACATCTGCCAGCCGTCCGGCAGATCCGGGTCGTCGATCTGCAGGAGGAAGCCCGCGTCGACGATCGCCTTGTACTCGTCCCGCAGCGCCTCCGCGATCGCGTAGACGAATTCCTCGTCGCTCCTGTAATGCTCGTTGCGGAGCCAATGCTCGACCGTGCCCGGCGTGTTCGCCGGCAGGAAGGCCTCGGCGGCCTTCACGCCCCGGAGCGCCGCGCGGAAATCCTCGAGCCCCTGTCTCAGCGCCTCGTGGCCGACGTAGTTCAGCGGTGCGACGCAGCAGCTCAGCCGCTTTCGCATCGCGGCGCCGGTGAGAGCGCCTCTGCCCGAGCCGAAGTACAGTGGAAACTGCCGCAGATCGCGCGCGGTGATGTCGAGCGGAGCGGGATCCACCCCGGGCCGGTAATCGCGCATCTCGATCCCGGAGATGCGGTCGCGCACGTAGTTGGTGAAGTTGGTCTTACCGAGCTCGCCGTCGTTCACGCTGTCGATGCCGCAGGCGATCTGCTTGCGCACGACCTCGGCCACCTCGCTCTTCAACCGCGCGGCGAGCGCCGCCCCGTCGTGCGGCCGGCCCTCGGCGCGCGCGAGGACCATCCGGCGCAGCTCCTCGGAGCGCGGCAGCGCCCCGGCGTGCGTGGTCAGGATCCTGCCAGCGCTGCGTGTCATCGCTGTCCTTCGCGTTCGATTCAGAAACCGTGCGCTATTCGGCGGTGATGTTGTTCTTCCTGATGATCGCCGCCCAGCGCGCGTAGTCGCGACGCATCAGGGCGTTCAACTCCTCGGGGGACGAAGAGGCCGCCTCCATGCCCTGCTTGTCGAAGCCGGACTTGATCTCAGGAAGCGCAAGAATCGAACGCAGCTCGGAGTCGAGCCTGGAGACCACCGGGACGGGCGTGCCCTTGGGCGCCATGAACGCATACCACATGTCCACCTCCGCGCCTTTTACCCCCAACTCCTGCAAGCTGGGAACGTCGGGCGCGTTCGGGTGACGTTTCGCGCTGCCCACCGCGAGCGCTTTGAGCTTGCCGGCTTTGACGTAGGGCATGGCGACGTGGATCGGCACGAATCCGACGTTGACCTCCCCGGAGAGGAGATCTGTGAGCGCGCCGGCGCTGCCCTTGTAAGGCACGTGCAGCAGCTTCGTGCCGGTGAGGTCCTCGAACAACTCCATCGACATGTGATGCGGCGTGCCCACGCCCGGAGAAGCGTAGGTGAGCTTACCCGGGTTGGCCTTCGCCTGCGCGACCAGATCGGCGACCGAATTGATGTTCGCCTTGGGATTGACCGTGAGGAGCAGCGTCCCCCGGGCGGCGAGCGAGATGGGCGAGAAATCGGCGAGCGGGTCGTAGGGAACGTTCCGGTACAGGCTCGCCGCGATCAGCATGGTGTTCGCCGTGATCATCACCGTGTGCCCGTCCGGCGTCGACCTGGCGACCATCTCGGCGCCGATATTCCCGCTCGCCCCGGGCTTGTTCTCGATGATGACCGGCTGTCCCAAGCGCTCCGAGAGCTTGGGGCCCACGGTGCGGGCGATGATGTCCATGCCGGTGCCCGGCGTGAACGGAACGATGACCTTGATCGGCTGGGACGGATAGACCTGCGCGAGCGCGCCGGACGCGCTCAGCATCGCGTAAGCTGCAAGGCCGATCCGGAAAATTATGCGATGCATCGTGGTCCTCGTCCAGGTATTGTAGCGTGATGGCGGCCGGGGCTGGCCGAACCTGCGTCCCACCTACTCCCACTTCCGCAGTGGGCCGGAAAAGGGTTGACACGGCGCCACGCTTCGCCTGAAATCCGCATTCCGCTCAAGCGATTCTCTCGGGAGTCTTCGATGACCCAACGCACCGCCCCACCTTTTCGCGCCGACCACGTCGGCAGCTTGTTGCGCCCGGTCGAGCTGCACGAGGCGCGCGCCAAGGCGAATCGCGGCGAGATGAGCGCCGAGGNGCTCCGCGCGCTGCAGGACAAGCACATCCGCGAAGCCGTCGCCAAGCAGGAATCGNTCGGGATGCAGGTCGTCACCGACGGCGAGTTCCGCCGCGACTGGTGGCACATCGATTTCATCCACGGCTTCGACGGCGTGGAGCTCGCCGCGGGCGATGCCTACGGCGACGCGAAATTCAAGAACACCGAGGAGCAGCCGCCCTTCATGATGGTGAAGGGCAAGATCCGGCGCACGAAGCCCTCCATGCTCGAGCACTTCAAGTTCCTGAAGTCNNTCGCCAANCGCACGCCCAAGTTCACCATGCCGTCGCCGGCGATGCTGCACGCGCGCGGCGACCGCGCCTCTTTGAAGAAGACTTATCCCGATCTCGACGAATTCTGGGCGGATCTGACCCGTGCATACCGCGAGGAGATCGCCGACCTGTACAAGGCCAGCTGCCGCTACCTGCAGATCGACGACACGACGATCGCCATGTGGGGCGACCCCAAGGTGCAAGACCAGTTCAGGAAGCTGGGCGACGACCCGAAGAGGGACGCGGCGATGTACGCCGACGCGGTGAACGCCGCGATCCGCGACGTGCCGGATGACATGACGGTCGCGATCCACACCTGCCGCGGCAACTTCAAGAGCACCTGGCTCGCGAGCGGCGCATACGCCGATTTCGTCGCGGAGCGGGTGTTCACCGGCCTCGACGTCGACGCCTTCTTCCTCGAGTACGACACCGAGCGCGCCGGAGGCTTCGAGCCGCTGCGCTACGTGCCCAAGGGGAAGACCGTCGTGCTCGGCCTCGTCAGCTCCAAGGTGCCGGAACTGGAGATGAAGGACGAGCTGAAACGCCGCATCGACGCCGCGGCAAAATATGTGCCGCTGGAAAATCTCTGCCTCAGCCCGCAGTGCGGCTTCTCCAGCACCCACCACGGCAACAAGCTCAGCGCCGACGATCAGTGGCGGAAGCTGGGGCTGGTGCTTGAAGTCTCGAAGAGCGTCTGGGGCTGATCACCACACCGCGCCGCGCGCAGTAACTGGCCACAAGGCCTCGACTTTTCCCTTGCGCACGCACACGAACTGGTCGTAGAGATTCACCGTCGGGTCGCAATGACCCGGCACGAGCAGCAGCTTCTCGCCGAGCTTCGGGGCCCTCGCGCTGGCGGCGACCCTCAGCACGCCGTGCTCGTCAGACGCCCTGACGTACTCGACGCCGGGACGCTCGTGCACCTGCGGCAGCCCCGAGTCGACGCTCGAAGCCTTGAGGCCGGCATCCAGCACCGCGCGGTCCGGCGCCGGCGCGCTCATCACCGTGGCGAGCACGAAAAGGCTCTGCTCGAAGCGCGGCCAGCCCTCCTCCCAGACGTTGCGGTTGTAGTCGGCGTCCATAAACACGTAGGAGCCCGGCTGGATCTCGTTGAAGACCCGGCTCGCGCTCTCCAGCATGAACGTCCCCGTGCCCGCGCCGGTGACCGTTTCGCAGGCGATGCCGGCATTTTCGATCAGGGTTTTCGTGAGACTCGCCTTTTCCGCCGCGGCGGCGATCACCGCGCGGCGGTCCGCGGGGCTGCGAACGTGCTGCGCAGACCCGTGGTAGGCGTGCAGGCCGGCGAAACGCAGGTTGCGGCAGGCCGCGATGCGGCGGGCGAGCGCAAGCGCGGGCTCTCCGGGCGCTATTCCGCAGCGATCGGCGCCGACATTCAGCTCGATGAGGACCTCGAGCCGCACGCCTTCGGCCCGCGCGGCAGCATCCAGCTCACTGACGTTGCCGGCGTCGTCGGCAAGCACCGCCACCTTCGCCTCGCGCACGAGGCGTGAGAGGCGCGCGGTCTTCCGCCGCCCTACGATCTCGTTCGTCACGAGCACGTCGGCGACACCGCCCGCGACCAGCGCCTCGGCCTCGCTCACCTTCTGGCAGCACACGCCGACCGCGCCTGCGGCGATCTGCGCCCGGGCGATCTGGGCGCACTTGTGGCTCTTCGCGTGCGGGCGCAGGCGCACGCCGCTGCCCTTCACCGCGTCGGCCATGCGCAGGAGATTGCGCTCGAGCGCGTCCAGGTCGAGAACGAGCGCGGGCGTGTCGACTTCGTCGAGGGCGATTCCGATCGAGGCGTGAGGGGTGGGCGGCATGGCGCCGCCATTCTAGCGATATTCACGAAAACTGATTTTTCTGAACACTCTCATGGACTTGTGTGATAGATGCTCAGATTTCGTGTTCATTCTGTGGCTTCTGTTCCGAAGACGCGAAAGACGCCATGAATAGGGCGTAACCCCGACGGTTGTGACGCTTGCGGCGTTGCTGCCATGGAACTTTTTTCCGCCGGCGAACGTGTCACCNAAAAGGGGTGGGGAAGGCCCGGGGCTGCCGTAAATGTTCTGGGTGCGCTTTGGAGTCTCAAACAATGACCGAAAAAAACCGGGATGGTATGCAAGTTCGAGTCCTGTCCAAGGAAAAGGCCAAGGTGCTGGCGGAACAATATGGCTGGTCACCTGAGTTTGCGGAAGGCTATGTCGACGGCGAAGCGTGGCGCAGACGGCGAAAAACACTGCCCGAGCATGCGTCTGTCGGAATTGACGAGCATTCAATGGGGTTCCGGGCAGCTTACTTCGATCGGAGACTTGGACCTAAGGGCAATCTTGAAAAACGTAGACCTGGACCCAAGGGCAATTTTGAAAAAGGTTCTTAGAGGAATTGATTCCCCTAAGACTGAGGTTAAGTTTTGCCTGTACTCAAGAGCCAAGCGCGCCAATCTTGGTTTTGAAATCATCGACAGGATAAGCCTGCTGACCTCTTGCAGAGGCCTGTGCGGTCCCTGTGCTATGGGAAGCGAAATGCGATAATCACGCTTCCTTTCAGGTCCGGACATGACGATCCCGGAAACCATGCGCGTGGTCGAGATCACCCAGCCGGGAGGACCGGAGGTTCTGAGGATCGGCACGCGCCCGGTTCCGCGACCTCAGCAGGGCGAGCTCCTCGTCAAGGTCGCCGCNGCGGGNGTCAACCGCCCGGACACCATGCAGCGCGCCGGCAACTATCCGGTGCCGGCTGGCGCGTCCGACATTCCGGGTCTGGAGCTCGCGGGCAGCGTCGCCGCGCTCGGCGAAGGCGTCGCGAGATGGCGCGTCGGCGACATGGTGACCGCGCTCGTTCAGGGCGGCGGCTACGCCGAGTACTGCACGGCGCCCGCCCCGCAGTGCCTGCCGATCCCGAAGGGCATGACGCCCGTCGAAGCCGCGTCCTTGCCCGAGACCTTCTTCACCGTGTGGAGCAACGTGTTCGATCGCGCCGCCATCAAGCCAGGCGAGTCCTTCCTCGTGCAGGGGGGATCGAGCGGCATCGGCGTCGCCGCGATCCAGATCGTGAAGGCCTTCGGCCACAAGGTGTTTGCGACNGCAGGCAGCGCGGAGAAATGCGCGGCCTGCGTGAAGCTGGGCGCCGACCGCGCCNTAAACTACAAGACCGAGGATTTCGTCGCCGCGGTGAAGGAAGCTACGGCTGGCCGCGGCGTCGACGTCATCCTCGATATGGTCGGGGGCGATTACATCGACCGCGAGCTGAAATGCCTCGCCGACGACGGCCGCATCGTCATCATCGCCTTCCTCGGCGGCGCGAAGGCGACGCTCTACTTGAGCGACATCCTGCGCCGGCGCCTTACGGTCACGGGCTCCGCCCTGCGCCCGCGCTCGGCGGAGTTCAAGGGCGCGATCGCCAAGAACCTGCGGGAAAAAGTCTGGCCGCTCATCGAGGCCGGCAAGATCAAGGCGATCATCCACAAGACCTTTCCGCTTGCGGAGGCGTCGAAAGCGCACGCGCTGATGGAATCGAGCGCGCACATCGGCAAGATCGTCCTGACCGTTTAGCCCGTGTTCCGGAAAGACCTCCTCAAGGGCAAGCGCATCCTCGTCACCGGCGGCGGCACGGGCCTCGGCCGCGAGATGGCGGCGAAGTACCTGGAGCTCGGCGCCGATCTATGCATCTGCGGCAGGCGCCGCGAACCGTTGGAGAGAACCGCCGCGGAACTCACCGCGAAGCACGGCGGCTCGGTGAAATGCCACACCGTGGACATCCGCGACGCAGCCGCGGTGGACGCCATGGTGCAGGCGATCTGGGAGGACGGCGGACCGCTCACCGGACTTCTCAACAACGCCGCGGGCAACTTCATCTCGCGCACCGAGGACCTCTCGCCGCGCGGCTTCGACGCCATCGCCAACACGGTGCTGCACGGCACCTTCTACACGACGCACGCGGTCGGCAAACGCTGGATCGCGGGCGGCCACAAGGGCTCGGTCATCTCGATCGTCGTCACCTGGGTGTGGACGGGCTCCCCCTTCGTCGTGCCTTCGGCGATGTCGAAGGCGGGCGTGCACGTCATGACGCAGTCGCTCGCGGTCGAATGGGGACGCTACGGCATACGCTTGAACGCCATCGCGCCGGGAATCTTTCCGACCGAAGGCGCCGGCAAGCGCCTCGCACCCGGCCGCGATCCGGGCAAGGAAGCCGCGGCGGTCAACCCGATGCGGCGCTCGGGACAGATGTACGAACTGCAGAACCTCGCCGCCTTCCTCATGGCCGACGGCTGCGAGTGGCTCACCGGCCAGACNATCGCCATCGACGGCGGCGGCTGGCTCGCCAACGGCGCCTCCTTCACCGAACTCGCCGCCTGGAGCGACGCCGACTGGGAAAAAGCCCGCGCGGCGATCAAGGCGCAGAACGAAAAAGACCGCGCGCAACGCTCCGTTTGAGGACGCCGGGAAGCGATTCACTCCGCCATGAACAGATCGCGGCTATGATATCCAGGTGCCAACCGTTACACGCTGGGCGTCTCAAACAAGCCCATGAACCTCACCGTCCTGCCACTCACGCCCGAGCGCTGGCCTGACATCGAAGCGCTGTTCAATGCCAAAGGGTGCTCGGTGGCTCGCGGCTGCTGGTGCATGTACTACCGCCGAAGCGGCTCTCGCGGAGCCCTGCCTCCGGGGGCGACGCGCGCCCAGGCAAATCGCACCGAGCTGAAAGCCCTTGTCGACGCCGGCAACCCACCCGGCCTCATTGGCTACCGCGGCAAAGTTCCCGTTGGCTGGGTGTCGCTCGGGCCACGCGAGGAATACGCCAAACTCCAGCGCTCGCCCGTGATGAAGGCCGTCGACCATCGACCTGTCTGGTCGATCATCTGCTTCGTAGTGCCCTCCGAGCATCGCGGCCAAGGCGTCGCCCGGGCGCTACTGAACGGAGCCGTTGCCTACGCAAGGAAACAGGGCGCCACCTTGCTTGAAGCGTACCCGGTGGACAAACGAGGCCGGTCCAAGGACGATTCCATGTGGTTCGGTGCCAAGTCCATGTATGACCGGGCAGGGTTCAGAGAGGTCGCGCGTCGCAAGCCGCAGCGGCCCATCGTGCGGCTCAAAGCCCGCCTGAGCCGCTGATCNAGCAGCGAGGAATGAAGTGTCGAAACTCCGCGTCCAGAGCTTCGCGATTTCCATCGACGGCTACGGTGCCGGGCCGAACCAGGATCTCCAGAATCCGCTCGGCGTCAGGGGTCCTGAGTTGATGGAGTGGTTCTTCCCCACACGCCTATGGCGCAGGATGCACGGCCACGACGACGGAGAGACGGGGATCGACAACGGAATCGCGGAGCAGGGCTTTGCCGGAATCGGCGCCTGGATTCTCGGGCGCAACATGTTCGGTCCCGTCCGAGGCCCGTGGCCGGATGACAGCTGGAAGGGCTGGTGGGGCGACGAGCCGCCATATCACACGCCCGTCTTCGTGCTGACGCATCACCCGCGGGCGCCGCTCAGGATGGCGGGAGGTACGGAGTTTCGCTTTGTCGCCGAAGGCATTCACGCCGCTTTGGAACAGGCGACCGCCGCAGCGGGCGGCCGCGACGTCCGCCTCGGTGGCGGCGTATCCACTATTCGGGAGTATCTGCGCGCCGCCCTGATCGACGAGCTGCATCTCGCCATCCGGCCTGTCCTGCTCGGTTCCGGGGAGCATCTCCTGAAGGACATCGATACGCGTGCTTTGGGCTATGAATGCGCGAAGCACGTCGCTGGCGAACGTGCGACCCACGTCTTTCTGCGCAAGCGGTCGTGACGCNCGACGCGAAACCTCGATACGGGATCCTCTGACGATGCTCGGTATTCATGATTACTGGCTGTTCGTTGCGACCGGCGTATTGTTGAATCTCACGCCCGGTCAAGATACTCTGTACATTCTCGGCCGCTGCATCGCTCAGGGCCGACAGATCGGCGTGGCCTCGGCTCTGGGCATAAGCGCCGGCGCGCTCGCTCACACTCTTGCTGCGGCGCTCGGATTGTCGGCTGTCCTCGCGACGTCGGCNTCGGCATTTGTTGCACTGAAGGTCGTTGGAGCCGCATATCTTGTCTATCTCGGCGTTCGCATGCTGATGACGCGCACGACGGCTCTCGGATCAACGGATATTGCGGGGCTGGTCGATATGTGGACAGCGTTCCGTCAGGGCATGCTCACCAACATTCTCAACCCCAAAGTGGCCTTGTTTTTTCTCGCGCTGATGCCCCAATTCATCGAGCCGGANAGCCCCACGAAGGTCGGCGCGTTCCTTGCCCTGGGGTTCACTTTTCTTACCACCGGAACCGTTTGGTGTCTCGTTTTGGCTCTCGGCGCCTCGCGTGTACGGAGTTTCTTCGCGAGCCGCCCGCGTGCGCTTCAGGGGCTCTCGCAAGCGTCGGGGGCACTCTTCATCTTTCTCGGTTTGCGGCTGGCAGCAAGCAAGCAATGACGCCTGACAGCACGCCCCACACCGACGCGCGGGAAGCATCGCAGCTTGCCGGTCGAAGCCTGAGATAGCAGTTGCTTCGCGAGCCCTTCAGGCTGCCGCTCGCCTTTTTCGCCTCGGGCGCGGCGGCGCTCCTGTTCCAGGTGCTGTGGTTCCGCGCGCTCGGCCGCGTGGTCGGAAATACCGTCTGGGCAGGCGCGCTGGTCCTCACCGCGTTCATGCTNGGCATGGCGATCGGCGGCCTGCTCGCCGCGCGCTGGGCGCAGCGTATCCGCAATCCCGCGCGCGCGTTCGCGCTCGCNGAGATCACGGTGGCGGTCACGGGGAGCCTGCTGGTCTGGGGCCTCCCGGTTCTGGAACCGNTCGTCGGGCNTTGGCTCTCGCCGCTCGCCGATCATTCCACNGCGATCGCGGGCGTGCGCCTCGCGCTCGCCCTCGCCGCCATGCTCGTGCCGACGATCGCGATGGGCACGACGCTCGCGTTCGGCGTGCGTATCGTCGCGCACAAGGAAACCACGCGCGCGCTCGGTGTGCTGTATGCGGCGAACACCTTCGGCGCCGGCCTCGCGCCGCTCGTCGCCGAGTATTACTTGATCGGCGCGCTCGGACTGCGCGGCACGGCGCTGGTCGCTGCAAGCCTCAATCTACTGGCGGCAGCACTCGCCCTGACGCAAGCGCCAAATGCCGCCGCCGTGGCGGCACCGGCGCGCGGCACCGGCCCTTACCCAGTGCGCCTGCTGTGCGCCGCTGCCGCCGCCGGAAGCCTCGCACTCGCGCTCGAAGTGATCTGGTTCCGCCTGCTGATCCTCTATGCGCCGGGCAGCGATGCGACCTTCGCGCTTATGCTGACCGTAGTCCTCTTTGGGATTTCCATCGGCGGCGCGCTCGCCCCGCTGATTGCCCGGCCGCGACTCGTCTGGGTCACCGCAGGCTGCAGCCTCGCCGTCGTCGCCGGCTACATGCTCGCCGGCTGGATCTTCAGTTCGGGCAAGCCCGATCTGATCCACTATGCCGTTCCCTTGATGCTGCCGGCCGCGATCCTGTCGGGCTCATTGTTCGCGCTGCTGGGCGCGGAGCTGCGCGCCGATTCGCAGAACCCGCAGCCGGCGATCGGCGTCCTAACGACCGCGAACACGCTCGGCGCCGCGCTCGGGGCGGCGCTCGCCGGCCTGGTCCTGCTGCCGCGCCTGGGCATCGAATGGAGCCTGTTCGTCCTCGCCGGGGGTTATGCGCTGCTGCCGCTGCTCGTGGCGAAGCCTGCGAGGTTGACGCTGCCCCTCCTCGCGGCGGCGGCCGGGCTGTTGCTCTTCCCGTTCGGCCGCATCGGCATGCACCTCGCGGAGGCGGCTTTCCCGTATCAGCTGATCGACAACTCGAGGGTAGTGCAGGTCACGCAAGGCCCGACGACGACCCTGCAGCTGCTCAAGCGCGAGCGCTTCGGCGAGGTGGCAGCCTGGCGGCTGCTGACCGACAGCTACTCGATGAGCGCGATCGACCGCGAGTCGGCCCGCTACATGCAGATGTTCGCCTGGCTGCCGCTGGCCCTGCATCCCGAACCGCGGCGCGCGCTCCTCATCAGCTATGGCGCGGGCAACACTGCGCGGGCGCTATTGAGCGATCCGCAGCTGCGGAGCCTCACCGTGGTCGACGTCTCGCCGGAGATCATCGCGGTAAGCCCGCTGCTTCACGGCAAACGCGACCCGTTGAAGGATCCGCGGGTGCAGCTCGTCTTGGAAGACGGGCGCCACTACCTGCGCGTGCATCGCGAGCAGTTCGACATCATCACCGCGGAGCCGCCGCCGCCGCTGATCGCGGGCGTGGTGAACCTCTATACCCGCGAATATTTCATGGCGCTTGCCGAGCGGCTCGCGCCCGGTGGGCTCGCGACCTACTGGCTGCCGGCCCCGCAATTCAAGCCGCAGGGGGCGCGGGCGGTGACCCGCGCCTTCTGCGACGCGTTTCCCGACTGCACGCTGTGGGCCGGAGCGCAAAACGACTGGATCCTGATGGGCGGTCGCGAGTTCAGCAATCGCCCGAGCGCGCAGCATTTCGCGCGTTTATGGCGCGACCCGACGGCGGCGCCGTGGATCGCTGCGAGCGGGTTCGAGCACCCCGACCAGCTCGGCGCCACCTTTCTCGCGGACGCCGAGCAGCTGCACCGCTGGTACGGGGAGACGCCGACGCTGACCGACGACCATCCGAAGCGCATCGCGCCCGAAACGCGCAGCATCGGGGCCCGGGAGGCCGAATACGCGGCGTGGCTCGAGCCCGATGGCGCGCAGCGCCGCTTCCAGGAATCGCAGTGGGTGGCGAGGCACTGGCCCGCGCAGCTTACCCGGGCGAGCCTGCCTTTCTTCGCGATCCAGCCGGCGCTCAATGGCGAGATCGCGCCCGACCCCGTCGAGAACGTGCGGCATGTAGACGCGATCCTGCGCTATACCGATCTGCGCATCCCGGTGCTATGGCTGCTCGGCAGCGACGTCACCGAGCAGGAGATCGTGAACCGGCGGCTGGCGGCCGAGGGCTATCGCCCGGACTACGCCTATCCCCTCGGCGCTCGCGCTCTTGCGGAACGCGACTACGCCAAAGCCGGGGAGCTTTTCGCCGAGGCCGCCGANCGCAGGCCCGGCCAGGCCGGCGCGCTCGCCGCGTACTCCATGTGCCGCGCGGGGCTGCGCAANCGGGCGGCAGCGGTAAAAGGCGCGGACNAGCTCGCGCCCGGGCTGCGCTGCTGGAGAAATTAAAATGGGATTGAGTTTTGGGGGAAAATCATGAATAGAAAATCCATCTGGGCCGTGGTCGCCGGCTTGCTCGTCATCATCGTTGTCACAACCCTGGTCGACATCGTGCTGCACGCGACAGGCGTCTTCCCGCCCATGGACCAGCCGATCGGCGACGCGCTCGCCCTGCTTGCGACCTCTTATCGCATCGTCATCAGCGTCGGCGGCGCTTGGCTCACAGCTCGGCTCGCGCCGGACAAACCCATGAAGCACGCCATGATCCTCGGGGTTGTGGGCGTTGTCCTCGGGGTTGTGGGTGTTGTGGCAACCTGGAACTTGGCGCTCGGGCCCAGGTGGTACCCCATCGCGCTCGTCGTGCTGGCGATACCGCAATGCTGGCTTGGCGGCAGGATCTACGAGATCCAATCGGGCAAGCGCTGAAATGCCAAATCGCATGAACTTGTCGTCTAACGCAACGTCCGACGCGGACACGCGGAGAGCGGACCCAGCACGTACGTGGCTCGCGATTCTGGCCCTGTTTCTGATTTTGCCCATCGCCAGCGTGATCTCAGTCGCAGTTTTGTATGGGCTCGCATGGCCCGATTTCCCGGATGAGGTATTTACGTGGGGCGCGTTCGATGTCGCCGAGTTCGTCCCTTGGATCCTGGGCCTCGCGCTGTTTTCGTTTGCTTCCGTTCGTCCATGGNTGAGGATCGCGGTGGCGGTCGTGTCGGTGCCCTACTCGATGCTCGTGTTTTCTGCAGGAGAGCTGTTCGTCGGGTGCGCCCTGGGGCATTGCCTGTGACGAACGATCCCCTCGAGCGCAATAAGAGGAACGTCACCGCCTTCTACGACCTGGCGTTCAACCAACGACAATACGATGTTCTAGAGCCGGGAGGCTCGCGCTACTTGCGCTTCGGAACCGTCCAGAGATAGAGCGTGCTCGCTCCCGCCTGCACCGTCCTCTCGGGCAACCAGTCGTCGCCGAACCCGTAGCGGTGCGCGACGATGCGCGTGCCCGGCGCAAGCTCGCGCAGCAGCTTCGGCAGCAGGCGCCGGTTGAGCGTCTCGAAGAGGAACAGCGTCACCACCGTNGCTTCGCTGATGTCCGTTTCGAACAGGTCGCCGCGCACGAAGCGCACGCGGNNCTCGACCCCGGCGCGGCGCGCGCGGTACAGCGCCATGCGCAGCGGCGCCGGGTCGATCTCGACGCCCACGCCACGCGCGCCGAAGTCCTTCGCCGCGGCGATGACGATGCGCCCGTCGCCGCAGCCCAGATCGTAGACCACGTCCTCGGGCGCCGTGCCTGCGAGCTTGAGCATGCCGAGCACGGCCTCGTCGGTGCTCGGGAAATACGGCACCTCCGGGTCGAAAACNGGCGCGACGCCGTCGGTGAGCCGGGTGTCGCCCAACCGGTCGAGCGCGGCGCAGCCGGAAATCAGCGCGGCCACGAGGACGGCTGCGCGCGCTCCTGGTTTATGCACGGACAGCCCGCTGTCCGAGCAGCATCACCACGGCTCCCAACGCCAACACGCCGACGCCGAAGAGCGCGCCGACACCCGTATACGCCAGGCTNGAGTAGAGCATGTAGGCACAGCTCAGGACGAAGAGCGAGGGTGTTAGCGGATAGAGCGGCACCTTGTACGGCCGCGCGGCGCCCGGGTCCCTGGCGCGCAGCGCGAAGAGCGAAAGCCCGGTCACAAGGAAAAANGCCCAGAACACGGGCGCGGTGAAATCGACGAGCGTCTGGAAGCCTTTGCGTTCGATCGCTCCCAGACCCACGAGCAGGAGCGCGATCGCGCCCTGTACGAGGTAGGCATTGCGCGGCGAGCCGCTCGCTTGGTCCCAACGGCCGAGAAAGCGCAGGAACGGCCACTCGCGACCCAGCGCGTAATTGGAGCGCGCACCGACGATCATCGCGCCGTTGATCGAGGTGAGGGTCGCGATCGCGATCATCACGCTGATCAGCTTCTCGCCGGCGGCCCCCCACACCCGCACGAGGAGGTCAGCCGCCACCGCGTCCGACTTCGCCATGCCGGCCAGACCGAGGCCCTTCAGATACGCAAGGTTGACGAGCACGTAGAGCGCGGTAACGAGGCCGAGCGAGTAGAACAGTGCCCGCGACATGTTGCGCTCCCGGTCGCGCACCTCCGCCGAGATATACGCCCCGTCATTCCAACCGCCGTAGGTGAATAGCACGAAGATCATCGCCAGGCCGACGCCCGACCACGAAGAAGGTGCAGATGCTGCTTGCGCCCCCCCGTTCGGGGCAGCAGGCGCGAGAAATAATCCCACCACGAGCACAATCACCAAGCCCAGCACTTCGAACACGGTCAACACGTTCTGCGTCGTCTTACCGGCCTCGATGCCGACGATATTGACGACGGTGAGCACGACGACGATCAGAGCGGCGTAGATCGAGGAGGAATGCTCGCCGAAGCTGAGCAGGCGTGCGCAGTAGTCGCCGAAAACGAAGGCGAACACGGCGATGGAGCCTGCGACGATCACGGNCATACGCGCCCAGGCGTAGAAAAAAGCCGGAACGCGGCCGAACGCGCGGCCGATGAAGTGGTATTCCCCTCCCGCGCTCGGATAGGCGGTAGCGAGCTCCGCGTAACACATGGCGCCGATGAGAGACACGACACCGCCCGCGATCCAGACGAGGACCATCGCAGTCTCGCCGCCGCTCGAGCCCGCGACGATCGAGGGTGTCTTGAATATGCCGGCGCCGATGATCANCCCGACGATGATCGCGGTGGCGTCGCCGAGCGACAAGACCTGCGCCGGACCGGCACCTGAGTGCTGCGGGTCGGGAGAGGGCATTTTTATAGGGTAAGAAACCGGTTTGTGTGGGGATTGCGCTGCTTGAGCGACGGGAAGCATTCTTCGAGCGGCAGGTCGAAAAGCCGCTGCGCGGCACGGGCGCGGATCTTCAGCTCCGCCCAGGCGATGCGCGGCGGCCCGTTGCGCAGGGCGAAGGCGATAAAGTTGTCCTCCTCTTCGGCGAGCAGCAGCGTCGGACCGCGGCCGAAGCTTTCTTCGATGCGCCCGCAATAGGCTTCGATGCGCTCGTCGTCGGACATGAAGTTGGCGACCATCACGCCGCCGGGACGCAGCGCCGCGAAGGCGCCGTCGTAGAAGGATTGCGTGCACAGGCCTTTNGCCGGGCGTCCGTTGACGAACCCGTCGACGACGAGCACGTCGCAGCTCGCGGGCCGCTGCGGCACGACCTGGGCCCCATCGCCGATCACGATTTCCAGCCGCGCGTCCTCTTGGGGAAAGTGAAAGTATCTGCGCGCCACGGTGACCACGCCCGGATCGATCTCGACCACGCTGACGCGCGTTTTCGGCATGCGCTGGTGGATGAAGCGCGCCATCGAGCCCCCGCCCAGGCCGACCAGCAGCACGTCGCGCGGGTCCGGGCGAAAGAGGAGAAAGGCCATCATCGCGCGCACGTAGTCGAGCTCGATCCGGTCGGGCGCATCCAGCCGCATCGCGCTCTGGATCGCGTTGCCGCCGATCTGCAGCACGCGCACGCCGTCCTCCTCGACGATCTCGATCGCATTCGCGAGCCCATTGCCAGGACGTTTCATGTTTTTCCGCGCGGGCGCCGCGCGACGGGGATCACGGCTTGAGCGCCGCCGCGAGAACCGCGGGCATGGGAATCTCCACGGTTCCGTGATTCTCGTATTCGCCGGCGACTCGGCCGACCGCGTCGCGGATCGCGGCCAGCGCCGGGGCTGACTGGGCGTGCAGCAAGGCCTGCGTCCTGACCGTCCCGGAGAGGAATGCCTCGAACAAGAGCCCGCACGCGCTGAAGCGCCAGACCTGCGGGACCTTTCGCACGTCCACGTTCCTGAAGCCCGCGATCTTCAGGACATTGTCGCACTCGCTCGCGTCGCTGAAGCGGAAGAACGGCGGCCCGGGCGGCAGGGGCACGTCGGGATTGCCGTGCTTCCGGACCGCCTCGAGGATGATGCCGAAACCCACCGCTTCCTCCGGTTTCGCCCAAACGGTGAACGCGTAGCGTCCGCCTGGACGCAAAACGCGCAGCGCCTCGCTCACCGCGCGCTCGGGCCACGCAAGATGCAGCATGCCGAAGTTCATCACCACCGCGTCGAAAGAACCGTCGGCGAAGGACAGCGCCCCGGCGTCGCCCTCGCGAAACTCGATTCCCGGGTTCTGCGAGCAGGCCATCTCCACCATCGCGACGGAAAAATCCAGGGCCGTGACCTGCGCCCCGCGCTGCGCTGCCGCGGCCGCCACGTAGCCCGGGCCGCTCGCCACGTCGAGCACGCGCGCCCCCGAGCGCACCTGCGCCGCGTCGAGCAACGGATCGATCGCCTGGCGCGTGAGACTCCCGAAAGCATCGTCGTAGCCGCGGGCGGCGCCCTGCCAGCCCGCGTGCTCGAAGGCGTGAAACGCCTCGGCGCTTGCAGATTGCGCTACGGAGGACATGAGTCACACCGCCGGTTGAACGGCGCCAGATCGTCGACGTCGGTTCCAACCGGCGGAATCAAAGCGGCCGGCAAGGTGCGGCGCACCTGCCGGCCCGCGTTTAATCTCATTTCACCGGCGTGGCGACAGGCTTGCCCTTCTCCACGATGTAGGTCGCGAACACGACCGCCTTGCCGTTGCCCGCGTTCTTGCCGGCGTGGACCACGCCCGCGGGAACGAAGAACGACTCGCCTGCCTTCACCGTCCTGGCAGGCTGACCGTCGATCTCGAGCAGCAGCGCGCCCTCGAGAACGAGGCTGAGCTCCTCGCCGGGGTGGGTATGTCTGCCGATCGCCCCGCCCGGCTCAAACTCGGCGCGCGCCTGCACGGCGTGGCGGCCGGGAATGCTGAGGTCGCGATCCTGCACTTCCACGCGCTTGAACCCGGGCTGCTGCGCGTTCAGCACCCCCACGCCCATCGCGAGGGCGACAACGGCCACGGTCGCTCCGATCGTCAGTTTTTTCATGCTTGTCTCCTCCTTTGAAAGATCGGGACAGATACTACTCCGGCGCGGGCGAGCGCGTCAGGTCAGCGCGAACCGCAGCGTTCCCAGCTTTTCGATCNTCGTGGTCAGCCTGTCGCCGGCCCTGAGCCACACCTGCTTCTCCTTGGGATAGCCCGCGATCACCCCCTCGGGCGTACCGGTGTAGATGACGTCCCCGGGCGCAAGCGTCATCAGCGTCGAGGCGTAGCTTACGATCTGCGCGCAATTGAACACCATGTCGCTCGTGTTCGAGGACTGGCGCACTTCGCCGTTTACCGTACCCTCGATCTTGAGGTTGTTTGGATCCACCTGGTCGGCGGTGACAAGGTAGGGCCCGAGCAGGCCGAAACCGTCGCAGGTCTTGCCGATCATCCACTGGCTCGAGCGCGACTGCAGGTCGCGCGCGGTGAAGTCGTTGCCGTTGCAGTAGCCGAACACGTAGGAGAGCGCTTCGGCTTCGCTGATATTGCGGGCCTTCTTTCCCATCACGATCACCAGCTCGGACTCGTAGTCGAAGCGCTCGGCGGGAATCGACGATACCCTCACCGTGCCTCCGTGAGAGTTGAGCGCGTTGTTGAACTTGTTGAAAAGAATGGGGAGCTTGGGAATCGGATTGTTGGTTTCGCGCGCGTGCCTTGCGTAATTGAGCCCGACGCACAGGATTTTCTCGGGGTTGGTGACGCACGGTCCGAATTCGGCGCGGTCCTCGGCGACGAAAAACCCCGGGGTCCTGCGCGCGAGCGCAACTTTGACGAGCTCGGTGAGTCCCCGGTCGCCGCGGCGGATGAGATCCTCGATCGCGGTCGGCGCGGGGCTGCGGAGGAATTTCGCCGTCTTGGTTACGTCGAGAATGCCCANGTCGGTCCTCACGCCCAGGCCGTAGGCGTCGCCGCTGCGCAGGGTGACGAAAGTCATCCTTTTCGGCGCCGCGGGCGAGCCCGGGCTCGCCCCCGGACCCGCACCCTGCGCAAGGGAGTATTCCGGCGCCGAAGCGCCTGCGGCGAGCGCGGCGACGCCCGCCGCATCTTTCAAGAAGCTTCTGCGCTGCTTATCCATCACTTTCCTCCAAGTCAGATTCCAAGCTCTTCAGGAGTCCGCGGGTGCCGGCTCCTCGGGCGAGAAATCGAGCTCCACCTTGGCGCCGCAGGGATCGTGACAAAAAATCTGCCACGTTCCAACACCCACCTGCCGACGCAGCGTGAACTCTATTCCGCTGGCCTTGAGCTTCGCCACCGTGCCCTTCAAGTCGGTGGCGCTGAACGCGAGATGGTCGAGCACTCCGGCCGGATCCGCGGGCAGCTTCCCTTCCGAAACGTGCAGGATGGGCTGGCCGCCCGCGTACAGCCANGCGNCGCCGAAACCGAGCGGGGGCCGCGGTCCCTCTGTGAAGCCCAGGATACCGATGTAGAACGAGCGCGTCGCCGCCAGCCTGTCGGTGAGCACGTTGAAGTGATTCATTCCCTGGATCGCCATAAGGCCTCCTACGCTATGTCGCCGGACTGGATGCGCTTCACGCCGGCCTTCTTCATCTTCTCCCAGGCCGCGGCAAGCGAGCCCTGCATGTCGATCGCGCGGCAGGCATCCTCGATCACGACGGCGTCGAAGCCGAGCTTGTGCGCGTCGAGCGCCGTCCACGCCACGCAGAAATCGGTCGCGAGCCCGCAGATGAACACGCGCTTGATGCCGCGTTCCCCGAGATAACCTTCGAGCCCGGTGCGGGTCTTGCGGTCGGCCTCGAGAAAAGCCGAGTAGCTGTCCACGTCCCGGTGATGGCCCTTGCGCAGGACGAGCTGCGCGTGGGGAACGGAAAGGTCCTTGTGCAGCGCCGCGCCGTCGCTCCCCTGCACGCAGTGGTCTGGCCAGAGGACCTGCTCGCCGTAGGCGAGCTTCACCGAATCGAAGGGCTTGCTGCCCGGGTGCGAGGTGGCGAACGATTGATGACCCGGCGGATGCCAGTCCTGCGTCAGCACCACGTTCTCGAACCGCTTCGCGAGCGCGTTCACGAGGGGCACCACCTCGTCGCCTTTNTGCACCGCGAGCCGGCCGCCGGGACAAAAGTCGTTCTGCACGTCGACCACGATCAAGGCATCCTTGATTCCTGGCTTGATCTGCGGCGCCGACGACACCTTTGCTTCCTACCCGAGCGCCACGTCGACCAGGCAGTCGTAAAACGTCGCGCCCCTGCCGATGTCGGTGAGCGCCTGCGCGGTCAGCTCGTTGGCGTTGCGGCGATCGGCGGTCAGCTTTCTCCACCACACCGACAGCGCCACCACGACGCCCTTCCGCGCCCTGTCGCTGACGCGCGCCCTGGCCGTGAGCGAACCGCGGTCGTTGAAGATGCGCACGGTGTCCCCGTCGCGGATCGAGCGCGCCGCGGCATCCGCCGGATGGATTTCCAAGCTCGGCTCTTTCGCTTCGGCGATAGCGAAAGGCATATTGGCGAAGGATGAATTGAGGAAATGGCGGTTGGGCGGCGAGATGATCGCAAGCGGATATCTTTTGGCGAGCGAGGGGTTCGACTGCGCCGACTCGCGCGGGGGAATATAGGTCGGCAAGGGGTCCATGCCCATGCTCTTCGCCGTTTCGCTGTAGAACTCGCACTTTCCCGAGGGCGTGCCGAAATTGCCCTGCGCGAACGGAGCGAAGCGCTCGGGCACGTTCAGCCGCTGCCAGCCTTTCGCCTTGAGGGACTCCCACTCGATGCCCTGCATGCGCGGGTTCGACGATTCGAGCGCCTGCCGGCAGATGTCCTCGTCGGAGTCCCTGAAGCACTCCTCGGTGAACCCCATGCGCGCGGCGAGCCGCCTGAACGCTTCGCTGTTCGGGACGGACTCGCCCAGAGGCGCGATCGCGGGGCTGTTCGCCACGACGTAGAGATGCCCGTAGGCGGTGTGCACGTCGTGGTGCTCGAGCTGCGTGGTCGCCGGCAGCACGATGTCGGCGTAGTCGCAGGTGTCGGTGAGGAATTGCTCGTGCACCACGNTGAATAGGTCCTCACGGGAAAAACCCTTCACGACGTTCGCCGAGTCGGGCGCGACCGCGACCGGGTTGGAGTTGTATACGTAGAGAGCGCGGATCGGCGGCTTCGCTTCGAGCAGCGCATTCCCGATCGCCACCATGTTGATCGTGCGCGGGTTGGGGCATCTCGATTTTTGCAGCAGCTCCGGCCGCTCGAGCTTNGCGTCGTTCATGTCGAAAAATCCCGAGGTGGAGAGCACGGCCCCGCCCGCCGGATGGCGCCAATCGCCGGTGAGCGCGGGCAGGCACATGATGTTCCTCACCGCCATTCCCCCGCCGGCGTGGCGCTGCAGCCCGTAGTTGAGCCGGATCGCCGCCGGGCGCGTCGCGGCGTATTCGCGCGCAAGAGCTATTATTTTTTCCGCGGGCAGTCCGGTGATCTCCGCCACCTTGCTCGGCGGATACTCCTTCACGCGCTCCGCCAGAGTGTCGAAGCCGATCGTGTACTTCCCGACGTAGTCCGCGTCGTGACGGCCCTCGCCGATGATGACGTGCATGAGCCCGAGCGCGAGCGCCGCATCGGTGCCCGGAAGCGGCGCGAGGTGCTCGTGGCATTTCTC
>JGI25616J43925_10000180_pt1 | contig 20897 bp, 18 predicted proteins | sample GraSoi2013_100cm_FD_43925 | JGI IMG/M metagenome (IMG submission 43925) | reverse complement strand
TTTTTCTGGCCTCAACGCTTAATTCACATCTCCTCCTCTGAACCTTTGCGGCTTTGGCCGACGTTGCTAAAGGGGGGGCCGGGGCGACTTGTCCGCCATAGTCCGGCGTCAGCCGGACGACGGAGGAAGTCTGCTTTGCGTGATTTTTCTTACTTCTGAGGGTCGGCTAGCTGACCGTTGGCTTCGGTGAGTCACCTACCCCGCGGATTCTGGCGGTTGATCCTGATTTGCTTTCATCTGCTGCCAGCACCAATCCGCGTTAACAACCGGTGGGGGTCGAAAAGAGGACCGAGTGAGGGCGCACTAACGTTAAAACCGCTCCCTGAAAACTGCGTCCAGCCAGCGTGAACGCTGCTATCCGGACTTAGAAGCGGTCACGCGAGTCATAAACTCGTCAAAAAGTGCTAACTCCGAACGAATTTCATTGACCATAATGGGGGTTAGTGGGTAAAAGTGGGGCATTGTGGTTCAAAATGGTTGGATTGCCATGCTGAACAATGGACCCCAACACCTCTCAGCCGATCTTTGCCGGAGAATTCCGGCACGCGATAGACGCGAAAAATCGCGTCACTATCCCCGCGCGTTGGCGGAGCGGTGAGGTGGACGAGTTCTTTGCCGTACCGAATCCAGAGAATGGTAGTCTGATGGTGATGCCCGTCGCGGTGACGCACGAAGTCGCGGCCCGGGCAAAGAGCGATCCTAGGTTTACGCCTCAGGATGTTCAGCGATTCATTCGACAGTTCTATTCGCGAGCTCAACACCTGACGACGGACAAGCAGGGCCGGATTGTTCTACCCGAAGAGCACTGCCGGCAGCTCGGCCTCAAAGGCGAAGTCGTCTTGGTGGGCAGCCATTCGCGGTTTGAAGTTTGGAGCCCAGAGGCATGGCAAAAGGTAAGGGAGGAGGACGCGCCGACGTTCCATCACATGTTAGGGGTGATTGGAATCTGACGGAGAGAACCCACCCGTTGGCGCGAAAATTTGGTCCGTCCGGAGGAGAACATGATCGGTGTGCTAGAAAAAGAAGTCATGGTAAGGAACGCGGGACAGCCTAGGTCTTTCCACGAACCGGTCTTGTTAGAGGAAACGATCGAGTCGCTGAACCCGGGACCGGGAAAGCTTTTTTTTGATGCCACGGTCGGGGGAGGTGGACATACCGGCCGTTTGTTGGCGGCTGGTGCTGATGTGGTGGCATCGGATCAGGATCCCGATGCGATTTCCGAAGTATTAAGGCGTTTAACAGAGTTCGGTTCGCGCCTGCATCTGGTCCGGGCAAACTTTTTGGAAGCGCCCCACCATTTCGCGGCTCTTGGTGTATCAGCCTTTGACGGGGTTTTAATGGACTTGGGTGTCTCGTCACATCAACTCGACACCGCTTACCGCGGCTTCAGCTTTCAAGAGGAGGGCCCCCTCGATATGCGCATGGGGCCTAACATTACCTTACGCGCTGCCGAATTGGTGAATTTTGCGCCGGAGGAGGAGTTGATCGACATCTTCCGGCGGTTGGGAGAGGAACCGGCTGCCCGCAGGATTGCCGCCCATGTAGTCCGGAAGCGATCGGAAAGACTTTTTCAGACGACGACGGATCTGGCCAAAGCCGTGGAAGAAATCATTCCACGCCGGGGACCGCGGCATCCTGCGACGCGGATATTTCAGGGGCTGCGGATTGCGGTCAACAACGAGCTTGGGGTCTTGGAACAAGCATTGCCGGCCTTGGTCGGATGGATCAAACCCGGAGGCCGGCTGGCCGTGATCACGTTCCACTCTCTCGAGGACCGGATCGTAAAACATTATTTTCGCAAAGTTTCTCAGGAATGGATCGATCGTCCGGAATGGCCCGAACCGCGGCCTAATCCGGCTTTCAATTTCAAGCTAATCACGACGAGGCCGATCGAGCCGTCGCCTGAAGAGAAGCTGAGGAACCCACGGTCCCGTAGCGCCAAGCTGCGGGTGATAGAACGCCATACACTATGAACTCTAATCGACGGGCGCCGGCCCCATCTATCCGGATTGCATCTCTCTGTAAGGTCATCATTGCGGCGGTCTTTATCGCCTCTGCTGGGATTTCGTACGTCTATCTGAAGAATCAGTTGAAGCTGTCTGGAGACAAACAGATCGAGCTCGAACGCCAACTGGCCGAAGTCCGGAAGGATAACGAGCGTATGCAGCTGCAAATCGACAGCCTAACTTCTTTGGCGGCGATAAAGAGGAAGCTGGCTCAAAACTCTTTTGGTCTTGTCCCGATTACGACCGACCAGGTCGTTCGCCTTAACCAAGACGACCCGAATGGAGATGACCTCCGTGTTGTCTCCAATCGGCCCTTTAGAAAATGAACCGGAATGAGCAAGCGAGAGCTGCCATCATCTGCTTTGCCCTGGTCGGAGTGTTCAGTCTGTTTTCAGTACGGCTGATCTACCTCCAGGTGCTCCAGCATGATGTGTATGTGGAGCTTGCCGCAGAGAAGCATGTCCATAAGCAACTCATCTACGCTCGCCGCGGAGTCATCCGCGGCTCTCGTGGCGAACCGCTCGCGGAGAACCGGCGTATCTACGACGTGGCTGCCGACGGTTCGCATATACGGAACCCGACTGCTTTGGCGCAGGCAATCGCTGGTCAGTTGGAAATGGATCCAGCTGAGCTTGAAGCAAAGCTGAAAGCCATTGTCGCCAAAACCATCGCCGATAAAAAAGCAGAATCGAAAGTGCTGAAGAAAGGTGTCTCGGAAGAGGTTTTCGAGAACATCAGCAAGATTATCAAGGGACAGAGGCAGCTCGCGGGCATTTATTTTGATCTGAACTTCGAAAGGGTTTATCCAAACGGCAGCTTATTAGCGCAGGTCATCGGCTTTCTGGACGCTGGCCATGACCCGAAGCTTGGCATTGAGAGATCGATGCAAGATTTCCTGAAAGGGACAAACGGTTGCCGCTTTCTGGAGGAGGACCAAAAGGGGCATGAACTGGTGCAATATCGCGGGTTGGAAACTCCGGCCAAAGATGGGTGCGATGTCAGGCTCACCATTGATATGCAGCTGCAGAATATCGTGGAGAGCGAATTGGATGCAGCTTGCCTGGAATACAAACCGAAGATGGCAGCCGCGGTCATGATTCGTCCGCAGACCGGTGAAATCCTGGCGATGGCCAGCCGGCCAACTTTCGACTGTAATGATTCGCGCTCATCGACCCCAGACCAACAGAAGAACCGTCCGATTGCCGATATGGTGGAACCGGGGTCGACCTTTAAGATCGTGGTTACATCGGCGGCTGTAGAAGAGAAAGTCGCGACGCCAGAAACCAAGATCTATTGTGAGAATGGCGCCTATGCCTATGCCGGGCACATTCTTCACGATGCGCATCCGATGGGGATGTTAACGCTCCATCAAGTGTTAGCACACTCCAGCAACATCGGAGCCGCCAAACTCGGGATTCAACTCGGGAAGGACCGATTCTACCAATATATCCGGCGGTATGGCTTTGGCGAAACCACCGGTATTTCCTTGCCGGGAGAGATCTCGGGTTTGGTAAATCCGCCATATCGGTGGAGCGAGCTGGATATCACTCGGGTTCCGATGGGGCAATCCGTTGCGGTTACTCCGTTGCAGCTGGTTACGGCCATGTCGGCGGTGGCNAATGGCGGCATCCTGATGAAGCCGATCCTCATCTCGGAAATAGACGACGCCGACGGGAGACCCGTCGTAACGTATTCACCGGTGCAAGTGCGTCGGGTTATCTCCACCGATACCTCCAGAAAGATTGTTTCGGCTTTGAAAGACGTCGTGAGCAGAGACGGTACAGCTAAGGACGCNGCAGTTCCTGGTTTTGCCGTGGCCGGTAAAACCGGGACGGCCCAAAAAATCGATCCACGCGGCGGCTATCTGGAGGGAAGATATGTGGTTTCGTTCGTCGGCTTTATGCCGGCCGACGATCCTAAGTTCANTTTATTAGTTGTGATTGATGATCCGGAAATGAAAGAAGGGAAAGCATTCGGTGGCACCGTAGCTGCCCCGGTCTTTGCCAGAATCGCTAAACGCGTGGCGGATTATCTCGGATTGCAACCGACGAACCCAGTGGAGCCCCCTGGTTTATTCGAGACACCGAAAAAATTAACTTCAACTCTGGCTGGGCGTGGTTAATCGATCAGATATGGAGCTGGAGAAATTAATTCGTCGGCTGGATAAGCCCTTGGTCACTGGTACGCTGGCCCGAGATGTAACCTCGATTTGTTACGACTCGCGCCAGGTCGCTCCAGGCAGTTTGTTTTGTGCGATCGAGGGCAATCGGGTAGATGGCCATGCTTTTATCGAGCAAGCCGTCGAGCGCGGAGCAACGGCCGTAGTTTCGCAGAAACCTCATCTCACGACACGAGCTACCCATATCCAAGTCCAAGACTCGCGCGACGCGCTTGCTCGGCTCGCCGCAACGTTCTACGACGACCCGTCTACCCGGCTGCAGGTAGTGGGGGTGACGGGTACGAACGGCAAGACCACCACGACTTTCCTAATTAAGCATCTGCTGGAACGAGCCGGCCAACGGACCGGTCTGATTGGCACCGTAGGCTACCAGATCGGCGAACGCATCTTACCGGCTCAACGGACGACTCCAGAATCGGTCGATCTGCAACAGCTCTTCTCCCAAGCGTTGGAGGCCGGCTGCGTTAGTCTGGCCATGGAGGTTTCGTCGATCGCGCTCGCGTTAAACCGAGCTGACGAAATTCGCTTTCGAGTTGGCGTCTTTACCAATCTGACTCAGGACCACCTCGATTTTCATCACGGGATGAAGGAGTACTTTCAGGCCAAGGAAAAGCTGTTCGCTAAGATCAGTGATGCTTTGCCGCAACAAGGCATCGCGGTGATCAACGTGGATGACCGGTACGGCCAACAATTGGTCGCTCGCTATTCCGATCGCTTAAACGTGGTGACGTACGGGATGAGCGCTCGGGCTGACTTCCGCGCCAGCAACTACCGGGTTGAATCGACCGGGACCTCATACCAACTCGATGTAAAAGGGAAAAGCTATTTGGTCCGCGTTCCTTTAATCGGCCGGTTTAATATTTATAACTCGCTAGCCGCTTTGGCGACAGTCTCCTCCCTAGGGATTGATATTCGGTCCTCGGTGCTGGCTCTGGCCCGTGCCCCTCAAACTCCCGGGCGTCTGGAAGCGGTTCCGGCCAAGCGCCAGTTTCAGGTATTTGTAGATTACGCGCATACCGATGATGCCCTGCTGAACGTAATGAAAACCTGCCGCGATCTTAATCCGGCCCGGTTGATCTTGGTGTTCGGCTGTGGTGGAGATCGCGACCGGGCCAAACGACCTCTAATGGGAGCAGTGGCGGATCAATATGCCGATCACGCAATTGTGACGTCAGACAATCCACGCAAGGAAGATCCCGAGGCAATCATAAAGGAAGTGGTAGCAGGGTTCAAAGGCAGGAATTTCGAGACCATCGTAGATCGGCGCCAAGCCATCAATCGGGCTATCGGATTGGCGGGGCCTCGCGATATTGTGCTGATTGCCGGGAAAGGCCACGAGAAGTACCAGGAGTTTAGTGATCACACGGTACCATTCGATGATATCGAGGTGGCCCTGAGAGCATTGGAAGATCACCCAGTTAAACTGAGCGAACATGGAACCTAGTACTGTTGCCGAACTCGCCAGTTTAGCTTCCGGAACGTTATTCGGCTCCGGTTCAGGAGTGGTGACCGCTGTTTCAACGGATACCCGGTCGATCCAGCCGGGCCAACTGTTCGTTGCGTTACGGGGCGACCGATTCGACGCCCATGATTTCCTGGCCACCGCCCACGAACAGGGAGCCGCCGCTGCGCTGGTCGAAAAGGTCAATCCGGCAGTGTCTGACTTGCCGCAAATCCAAGTTCCAGATTCGCTAACTGGTCTCCAGACTTTGGCGAAGAACTATCGCCGCAAATTTCAGATCCCCATCGTTGGCATTACCGGAAGCAACGGAAAAACCAGCACCAAAGAAATGGTGGCGGCGGTATTGGGGGAACGGTTTCGCGTCACGAAAACGGTTGGCAACCTGAATAATCACATTGGGGTACCGCTCTCCGTCTTGCGATTCGAGTGTGAGCATCAGGTAGCGGTTCTCGAGTACGGTATGAATCACCCAGGAGAAATTGCGGGATTGATCAGCATCGCGTCGCCGCAGCACGCGATCGTCACCAACGTCGGGGTCGCGCATATCGAATTTCTGGGCAGTCGAGAAGGAATTGCCCGGGAGAAGTCGATTCTGGCCGAAAGCGTTCCCGGCGAAGGGACGGTTGTCCTGAACGCGGATGACGATTTTGCAGATTGGATCGCGGGGCGTTGTCGAGCCCAAGTCGTGATGGCGGGGTTTTCGCAGGGACAAATCCGGGCGGTAGACATTAAGCATGGCCTAGACGGTGAGGAGTTCACGGTCATCACGCCAAAGGAAGAACTCCGAGTGCGACTGCCGGTGCCGGGAGAGCACATGGTACACAATGCNTTGCAGGCCATCGGCATCGGGTTGGTCTTCGGTCTGTCGCTGCCTGAATGTGCTGTCGGGTTAGCGAAAACGGCACTCCCATCAGGACGACTACAGGTCAAAGCACTGGGTGGAATCTCCATCGTCAACGACGCCTACAACGCGAATCCTGACTCGATGATTGCCGCCCTTCGTACCGTGGCCAATCTTCCGGCGAATGGGCGTCGCGTGGCCGCGTTGGGCGAGATGGGCGAACTCGGCCAGGAGAGCTTAGTTGGCCATGAACGGGTAGGGAAAGCAGTCGCGGATCATGGCTTCGATGTGCTGATCGCGGTCGGCGAAAGAGCCTATCCCATCGCTAGAAGTGCGGTCGCAGCGGGACTGAGGGAAAGCCGGACGGTGAAAAGTAACGCTGAGGCCGCGGACGTTCTTAACACAATTTTGGAGCCCGGTGACCTTCTTCTGCTCAAGGGCAGCCGGAGTGCGGGCATCGATCAAATTATACCGCTGCTTGAAGCGGCCCGAGGTTCGGGCAAAGGGAATGCTACATGATGTATTTCCTCTATCACCTTAGCCAAGGCCCACATCCGGTCAGTACCGGGTTTAACGTATTTCAATACGTCTCTTTCCGGGCGGTTTGCGCGGGTATTACCGCTTTCTTGCTCTGTCTGGTTTTCGGCAGTTGGGTCATTCGGAAATTGACTTCGCTCAAATTCGGGCAGCCCATTCGCACCGCCGAGGAAGTGCATCGGCTTTACGAATTGCATGGCGCTAAGAAAGGGACCCCAACGATGGGAGGAGTCCTTCTGATGGGATCGGTTGTGGTCTCGACGCTGATTTGGGCACGTCCAGACAACAGCTTTATCTGGCTATGTCTTTTCACGATCGTTTTTACCGCCGGTCTGGGATTCGCGGATGACTATCTGAAAGTCACAAAAAAGAAGTCAGACGGCGTTCCGGGCCGGATCAAACTGATTTGCCAATTCTTCTTGGCCGCCGTTGTCACCGTATTTTTCCTTGCCAACCCAGCACTCGAGATCCAAGCCAAGGAACTCTATATCCCGTTTTTTAAAGAGCCGATCATCGGGAATCTCGGTTGGCTGACCCTATTGTTCTTTGCCCTTGTTGTCGTCGGCGCATCGAATGCCGTCAATCTGACCGATGGTCTGGACGGTCTGGCCACGGGTTGCACCGTGACTGTCGCCACCACCTACGCCATTCTGGCTTACGCCGCCGGCAATGTGGTGGTCGCCGCCTATTTGGAGTTGCCTTACTATCCGCAAAGCAGCGAGCTGACGGTCTTGTGTACGGCTTTGGCCGGAGCCGGTCTTGGGTTTCTTTGGTTCAATTGCCATCCGGCCAGAGTTTTTATGGGGGATACGGGTTCGCTCTCAATTGGTAGCACCCTCGGCGTCGTGGCCATTTGCTGTAAGCAAGAGCTGTTGTTGGCGGTCGTTGGCGGAATCTTCGTGATCGAGGCCGTGTCCGTCATCGTCCAGGTGCTGAGCTTTAAAACCAGGGGTAAACGTGTGCTGTTGATGGCCCCGCTCCATCATCACTTCGAGCTGAAAGGTTGGAAAGAGAACACCGTCATCGTCCGGTTCTGGATCATGTCGTTGATGTTCGCGTTACTCGGTCTCGCCACGTTGAAACTAAGATGAAATTGAACGCGACCAAAGCCGCCGTCCTCGGGTTGGGTACCAGCGGAGAAGCTGCTGCCAAGCTTCTTCAGCGGGAGGGTGCCGACGTGACGGTATTTGATAGCGCTGATACGTCGCAGCTCAGGGAGCGTGCCCAAAAAATGCAGGCTCTTGGAATAAAGACCGTTTTGGGACCCGATGCTGAACGCGGGAGAGTTGAGTTCGATCTTACCGTCTAAGCCCGGGCATCGATCCTCAAGTCGAACTCGTGCAAAATTTCGTTCGGCAAAAGGCTGAACTTACTGGGGAGTTAGAATTAGCTTTCCGGTTCTGCCACAAACCAGTGATCGCGATCACCGGCACGAATGGTAAGACCACCACGACTCAGCTAATCGAGCTGATGCTGCAACGGGCCGGGGTTCGCACCGTCGCCTGCGGTAACATCGGTATGCCGTTCTGTGAAGCGGTCGAACGCCAGAACGCGCTGGATTACTTCACGGTCGAAGTCAGCTCATTCCAACTCGAGACGATAACAACCTTCCGTCCGCGGGTTGCAGTCTGGCTGAACTTTACCCCTGATCATCTCGATCGGTATAAGGATCTAGAGGAGTACCGGGGCGCTAAGCTCCGGATCTTTGAGCATCAACAGGCTCGCGATTTCGCGGTGGTAAATGCTCGGGATCAGCTTCCGAAGCTCAATGCCAGCACGATAACTTTTAGCGCCTATCCGAGTGAGGCCAATCTGTTTCTGTCCGGTCAGTTGCTCCTGTTCAAGGGTCAACCGGTGCTGGAGATGCAGGCCACTAACTTGAGCGGCGTACATAACGCCGAAAATCTCATGGCGGCCTTGGGCGTGGCTTATGCCTTGAACATTCCGTGGAGAGAAGCACTGGCCGGCTTAACCGAATACCGGCTTCTGCCTCATCGTTGTGAGCGGGTCGGCGAAATCGACGGCGTCGTTTTTATCAATGATTCGAAGGCTACCAACCTCGATGCGTTAGCTAAAGCGCTTGAGTCTCAACCGCAGCCGGTCGTTTTAATCGCCGGCGGAAAAGACAAAGGGTTTCTTTTCGATTCCATCACCGACCTGGTCGAGAAAAAGGTAAAACATGCCGTCCTGATCGGTGAGATGGCCGAACGAATCGAGCATTCCTGGTCTCCGGTGGTGGGCTGCACTCGCGCCACGAAACTAGCCGATGCCATTGCTATCGCCCGTCGGAACGCAATTTCCGGCGATACGGTCCTTTTTTCACCGGGAACCTCCTCTTTCGACATGTTTAGCAATTATGCGGATCGGGGGAATCAGTTTCGCCAACAGGTCCAAGAGCTTGCCAAATGAAAATGATTAAACGTCCAGCCCAGCGAATGCCGCGAAAAAAATTGCGGGCAGCGGCAGCAAGAAAATCCGCGCGCTATGACGAAGAGGAATATTCCGTCGAGGAACCGAATGTGAAGCTTTCTCGGGCTTTTGTCGTGGTGCTTCTACTCCACGTCGTGGCTGTCGGCGGGATCTTCGCTTTTAGCACACTCAAGGATCGCCAACCCTCTTCCAACCCGGCCAAGAACCAGACCGAAAACGCAAGTCAGAGTTCGACCCCGGGAACGAACATCGGGGCCAACCGCAATCATGCGCCTAACCAAACGATGCTTTATCAGGTGAAAGCGGGTGACACGTTGGCGGGAATCGCGTCGCAGTTCGGACTAACGGCTCACGATTTAGAGGCCGCAAACAATCTGGCGCCGGGAACGATCGTGGCGATCGGACGCGAACTCATCGTTCCCGAACATACGAATGTGAAAGGGGGGGGCGAGCTGGACAAACTATTGGATAGCCGTCAGAGCAGTGGGAAAACTGCGGTCACCACCGGGGCCGGAGAAAACGCCAAATTCTATACAATTCAGCGCGGCGATAATCCGGCATCGATTGCGAAAAAATTCAAGGTAACGGCGTCTGAGCTGTTACGNGTTAACAACATCGATGATCCTAAGAAACTACAAGTAGGCCAACGCATTTTGATCCCAACTAAAGTCGACTAATCAGCCTGCGCGCATCAGCTCCGAAAGCTTTCGGAGCTGAAGCGCGCACGCTACGGCTGTTCGAGAGACGTCAACGTCTCTCAAACAGCTCTTTGGTAACACACTTTTTATAGATTACTGCGGCAGAACAGGCCGGCGTAGTCGGTCTATTCTGCTGCCATAGCCTGCATTGTTCGGCAATCGGTGACGATTGCCGAACAATGCAGGCTGAGCACAATGCACAAAAAGAGCGCTTTCATTCTTTTATTCTCGGTGGCGATCCTGATTTCGATCGGGATCGTCATGCTCTTTAGTGCAGGCGCCTTTGCCTCCGACGGCCATGGAGATCAGTTCAGCTTTCTTCGGAAGCAGGGGTTCTGGCTCGGCTTTGGCTTCGTTGTGGCAGTNGTTTGCGCCACAGTCGATTACCGCTGGTGGCAGCGGAGTTGGCCGATTTTGATGGTCGCCTCTTACGTGCTTCTGGCCCTCTGTTTTATTCGACCGATTGGGCTACGCCTGAACGGATCTTTTCGCTGGATTCATTTCGGCTCCCTGACGGTGCAACCATCCGAGCTCGCTAAATTCGCGGTCGTCGTCTTTGTCGCCTGGTGGTTCTCTAAATATGAGAACCAACAAAACCGGATCGTGAAGGGATTGTTGATCCCATTTGCTGCGGTCGGAGGGATCCTGCTTTTAGTCGTGGCCGAGACTGANCTTGGTTCGACCGCATTGATCGGCGCCACCGCCCTCTTGATGATGTTTGTCGCCGGAGTCAATCTCCGTTTGCTAGNCCCCACCTTGGTTGCCGGCCTGATCGGGGTCATGGGTATTGCGTGGTCGATTCCCGGAAGGCATAACCGCTTGCTCGCGTTTATTCATCCCGAGCAATATCAGAGTACTGAGGCTCAACAGCAGTTTATGGGACTAATCGCGCTTGGTTCCGGTGGAATCGATGGATTGGGTCTCGGGAACGGCCGGCAGAAGATGTTCTACCTTAGTTACGCCTATGCCGATTTTATCTTTCCCGTCGTCGGCGAAGAACTAGGTCTGCGAGTCACGCTGGTGATCGTTTTCTGTTACCTATTGATTTTGACGAGCGGGACACTCATTAGCCTGACTGCCAGAGACCGTTTCGGAATGTTGTTCGGCTTTGGCTGTACTTCGCTCCTTGCAATTCAGGCGCTAATCAATGTCGGCGTAACTACCTCCATGCTGCCAAACAAAGGATCACCGTTACCTTTCATCAGTTACGGTGGCTCCAACTTATTTTTCTGCCTGGTGTGCGTTGGGGTGCTGATAAATATCTACCGGCATGGTAAGGAAGAAGCGCCCGCTGCCCGAGNCGAAATGATGGTAAGGGTGCGACACCTCTCAAAATTTTAAGTTCTCATGAATGTTGCGATCGCATGTGGCGGAACAGGGGGACACCTGTTCCCAGGGTTGGCTGTTGCCGAGGTCCTTCGGGACCGCGGTCATGAAGTACTCCTTTTTATCTCCGAAAAACAAATCGACGCTTTGGCCGTTCGCGACCGTACGGACTTCAAAATCGAAAAGATTCCGGCGATCGGTTTACCTCGGGTGTTTTCACCCGAGATCATCTCCTTTTGCTCAAAATTTTTGAACGGTCTGTTTGCTTGTCGCCGGGTATTTAAGTCCTTCCGTCCGCACGCCGTTCTTGGAATGGGCGGCTTTACTTCCACTGCCCCGATATTGGCGGCCCGGTGGTCGAAGATTCCGACGATGATTCATGAGTCGAATGCGATCCCAGGAAAGGCGAACCGTCTCAACGCCCGTTTTTCAGATCGGGTAGCGTTAGGCTTTGCTGAATGCGCGCCGTATTTTCCGCAAAAGCCCGTGGTCGTCACCGGCACACCCATTCGCAAGAGCGTCAAGACAGCGATCAAAAAGACGGAAGCCAGACTGCGGTTGAAGTTGAATCCCGATTTGCAAACCGTCGCGGTCATCGGAGGGAGTCAAGGCGCTCACGGAATCAACGAGACCATCGCGGCGGCTCTTCCCCATTTTGCGATGAAGCCGGTGCAGTTTATTCACCTGACCGGAAGAGAAGATCACCAGTACATTTACGACCGTTACAAAAAAGAGGGCGTCCCTGCGTTTATCGCGGCGTTCCACCATCGGATGGAGGAAGTCTATTCGGCTGCTGACGTTGTCGTCGCCCGATCTGGGGCGGCCAGTCTCAGTGAAATGGCCTATTTCGGCTGTGTCGTCATCTTGATTCCGTATCCGTTCGCAGCCGACGACCACCAAACCCTGAACGCGAGAATCTTTCAGCAAGCAGCCGCGGCCGAGGTGATCGATTCCGCGTCCGCGAACGGTGAATCTGTAGCGGGCCTGATCGACGAGCTATTGGCAAACCGGGAACGTCGAGACCAGCTCTCGAAGAACATGCTCCAGTTAGCGACCAAGGACGCAGCCATCGAGATTTGCAAACTAGTTGAAAGTGCGAGCAATGGATCCAAATAACGCCTTAGCGATCCTCCTCGACCCGCCCAGGAAGATCAATCTGATTGGGGTCGCCGGCAGTGGGATGAGCGGCATCGCCGGCCTTCTTCTTGAGCTCGGACACACCGTCAGTGGTAGCGATCGGGTCAGTTCGGTCGAGACTCGGCGGCTGGAAAACTTGGGTCTGACGTTCCATTTACCGCAGACGCCGGAAACAGTTCACGGCGCTGACCTCGTCATTTATTCTTCGGCGATCAAAGAAGGAAACCCGGCCTATGACGAAGCGGTTCGTCTAGATATTCCNCGGGCGCGAAGAGCGGAAGCGCTGGCTACCATCATGCAATCGCGCGACGGAATCGTGATTGCCGGGATGCATGGCAAAACCACGACGTCATCGATGGCGGCCCATGTTTTGCGAATCGGTGGGCTCCGTCCGTCTCACTATGTTGGCGCGGAGATACCGATCCTGGGAACGAATGCTCATTGGGATGCGGAAGGGAAATTCTTTGTGGCCGAAGGCGACGAAAGCGATGGCACTCTTCGGCTTTATCGGCCGCGACATTCTGTGATCCTGAATGTCGAAGAAGAGCATCTGGATTATTACAAGGACCTCGCGGCCATTGAACGGGTCTTCAACCAACTCATGGACCAGACCAGCGGGTCCATCATTTATTGTGCGGACGATCAGCATGCGGCTGCGCTTTGCCGGGACCGAGCTCGCGCGGTTTCCTACGGCGAATCACCGGCGGCAGCCTATCGATCACGCAATATTCAACTGACTGCGGGCGGTTCTCGGTTTGACGCCTACCACTCCGCCGAGTTGCTTGGATCAGTCGACTTGGGAGTGCCGGGAAGACACAACGTTAGCAACGCCTTNGCGGTGATTGCTTTGGCCAGCGAGTTGGGGGTACCTATGCCCCCCATCTCTCAGGCGTTGGCTACGTTTCGCGGGGCGCGCCGTCGTTTCGAGGCGAAACTTCAAAACGAATATATCCGGGTCTTTGATGATTACGGACATCATCCCACCGAGATAAAAGCGACTCTGGAAATGGCTCGGGGCGTGGGTGGAGAACGAGTCGTCGTGATGTTCCAGCCCCACCGTTATTCGCGCACCCAAGCGCTGAGGAACCAATTCGGTGCGGCGTTTAATGCTGCCGATGTTGTTTACGTCACTGATGTGTATCCCGCCAGCGAGCAACCGATCCCGGGAGTGTCTGGTGCGACGGTAACGGAGGCGCTGAGTGAGCATGGGCATCCCTCCGTGTTTTATGTGCCCGCTCGCAAGCAACTCCACCGCGAACTCGCCCGGATCGCAAAAAGAGGAGACGTCATTCTCAGCCTCGGAGCCGGGGACATTCATGAGGAAGCCAGCAAACTGGTACAGGATTTAGAGACCGGCCAGGCGTTGCGCGAGGCGATGGGTGTGGGCGAGGTAAGGCTTTATGAGCCAATGTCTCGACACACTACCCTGCGGGTGGGTGGTCCGGCCCAGTTTTGGGTCGAACCGGAAACGCGCGGCGCCTTAGCAGATGTTTTAGCTTTCTGTTCGGCCAATCGCTACCCGGTAATGGTAATCGGGCGCGGCTCAAATCTCTTGGTCCGAGACGGCGGCATCCCGGGCTGCGCTATTCATTTGGTCAGAGGAGACTTTGGAACTCTCAAAGTCAACGGAACCGAAATCGAAGCCGGGGCGGGCGTCAGATTGAAGCAGTTGGTCGGCGCCGCCAGGAATGCTGAGGTTGGCGGATTCGAGTGGATGGAAGGCATTCCGGGTAGCGTTGGCGGCAGTTTGCGGATGAATGCTGGAGCCATTGGAGCTGAAACCTGTGACCAACTGTTGAGTGTCCAGGTTGTTAGTCTTGGCGGCGAGTTTGAGGTGTTAACTCCGGATGCGATGGAGATTCGTTACCGTAACGTTCCCTCGTTACGCGAACGCTTCGTGGTGTCCGCGCGGTTTCAAGGTCAGAAGTCTTCGTTGGCTGAGATTGATGAAAGGCTGGAAGCAGCCAGTACTAAACGGAAACTGTCGCAACCGATTGCATCGAGTGCCGGCTGCATTTTTAAGAATCCCGCCGCTTGTCCCGCCGGTAAGCTGGTAGAAGAGCTGGGTCTCAAGAATCGGACGGTCGGCGCTGCCCGGGTCTCAGAAATTCACGGCAATTTTATCGTTAACGATGATGGGGCTGCCACCGCGCGCGAGGTACTCAATTTGATTTCGCAAATTCAAGAAACCGCGAAACAGCAACGCGGGATCGAGCTGGAGTTAGAAGTTCAAGTAGTCGGAGTCGACGATGAAACGTATTGATCAAATGCAAAGCGGCGGCGCTTCGNTCTCGTCNCTACCAGTTCGTGTTTTTTGCGGGTTAAGCTTGGAACTTTTCGCGGGGTCTGTTATGAATAGCGAAACTGTCTTGCCGAAGGCTGTTAAAACAGCCGGGTTAATGAACCCCCGATTGAATTGGGGCTACGCCAGCGACGCCTCTCCCCGACGCGCTGCGACGATATCTCTGGAAAGGAGAGTGGTGAGCAAGCAGTGACCAAGAGAAGACCGACTAAGCAAAACCGTAGGCTTTCTACATCGCGACAGCGGCGTCAACAACATCTGCTGGACGTCAAAGTACGCGCTCGCCGAGCCTCTGCGCGCCGGGTCCAGAAGGGATTCTTTGTCCTCGCTTTTCTTCTGATCGTGCTCTCATTGATCGGCGCAGGCCTTTTCGGTGCTCAGCGGTTGTTAAATTCGCTTTTCTTCACGAACCCCGACTATGCCATTCACTCGGTCGAAGTGACGACGGATGGCGAGTTAGCGCGAGAGGTTGTACTGCGAACGGCTCAGGTCGATGAAGGTTCCAATATTTTCTCCACTAACCTTTCAGCGGTTGAGGACCGGTTAAGAGCGTTGCCGCAAGTGGAAGAAGTCAATGTGCAACGGTTATTGCCGGACAAACTGAAGATTGTGATTCAAGAACGCAGGCCGATCGCGTGGATCGCATCCGCCGACGCAAATAAGTCCGGCTTTAATTATGACAGTGCTTATCTGGTCGATCGCCGCGGGATCGCATTAAAACCAAAGGGTTCGGCTCCCGAATACATGACGCTACCAATTATCATCGGAGTGGATTTATCCAACGTCACGGTAGGCCAACCCATCGATAAGGATCCGGTCAAAGCCGCTCTTGAGCTGATCCGGGATTGTCCAGAAGTGCTGCCATCTCGGTTCCAAATCGCCACGATTGATGTGTCGAAAGAATATTCTCTGGTAGTAACCGATAAACAGCGGTCGGTGGTCACGTTCGGCACCGACGATTTGATCGGCCAGCTCCGGCGATTGGCGATGCTGTTGTCGTATTGCGAGCGAGCTAGCAAAGATCTGCAGTCGGCGAATCTGATGGCGGAAAGAAATATCCCGGTGGTGTTCAATGAGCCGGCCGTACCATCAGCGAGCCCTGAGCCTGCGGCGCAGCCAACGACTTCGCCTTCGCCGCAACCGACTGTTCGCCGGGCTTTGCCGGTTACTCGACCGGGACNCAAGTCGGACAAACCGGCCAGCCCAGCCAAAAACACACATAAGAAACCAAAAAGTACTGAAATGAAGCCCTTCAATGGCTAGAGATAACATTTTTGTAGGATTGGAAATCGGCACCACTAAAGTCTGCGTGGTTGTGGCGGAGGCCCGGCACGACAATACGTTGAAGATTTTGGGCGTCGGCAACGCCCCTTCCCGGGGCATCCGTAAGGGAGAGCTCGTCGATTTCGAAACCGCAAAACGGTGTGTACACGACGCCATTGTAGACGCCGAGGAACGAAGCGATGTGGAGATTAGCGAAGTCTATCTTGGCATCAGCGGCGGGCATATTCGCAGCTTCAATAACCGTGGGATTGTACTGCTAGAAGAGGGACGCGAAGAGATCGACGAGCAAGACCTCGAGGACGTGCGCACCAATGCTCGCGAGGTGAGCTTACCCATGGAGGACTGCGTTCTTCATACTATCATCCAGCACTACTATGTTGATGGGCAGGATGGAGTTTTGAATCCGCTAGGCTTGTTCGGGAAGAAATTGGAAGCGGAGTTCCATATTGTTTACGGCATTAGGACCCGCATCCAAAATGCCATCCGGTGTGTGAAGGAGCTGGAATTGGAGACTGCCGATGTCGTTATCAATTCTTTCGCGACTGCCCAAGCAGTGTTGGATAAGAATTACAAGCAGCAGGGTGCGTTAGTGATCGATATCGGCGGCGGAACCGCTGATTTCGTCGTTTATGTCGAGGGTGCAGTGAAACAAAGCGGTGTGATTGCGGTCGGCGGTGATCACATCACCAACGACCTGTCGATTGGGCTCAAGATCCCAAGCGCCCGCGCCGAAAAACTGAAGATCGAAGAAGGGGACGTAACGTTGGGTAACGCTTTTCCCGGTGAAACCATCGTGTTGCGCGATGAGACAGGGTTTGCCGGCAGAGAAATCGAACGAGAGACCTTCAATCAAATTATCCATTGCCGGGTCCGCGAAATCTTCGAAATCGTCGCGCGCCAGGTCGATGCGGATCAGAATCTCAATTATTTGGGAGCAGGAGTATTTATCACCGGCGGCAGCAGCCAGCTTCGGGGGATCGAGCACTTAGCCAGCGAAGTATTCGGACTGCCCAGCCGGACCACGGCCCCGTTGCCTTTAACCGGAGTTACTTCGGCTTTTGAGCATCCTCAGTTTTCCACGGCGATCGGATTAGTCAGATACGCTCATCTCGTGCACCTGGACCGCCCCATGGCGAGAGGGATTCTCAGCCGCACGATGAAGCGCCTCAGCGGTATTTTTAGAACTTAGAAAAACACTTATGGTCCAATTGAATCGTCAATACGGTCGAGCAGAGACTGCCAGCGAAACCCGTAAAATCAGAGTGATCGGCGTGGGAGGCGCCGGATCGAATATCCTCGATCGGGCCTTACTCGACGGCATTGACCACGTTGAACTCACCGCGGTGAATACGGACGTCCAATCTTTAACCGGATCAGTAGCTAACCAGAAGATTCAGCTCGGACGAAACCTAACGAGAGGCTTAGGCTCGGGGGGCGACCCCGAATTGGGTTTGGCGGCGGCGGAAGAAAGCTGCGAAGAAATACAATCCGCGGTCGCTGGCTGCGATATTNTTTTTGTCTGTGCCGGTCTGGGCGGCGGAACTGGATCCGGTGCTGCCCCATTTATCGCGAAGCTCGCCAAAGAAGCTGGCGCCCTGGTGTTGGTGCTTGTGACGATGCCGTTTACTTTTGAGGGAAGACGGCGGTGTGCCCAGGCAGCGGCTAGTTTACGACTCATCCGGGAGAACTCCGATGCGGTCATCTGTTTCGAGAACGACCGGATGGCCGAGCTTGCTCTGCCGCGAATGGGTATCCATGAAGCCTTTGCGGCTGCAGACGTGACGATCAGTCAAAGTATTAGAGCGATCGCGAATCTGCTTCTGCAACCGGGTTTGATCCGGTTAGGGTTTGACGATATCTGTTCGGTCCTCCGCGACGGGGACGCTCGCGCGTTGTTCGGTTTTGGAGAAGCGGATGGCGAGAATCGGGCTCACGATGCCCTCGTTAAATCGCTGCGTAATCCCCTCATGCATCGCGGCGAAATGTTGGCGAATGCGACCAACGTCATCGTCCAGATTCGAGGGGCTGCGAATGTCACCCTGGGTGAAGTCGGGATTGTGATGGAAGAGCTTAACCGTCACGTCAGCGATCGGACCCAATTAATGATGGGAATCGCGATCGACGGCTCATTGGGATCGCGGCTGTCAGTCAGCATTATTAGTTCTTTAGGGGATAGTTCAGAACGGCCGCTTAAAACTGAAGTCTATCCCGCCTTGCAGGAACCTGCACGGCTTGAACCGGTGCCGCCCCAACCCGCTCCGGAACCAGTGATTACNCTAAGACTGGAAGATGAACGGCCGGCTAACGGAGCTACGCTCGATCCAGTAGAGCATTTAGAGCCCGAGACTCGAGCTCCTATTGCGACTCGAGTTCCTATTGAAGCTCATGCTCCTGTTGAAGCTCGAGCTCCCAAGAAGGAGGCGGCCAAAGAGGCCGACCCGGGTAATAAACCCGCCCCCAAAGCAGCCCCGAAGACGATCGAGGCGAAGCAGGAAGTCCTTCAATTTGACGCCGTCTCTCGGGGTAGGTTTGAGAAAAGCGAGCCCACCATCATCGACGGACAAGATCTTGATGTGCCAACTTTCTTGCGACGAAGGGTGAAAGTGGGTTAGTATAGGGGTCCTGATTGTTTCCCGTTGTTTGCGTTATGAGAATACCGGGTGCATAGGGATTAAGTAGCCGGTGTCCGCCTTTGCCAAGCGATTCCACTGAGTTCGCCGAAGGCCTACGGCGAGACAAGTTGGCNAGAACCATGAAATTCGAACGGACAGAATGCGCGATGCATAAGATTGCGCCATGGACTTTTCCCGCCAACAGCGGCAAACGGACGGAACGGGCTGAGCGGTTGAAGAAGCAACCTGATGACCTCTTTCATGAGGCGTTGAACTACCTGCGGGTGAGCGGTTTCCGCGTAACAAAGCCGCGCGAAGTCATTGTCCGCGCTGCGATCTCTTTTTCCGGTCCATTTCATGCCGAAGATCTCTTAGCTAGAGCACGGCAAAACGATCGGTTGATCTCCTTGGCCACCGTTTACCGTACGTTGCCCATGTTGTTAGACAGCCGGTTGATCCGGGATGTCGAACTCAACCGCGAGCACCGGTATTACGAGGTGAATCGCGAGCAATCGCCGGCTTCATTTCATATTGTCTGCGCCGACTGCCACGAAGTTGTGCAGGTACGGGATGACTGTATCACCTTGAGGGAACGATTCCTGGCTAACAGCCTGGGCTTCAAACCGTTGAAGTTGACGGTTCGCGTCGAGGCAGCCTGTCTCGATCTCCTGGAGCGCGGCTCTTGCAGTCGAAAGACCGCCTTGCATCACGCCAGCAAGGCGAAGGCGTAAAGACCAATCGGATCCCGCGGTGGTAGGGTATAATTCGGGAGGGCGCGCGTCCCCGCGCGCCGCGAGGACATTGCTTAACCAAAAGGTGTATTTACGTCCGCGATTGTAAAATGTGCTCGGCTTCGCTAACAAAGGATCGCGGGGACGCGATCCCTCCCGGGCTCACGCCCCTACCTGCGTCGTGCCAGTTTCATCAATAGTCTCAAAATCTCCAGGTACAGCCAAATCAAGGTCACCATTAGGGAGAAACCGGCATACCACTCCGCCCATTTTGGCGCACGATTCGCGATCCCAGCCTCGATAAACTGGAAATCGAGGATCAGGTTTAAAGCCGCGATTCCGACCACAAAAAGGCTGAATAGGATTCCAAACGGACCAGAACCAGAAATGAACCCCAGCGGAGCGTGGAACATTCCTAACAGGAGATTCAATCCATAAACGAGAGCGATTCCNATGGTGGCGGAGACGATCACGCTTTGGAAGGTTTGAGAAACCCTAATAATGCGAAACGAGTAAAGTCCAAGCAGCGCAAATAACACTGCGAAGGTGAGGCAGACGGCTTGAAAAGCAACCCCGGGGTATTTGACCTCCGCGTAGAGCGTAATACCACCGATGGCCAACCCCTCAAACAGACAGTAAATCGATCCGGAAATCGCTGCCGACCTTGGGTTGAACGTCGTGAAAAAAGCGCAGCCGAGGCCACCTAGCGCGCCGACCAAGATTGTGCCAGAAAGTGCTTGGGGTCGGTCTAACAGGAACATCCAGGTTACCGCCGTCGAGGCGACAACCAGAACCAGGAAGAAAAAAGTGCGGCTGATCACGCCATTTAGAGTCATTGGCTCAGCCGCTTCCCCTGGCTGGACCGTACTAAAAGGGCCTCTTCTCAGAACCGGATTATTGCTGACCGGATTATTGCTCGGCATAAAAAGTAAAGATTGACGGACTAAACAATAGCTAGACGCAAGAATTAGCAAGGGTTGTCGGGATTTTGGTCCACCGTCGAGCGCTGCCTCGCTTGCGAGGCCGTAGTGTCGTTGGTAGGGGGGCGAGGCTCCTGTGCGGTGCCAAGACATAGGTAACAGGAATGGCCAGGACATAGGTTACACAATGGCCAAGACATGGGTTACAACGGGGGTGCTCTTAGCAGGTCTGAGGTGCTTAGGGGCCGGGGTCCAGACTTATGCATAAGCGCCCCGGGCTGGGGAGCTGCGAGAATGCCCGGTACGGGTTCGTAACGTCGCAGCAGCGCATCGGCCCGGAGAAAGGCGCTTGTGCAGAAGTCGCGCTTTTTAGAGCCGCGGCTCTACGGAGCCCAAGACTGTTTTTTCCCCGCCCGCTGTTGCCGATCACAA